>Ga0129333_10006815_pt1 | contig 10813 bp, 11 predicted proteins | sample CPB6_08_DNA_FD_94474 | JGI IMG/M metagenome (GOLD analysis project Ga0129333, IMG submission 94474) | Freshwater to marine salinity gradient microbial communities from Chesapeake Bay, USA - CPBay_Sum_0.6_0.8_DNA | ecosystem: Environmental > Aquatic > Marine > Coastal | place: USA: Chesapeake...
ATGGAGTTGCTGCTGGATCATTTATTCCAATTATCATAAATGCATTTAAAGAACTTGATGAAGAAAATATTTCTCTCAAAGAGAGAGTTGCTCTTCTTGAGAATAAAGTAGAAGAACTAAATATCAAAGTGAATGGAGGTAATTGATTGTGGAAGTAGAACACCAATTAATAATAAAACAATTAGATCAATTAAATAATGATTCTGGTATTGTTAAGTATATCTGTTATGAGTTAATTTCTTCTGCAGAAAACAGAAGTGTTAAATGGTCTGGATTTATTGAACTTGATACTGATAACATAGAAGATTTTATTTCTTATGAAAATCTGACAGAGGAAGTGATTTTAGATTGGACATATGCACATAATTCTGATAAAATTGAAAAACAAAAATTGATGAATGAGGAAAGATTAAATGCTATTTTAAGTGTTGTTAATGCAACAACGAAAAATCAACGTCTTCCTTGGGAACCAGAACCTGTTGTTGAAGAAACTGAAGAACAAGTAATTGAAGAATCACAATCATCTTTAGAATCTCAAGAAGAAGAAGTAATTGAAGAACCTGTTCTTGAAGAACCTCAAGAACAAACATAAATTTCAGAATAATTTATTGATATGAAAAAAGTATTAATTGCAACTCCTTGCCTTGATGGTAAAGTTGATGCCTGGTTTGTGAATTCATTATACGAATCAACAAAACTTGGGTTAAAGAATAATGTAATGTTTCAACCAGTATTTCTTGCCAATGAAAGTATTCTTCCAATGGCAAGAAATGAACTTCTTAATCTTGCATATCATCAAAAATATGATTCAATGGTTTTTATTGATGATGATGAGGAATGGGATGCAGAAATTCTTTTAGAGATTGTGCAATCGCCGAGAGATGTAGTTGCTGTTCCAGTCGTTAATAAAGGTGATAAAAAAATAGAATATAATGTTTTTGGTGTGAATAAAACACCATCACCAGAAGATGGATATCTTCAAATTGATAGGTGTGGAACAGGATTTTTAAAACTATCTCAAAAAGTCATTACTGATTTGTGGGAAAGTAATGAAGAATGTGAATTTAGAGGAAAAAAACTTAAATATATCTGCGAATACTCAAACATAAACAATAGTTTTTATGGAGAAGATATTATTCTTTGCGAAAAAATTAAGGAACTTGGATACACAATTTGGTTAAATCCAAAACATACAGTATCTCACCTAGGAACTAAAAAATTCAAAGGTAATTTTGCAAAAACTTATGAATTCAATTGATGTGGTCATTCCTACGATGTGGTGTGATGAAAATTTTATATCTTACTTGAAAAAATATTGTTTTTATCAAAATATTCAAAATATTTACTTGATAAACAATCAAAAATCAAAAACACCAAAGGATAATATCTTACAACATTCTAAAATTCATATTATTACTCCATATCAAAACATTTATGTAAATGCTGCTTGGAATGAAGGATATTATAGATCTAAAGCAGATGTTATTTGTTTGTTAAATGATGATGTTTTTATTGAAGAAGAATTGTTTGACTATGTTTCGAATTTAGATATTAATCAAATAGATGTTATAGGTTCTTATCTTAAAGGAACTATTGATAATTATCATATTCACTCTGAATTTTATAAAAATGATGAACTCATAAGATTAAATGTAAATAAAAAACAACCAATAGGTAGGCAGAGTTATGCCTTTGGTGTTTGTATGTTCATCAAGAGAAGTTCTTATAAAGTAATACCAAGTTTATATAAGATTTGGTATGGTGATGATTATCTTATTCAAAATTGCGAAAACATTTATGCATTAAAAACAAATAAAATTCAGGGTAGAATTTCTAAAACACTTACTAATGTTGAAAAAAAGAATTTTCTGCAAAAAAGAATTGATTTAGATACTCATAATGCATATACATATAATCATTTTAAAAATGCTCAAAATTGGGATATAATGAAACAACATATACAAAAACCTAAAAATATATTTGGATACTAAAATGAATCAATTGGAAATCATAAAGAATATTCCAACAGGTTGGACGGATCATATTACTTTTGCTCAATGGATTGTTAATCGAAAAAATCCAGAAGTGATTGTGGATCTAGGTGTTGATTTTGGTTATTCAACCTTTTGTTTTGCTCTACCAAAGATAGGCACAGTATATGGTATAGATTGCTTTGAAGGGGATACAATGGCAGGAGTTAAAAACACTTTTGAATATGTTAAGCAGAAGAAAAAAGAACTTCAATTTAATCATATTAAGTTTGTAAAAGGTTATTTTGGAATAGTTGCAAAGCAATGGAAGCACTCAATCGATATTCTACACATTGATGGTTATCACACTTATCAAGCAGTAAAAAATGATTATGATACTTGGAGTAAGTTTGTGAAAGATGATGGTGTTATTTTATTTCACGATACAATGGTTCAAAAAGAAGGATATGAAGTATATAAGTTTTTTGCCCAATTAAATTTACCTAAAGTGAATTTCACTTGTTCTTATGGACTTGGTGTGGTATCAAAGGATCAAAATTTAATAGAAGAAATTAAAACAACTTTTCGACTTTGAGTAGTTTAATTATTTCATATATAACATAGTGTGAATTGAAATTTTTATGAGTTCTAAAAAATATTGTATATTTCACGTTCAAGGTGGTATTGGAAAACACATTGCAGCAACAGCAGTAGCAAAGTGTATTAAAAATAACTATCCAGACAGAAAATTAATTGTTGTTTGTGTTTATAATGACATCTTTATTAATCTTTCATACGTTGATAGAGTATATCAATTAGGAAATACAAACTATTTTTATCAAAATTACATCCAGGATAAAGATAGTTTGATTTTTCATCACGAACCTTATTTTACAACGGATCATATTCACAAAAAACTTTCACTCATTGAAAACTGGTGCAAATTATACAATCTAAAATTCAATAATGAGAAACCAGATTTGAAGTTTAATAATCTTCAAAAAACTATTTCAAAGGAAGTATGGACAAAAGGTAAAAAACCAGTGATGGTGATACATACTAATGGAGGTATGCTTACTACTGACGCTAAACCTTATTCCTGGACAAGAGATATGCCAGAAGATCTGGCACAAAGAATTGTCAATCACTATAAGGATAAATATCATATTTACCAAGTAACTAAATTAAATTCACCAAAACTAGAGAATGCAACTCATATTTTTGCAACTCCAGAACAATCTTTAAGTTTAATGGAGTTCTTTAGTCTTCTTCTACATAGTAAGAAAAGAATTCTCATAGACTCCTGTATGCAACACGCAGCAGCAGCATTAAGATTACCTTCCACTGTTCTTTGGAATGGAACAAGTCCTAAAGTTTTTGGTTATGAAATGCATGATAATATTTGTACCTCAATCCCATATGATTTCAAACTTCCAGGAAGTTATCTCTTTGATTTTGATTTCAACGGAAATGAGGTAGAATATCCATTTGGAGAACAAGAAGAACTTTTTAATTTTGACCAAATCATTCAATCTATAGATAATCAATAGGAGACCATTATGAAGGAAATGATTAAGGAACTTATTCGTGAAGAAATGAATCGTATGAATAAAACATACTATTTTATGTCAGGTCTTCCAAGATCTGGAAGTACGCTTTTATCTTCTATTTTGAATCAAAATCCAAGATTTTATTCTGGACCAAGTTCTCCAGTTGTTCCAACAATGATTACATTAGAGAATAGTCTATCTAATGATGAACTATTTCTTGGATATCCAAAAGTTCAGCAGGCAAAAGAAATTATTGCATCAGTCCTCCCTCAATATTATAGTGATCGTCAAGAACCTGTAATTTTTGATAAAAATCGTTCTTGGACCATTCGTATGGAGTATATTCCTGGTTATTTTGATATTGCTCCAAAAGTTCTATGCCCGGTTAGAGATATTGCAGAGATTTTAACTTCATTCATTTCAATGATTCATCGTAATCCTTATCATGTGGATGGAAAAATTAATTTTATTGATGAGATGTTGGTAAAAAATAATATTCCTTTAACCGATGACAATCGTTGTGAGTTTCTTGCAAGTCCGAATGGTATTCTTGGGCAATCCGTAGAAGGATTACGAAAAGCATTAATGGAAGGATATGATAATTCAATTCATCTTATCGAATATAAAGATATAGTGAATAATCCAAAAGAAACTATGGAAAAAATCTATGAGTTTCTTGAAGAAGAACCTTTTGAACATACTTTTGATAATCTTGAGAACATAAATCGGGAAAATGATGGAAAAATATATGGATTTGCCGATATGCACGAAGTTCGCCCAGAACTTAAATCTACATCAGAAAACCCAAATGAAATTCTTTCTGAAGAAATTTTAGAAAAATGTAAAGGGACTGAATTTTGGAGAATTAACGAAATTGAAGATGAAACTGAAGATGAAACTGAAGAAGAAACAGAATTTATTGGAGGGTAAAGAACAAAAATAAATATTAGAAAATAAAAAAATAGCAATGAAATATAATTGGAAAATTAAAGAAATAGTAAAAAAAGATCTCTCAAATAAAGAGAACGTCATCTATAAAGTTTTTTGGGAAAAAATTGGAACTGATGAAAATGGAAATGTTGGGAAAGCACAAGGATCAACACTTTTCAATACGGATAAGGTGAATTATAATGAGTTTGTAGAATATGATAATTTAACCGAAGAACTTGTTTTGGGATGGATTTTAGATACAATAACCGAATCCTATGATAAGAGATTGAATAAAAAAATTTTAAATAGAATAGAACAAATTAAAAATCCTTCCACTAAAGTTTCTGAATTTCCTTGGAGTAATTGAATTTAACTGATATGATTAATTTTGTAAAACTTGCTATAGAAAATGGAGGATCAATTTATCCTCTTATTATTCCCCATTCGGATTTAAGAGGACCTGCATTAACAAATCCCTCAATTTATAATGATAATGGTAAATTGCTGTTAAATTTAAGAAATATTAATTATACTTTATATCATTCAGAAAAGAAAAAATTTGAGCATCACTGGGGACCTCTGGTTTATATTCATCCTGAAAATGATATTCGTCTTCGCACATGGAATTATATGTGCGAAGTTGATGATAATATGAGAATTAAAAAGTATAGTAAAATAGACACTTCAAAGTTTCCTGATAAAGAACTTTGGGAATTTGTCGGTCTTGAAGATGCTAGAATTGTTCGTTGGGATGAAAAACTTTATATATGTGGAGTTCGTAGAGATCTTGATGAAGTTGGAACTGGTCGTATGGAACTTTCTGAAATTGAGATTACAGAAAGTGGTGTTAAAGAAATAAATCAATACAGAATCCCTACTCCAGGAAACAACGATTCTTATTGTGAAAAGAATTGGATGCCTATTCTTGATATGCCATTCCATTTTGTAAAATGGACTAATGGTACTGAAGTAGTCAAATATAATATTGATACTGGAAAAACCGAACAAGTATCAGTTACTCAGTGGAAAGAACTTGGATGTATAGATCTTCGTGGAGGGTCTCAGGTTATTAGAATGAATGACCAATATAGATTTGCACTAAATCACGAAACTTATTTGTTTAAAAGTGAGCAGGGAAGAAAGGATGGAAAATATCGTCACAGATTCATTGTGTGGGATGATAATTGGAATATTGTAAAAGTTTCTAAACAATTCTCATTCTTGAATGCAGATGTTGAATTTGCAGTTGGTATGTGTGAATATAAAAATGATTATTTAATTACTTTTGGGTTCCAAGATAATGCCGCGTATCTATTGAAAGTATCTCAAGATTTCGTTAAAAAATTTATTTTTCAATAAATTAAGAAATATTTTCTGCCATAAACACTTAATTAAAAATTAAATTATGAAACACCCTCCAAAAGAATGTCATATTACTGCATTTGTCTTTGGTTCAAACGGTATGCTTGGCAAATATCTGACAAAATATTTAAGTTCTTATTTTGAAGTTGTTCCTATCACAAGAAATGAAATTGATTTGAATGATGACTTCGCTAAAATTACAAATAAATATAACTTTAAAGAGTCTGATGTAATAATCAATGCTGCTGGGATAATCAAACAAAGAAATTATTTACAGGAAGAACTTATAAAAGTTAATAGTTTATTTCCACAATTTCTTTCTAAACTAAATTGCAATATAATTCATATAACAACAGATTGTGTATTCAGTGGAAAATCTGGTTTTTATGATGAAGATTTTCCTCATGATTGTATAGATGATTATGGAAAAAGTAAATCTCTGGGTGAAAATTCAAATTTAACTATTATTAGGACTTCCATCATAGGAGAAGAAGTAGAAAACAAAAAATCTCTTTTGGAGTGGGTAAGGTCAAATAAAAATAAAACTATAAATGGATATTTAAATCATTTTTGGAATGGTGTAACTTGCCTGGAATTATCTAAGCAAATATGTAACATAATTCAAACTAATTCTTACTGGAAGGGAATTAGGCATTATCATTCTCCCGATATCGTAAGTAAGTATGAATTAGTTTCATATATAAATGAAATTTATAAATTGGGTATTAATATAATTCCAAAAATGGAAAAATATTGTGATAGAAGTTTAAGTAGCAAATATGAATCTCCAATTAAAACTACAATTAAAGATCAAATTTTAGAATTAAAGGAATATAAATTAAAATCACAAATATCCAATAAAGACAAATTAAAAAATTTTCCTACAGTTAATTTCATAAGCATAGAAGAGTCTGAAGATCGAAGAAAAGCATTATATGAAAATTTTCAAAAAAATGGAATTAAAGTAGAACAAGTAATACCAAATATATTCAAAAGATTTAGTAGTGGTGATGAATTAATACAATCAAGTAATTCAAATCTTTTATTTACACATAATGATCAAAAAGTAGATTTAGAATTTAAAATTCAAGAAATTGAAAAATATTATCCATCATATATGGGTGTTATAACATCTCATCTAAAAGCAATTAAAAATTGGTATGAAACGACAGATGAAGAGTATGCTATTTTCTGTGAAGATGATCTGGGATTTGATACTGTTGAATATTGGAACTTTACCTGGCAAGATTTTTTTGAAAATTTACCTCCTAACTGGGAATGCATTCAACTTTCTGTCTTTAGAGATAGTGAAATTTTTTATACTTTTTGGACTCCTGATATACATTTTAGATCTAGGTGTTGGTGTGATTGGTCATGTTTGTGCTATTTAATTACTAGAAAACGAGCCAAACAATTATTAGATAATTATTATATTGAAGGAATTTTTTATTTTGATTATAAAGGAATTGATATATATGATAGACAAGAATTTGCGTTGAATCCATATGTAGAGAATATAATCTACACTTTTTTTGGACACGACGAAATTTTTTCTTTCCCTTTATTTTGCCCAAATGAACAATTTGAAACTACAGTGTGGGAAAAAGATAAACCAGAAATAGAAATGAAAGGCAGTAGTTTCGATAAAATCATGAAATGGTGGAAAACCAAAGGAAATGAAAAGTCTTTAGAGCAATTATTCATCAACCAATAAATTAGGAAAATCTTATGATATTGAATTTTGATCATGTCTACAAAAAATATAACCTAGACATTACTGGAATTTTACATATTGGAGGACATTATGGAAATGTCATTCAAGATTATAAAAAATACAATGTAAATGATATTGTATTATTTGAACCACTATCTGATAATTTTTCAATATTATCCAAAAAAGTAGATGATATTGCTGGAAATATTATTATACATCAGGTTGCTCTAGGAAATGAAAATAAAAGAGTGATAATGAATGTTAGTGATAATGAAGGACAAAGTAGCTCTATATTAAATCCTAAAATTCATTTAACTGCTCATCCTGAAGTCTCATTTATTGGAACCGAAGAAGTTGAAATGAAAAAACTAGATGATTATAATTACAAAAATTATAATATGATGGTTATTGATGTTCAGGGATATGAATTAGAAGTTTTTAAAGGTGGTATAAAAACTTTAGAGAATATTAATTATATCTTTTGTGAAGTAAATAGGGATGAGGTATATGAAGGAAATGCTCAAATAGAAGAGATAGATCAATTTCTATTTGAGCAAGGATTTGAGAGAGTAGAAGTTGAATGGTATTATAGTCAAGTTTTTGGAGATGCTTTTTATATTAGAAAAAATAAAAAAAATAATGGAAATGTGTCTATAATATGTTCATGTAAAAATAGATATGATGCATTAAAATTATCTTTAAATTCTTGGTTAAAATTTGATGAAATTAAGGAAATTATAGTTGTAGATTGGAGTTCAGATGAACCAATAACGGAAATCACAAAAATAGACCCAAGAATAAAAGTAATTAGAGTATCAAATAAAAAATATTTTAATCAACCGCAACCATTAAATCTGGCAGCAAGATTAGCTACTGGAGAATATATTTTAAAAATGGATTGTGATTATATTTTAAATCCATACTATAATTTTTTTGAGAAATATCACCCAGAAGAAAATTGCTACATCTCAGGCAGAGTGAAGACAATCGATGATTCAAATTGTTTTTACGATGAATCTACCGATACATCTTATGTAAATCAAAATAATATGACTATGGTACAATTAAACGATTACTTTAATGGAAATAGTCAATTTTTCAAATATTTAATTGGTTTATTGTATATCAAAAAAGAATATTTTGATATAGTTGGTGGATATAATGAAAATTTGGGAGAATGTTATGCATATGAAGATGGTGAATTATACGAAAGACTGAATTTAATTGGTCTAACTGAAACTCCAATAGAATACGATACTTATATTATGCATATTCCACATTCAAATAAATCAAGGGTGGAAAATTTTGTGGGATTTTCGGATTACGAAAACTTTTCAAACATGGTTAAAACAAACTTAAGTCAATATTATAGTGGAAATGAATTAGAATGGCAGACAGAATATGTTTTGGCTCAACAGCATATAAAACATAATAAAAATATGATTGGAGAAATAACTGAATATTATGTAAAGCCAAATACAAAATGGAATATAACTAAAATCGATAATCAAAATTACACTGCATTTGAATTAATAGATCGTGGAAAATTGGATAAATTTCCTTCAGTTTATTATGTAAGTCTTGAAGAGTGCGCTGATCGTAGAAATGAATTAGAACAACAATTTAAAAATTATAATATTTCACCAAATGCAGTAATATCAAAAAGATATAGCGAATCTAATGATATAATAACAGGAAGATATATTGACTCATTAAACGAAGGAACAAAAGGTTGTTGTGTATCTCATTTAAAGGCAATCAAAAAGTGGTATGAAGAAACTGATGAAAGTTATGGTTTCTTTTGTGAAGATGATTTAAGTTTAGAAAGTGTAGAATATTGGGACTTCACTTGGGAAGAATTTATGAATTCCATACCACAAGATCTAGAATGTATTCAGTTATTCACAATTAGAGGAGAATATGACACATTTGATTTAAGATCTAGATACTGGGATGATTGGGGCGCTACTGCATATGTCATATCAAGAACTTATGCGAAAAAATTAATGGATACTTTTATTGTAGGAGAAACATTTAATTTAGAAATACCAAATTCAAATTTAATGCCATTGATTGAGACAATATTATTTTCTAGTGTTGGTACATCATACGTTTACCCTCTTTTTGTCGAAAACACTAGATTTGATTCTACTTTTGTTGGAAGAGATAAAGATGTAAATAACGGGCAGAAAACAAATCACAGAATATCCAGAGAATTAGTTTTAGAATATTGGAAAAATAAAAATAATGTAAAAGAAAAAACTAAACTTGAAGAATTAATCTATCAGTATTCTCTAGATACTGAAAATCCTGTGAGTAATTTTAATATTGCTAATTGGTATGAATATGAAGGACATACTGCACCAGCATTATCTTATTATTTGAGATGTGCCGAAAGAGGAGCAGAATCTCATCCTGATTTAGCTTATGAAGCACTTATTAGGGGATCATATTGTTATGAAAAACAAGGAACTCGTGATGAAAGTTCAAGGTCATTGTTGTGGCAGGCACAAATGTTTCTTCCACATAGACCTGAAGCATATTATTTGTTAGCAAGATTTTCAGAGAGAAGAGAATGGTGGCAAGATTGCTATACTACATGTGATTTTGCTTTGAAGCAGTGTGATTTTGATACTGTCCCATTACTAACAAATGTAGAGTATCCTGGAAAATATGGAATTTTATTCTTAAAAGGAATTTCTGGATGGTGGTGGGGTAAAGGAGATGAATCACGAACTTTATTTAAAGAAATACTAACTAATTATCCTTTAGATGAGAAGACATATAATTTAATATCTGATCATTTAAAAAGAGTAAACGGATAACGCAGACACCTTAAAAACTGTCCTAAAGACCCCTGAGACGACCCTCAGGGGTCTTATAGTACTTATGACACGACCTACTCCACCAAACTTTTATACAATGACTAAAGTAAAACGAAAGTTTGTGAATGTTACTCCTAAATCAAAGAAAGCAGTGAATCGTTTTAAAAATATTATGAATTCTTTTCACGCTTGTGAAGTAGAACAAGAAACTGATGATAAATTCTTTCTAGTGTCCATTAACAAAATGTATTGTTTTTGGATTCAAAAGAAAGGTAATGAGCATTGGGAAATTACTAAATGAATCCATCTTACGTATACTTCACAATATTTTTTTGCATCGCATATTTAATTCTTACAGATCAATCGGTTGCAAAGGCATTTTATATGCTTACTCAACTAATAAGAGTTGAATATGAAAAGATTAAATGGTGGATTTTGTATAATCCACGTAATCCGATTGTA
>Ga0129333_10006816_pt1 | contig 10813 bp, 13 predicted proteins | sample CPB6_08_DNA_FD_94474 | JGI IMG/M metagenome (GOLD analysis project Ga0129333, IMG submission 94474) | Freshwater to marine salinity gradient microbial communities from Chesapeake Bay, USA - CPBay_Sum_0.6_0.8_DNA | ecosystem: Environmental > Aquatic > Marine > Coastal | place: USA: Chesapeake...
AAACGGAAGATGCATCCATCCCCTGCCCTACTGGCCATATTGAAGCACATACAGTTCCGCCCGATAGTAAGGGAGATAGCGACTAGCGTTGAAGGACTGTTTAAGTGTGCTTCAATATGGTAATGTAGCATAGCGGCCAATGCAGCACCTTCATACGGTGCCTATCGTCAGTTCGAGTCTGACCATTACTACCAGTTTTGTAAATATTCAATGTACTTTGAAAAAATCTGTTTATTAAACTTAGATTGCTCTCAACTATATCACGAATGGAAAAATGCAACAATTATACCATTTGTTACAAAAACACAGTATATAAGAACTGCCGTAAATAAATCAATCTTAGACTCAGGTCAAGAACAAAATCTTATCAGCGGAAACAGCAAAGTCTATGATATAGAAACTTATAATTCGTTAAGCCTAACTAATCAATTTAAAAATACCTATACTGAAAAAGTTATTAATGAAGTTGAGAAAATCTTAAATAATTTAAAATTAAGATCTACTCGTATTAAATACGCCGCTCTAAAACCCGGAGGAGAAATAAAAACTCACACCGACGACGGATATAATGATCGATATCATCTTGTGGTCAAATCAAACGACTTTTCTAATATTACTATCGATAATAAGGTATTTTCTTTTTCAGAAGAAGGAGCCCTATACAGGATGTATGCTGCTGTACCACATAGCGTAGTAAATCGAGGTAATTGTATTCGTTTACTATTAACATTTGATGTATTAAAATTATGAGTATAAGCGATGTTATTACTAACTTCGGCGATGTAATCTTACTTGATTACCCATGTTGGAATCTTGAAAATTCTTCAAAGATTCTTATCGATAGTCCTCACTGGAAGCCGTATAATCCTAGAAAATCAAACAACAGAAAAGGATTATCTGTTACAAGTATCGATGGCGGTTATTCAGGAATTCCAGATCTTGATTCACTAAGAGAGTATAATCTCTTATATAATACTAGATTTAATGAATCTCATTTCAAAACAAGAACATCTATCGCATCTCAAATTCCAGAATTAAACTTTCTGTTGGACGAATTCCCAGATCATGGTAGATGTCATTTTCTAAAATTAGATTCTGGAGGATTCTTTCCTCCCCATAGAGATAATGGATTAAACAATCTAAGTCCAAATACTTTTAGACTTATTGTACCAATCTATAACTTTGGAAAATATCATATTAACTGGAATCAAGATGGAACTAACATTTACTTTGACCCTGGACTAGTTTACTTTGTAAACACTACAAAAGTTCATTCAGTGTTTAGTTTTGTCGATAACGCTATATGTTTCGTAATGAATATTATTTCAACAAATAAAAGCCTACAGCATCTAATCAAGCACTGTGCAATAAAATGATTTTTTATAACAATTGGACCGCTATCAATACTGGCAAAGATATAATAAGCCTAAATCCAAGTATTACACTTGAAGATATTGATGCTGCTGGAATATCGTCAATTAGTCAGATCAGCAAAGAGGTCACTAAACTAGCGGGTGCGCATCTTGGTAGGAATCCAGCTCTTTGTTTATCAGGTGGGATTGACAGCCAAGCTGCATACCAATTATGGGATAAAGAATTTCCTATAGAAGTTGTTATCTTTGAGTTTGAAAATAATCTTAACTTCAATGAAGTACTTGACGCTGTTCGATTTGCTGAGAAAAATAGCATCGACTATAAGATAGTAAAATTAAACGTTAGGCATTTTTTAAATTCAGAGCTAGATCATTATGCTCAAAAATATAAACTGTCTAGTCCCCAATTTGCTATTCATTGTAAATTTTTAAGCTTGTTAAAAGAACAAGGTTATACCGGAGCAGTCTTCGGTGGAAACAGTATGGTCGTTGAACGAGATCGTGTTTACTTTAGTCTTAGAAAAGCTCAACTTGTTGATTTAAACAATTTCGAAACAGAAACCTTTAAGGTTATACCAAACTTTTTAAGTTTTAACAAATTACTGTGTCTGAAGTTGATCTTAAATACTCCAGTAATGGACCATAGCGACGATACTACTATGTTACTAACAAGAAGGTATGAGAACAAAATTAGAACTTATACTAACCTTAACCTATACATTATACCTCAATCAAATAAAAAAACAGGGTTTGAACAATTAAAAAAGTACTACGAGATAGTATCGAGCACTCCCGATGCGTTCGATATTAAATTTAGAGTGCCTTTGTATAGGCAACATCCTGATTTAAAAACTGTAACAAATATCGACGAAGAAATTAAAAACACAATTATCAATTATTGTACTAGGCTAAAACAATAAGTTCGATCTCTTCCTGGAACCGAAATCTGATTCTTAGTCATTATACGGAAGTCACTTCCGAACACCCAAATTACATTAGATAGATCTAAACTAGGTAATACCTTGTAGTTTGAGTCGATTAAATAATTACTAAAACAATTACCGAATGCTGTAATTAAAATCTTCTGTTTACCTTGATCAACCTTAAGCCACTCTTTAACCAGATTAGCTTCATCATTTGCTTGATCAATTGAAAATTGATAGTCAAACGATCGTTGATACTTATCAGTAACACATAAGTCTCCAATATAGAACTCTTCGGTATAATCAATTACTGTACCTTTAGGCAACCTAGAATTTTCAAAGCTTTCTATATTTGAATACACAGGCCATCCTATTGTTGAATAGAAGTCATAGCCTCCGATTACTTCCCCTTTAGGATAGTACAAGTTTAAAGGAACATTTTTTAAATATCGGATTTTAGTATAAACTCCATCAACTGCACCTTGAAATTTTTTCCCAATTAACTCAGCTAGTCCAAAATTATAAATAATCTTGGCGTGAGGATATTGTTTAGCCAGTGTTTCAGCATAAAGCATAGATCTTTTGTTTTCTAAAGATATATTTCCTGTAATTAGAATATAACTAGTAGTCGACGGTATTTGATGCTGGTCAATGGCTTTTTCGTGAAAATCTAAAAAAATATCTGAGACAATATGAAACATATTTTGATTAAGGGTAGCCACTAAATATATTTATAAATCAAAGGTTTTCAAGTCATGATAAAATGCTCATTTAGCAATTCTTCAAATCGAGATCAATTTTTAACAGCTTCGGGATTGGCTGTCTCAGAAGACGGCTCAGTAATTATTCCAATGTCTCTAATACCATTGGCGAAGAACTTTAACGGTACAGTGTCTCAAGAAGGAAATACAGCACATCGTTACCTTATTAAGACTGATAATATAAATTCACTTTCTACACCAATTACAGTTATAACATCTGAAGGTAATAACGGCAATGTTACTGCTAACTCAGAGACATATACTATTATCGAAACTGACCAAGGACTAAGTCTTTACGATGAACTTAACGGCGGAGTTGAGCAGCTAGATGTGTCAGTAAAAATGTTGTCAGAGTTGTCTGGGCATATTAGTGAAGAATTGCCCGAAGATGCAGAATGGCCTCGATTAAGAATGATTTCAAGATCAAGACCATTTTCAACTGAATTTACTTTAGCAGAAGTTAATTATGCTCGCAAACCTATTGTAGTTATAATGGACTCTGGCATAAACTTTGATCATGATGAATTTGACGGAATTGAAGCTGAAGATTTATATGCTCTTCCTTTCTTTAACAACAACTTTCGAGACTATGCAGGTCATGGCACTGCTGTAGCTAGTTTTACCTGTGGCAAGAATATTGGGGTTCATCGACACCTAACACTGTTAAATTGTAAAATTTTTAGTATAGATTTTAAACCTAATGCGCTTGAAATCGGTCAGGCACTAGACGCAGTCTACAATAAGTTTTTAGAAGATCCTAGTCGACCAATGGTGGTAAACTGTAGCTGGACTGTGGCCAAGAGTTCTTATTTAGAAGGAAAGTTTCAAGATCTTATAAGTGCAGGCATTGTCGTAGTCGCGGCGGCGGGTAATACCGGAATTAACTGTGATTTCTTAACTCCAGCTGGAATGATTGATGTTATTACTGTAGGAGCATCTGACAAAGATGATGTCGGGGCAGGATTTAACAATTTTTCAAAAATAGATTTTGAAATCACTAGTAATACAGGAACAGTAATTGATATCTTTGCGCCGGGGGTGGATTGCGTAGGAGCTCACTATTCTAGTAATAGTCGATACTGCAAGTTTAGTGGAACTAGTGTGTCAGCTGGGTTTACAACTGGTGCAATAGCCGGAATACTAGCTTTAAAAGCAAATTGTTTTAGAGAAGATGCTCATAAAATTTTACTAAGTTATGCTAGTCAAGGTGTTCTGCTGTTAAGTGACAATTTTACATTTACACAAAATAAACTAGTTTATTTGCTAACAGCTGAAAATCCGTTAGCGTTTGAATCATCATCGTTTTACCTTGGCGCATTTACTGACGATACATTAGTTATTTCCGGTCATATAGGACTTGTATTGTATACACGAGAATATAGATCAAGTACTAATGACGAATTTGATTTCATACCTATATGGGATAATGTTGACCTAAGCTCAGTATTCACTATCGATGAAGATGGGTTATTCAGCTTTACTAATCCGGAACTTGAATGGAATGATGATGAGAAGATAAGACTTGTTAACTTTAAAGTTAAAGCTGTATCTCGGTCAAATGAAATAACTTTAACTAGTCCAAATCTCATATTCTTTGCATCAAATCCTAATGTAACTTCGAGCCTTACTGGCGATATTTCTACTGCTTTAGAAAATATTGATAATCAGAGCTTTTTTGCCCAATGGATCAAGAATCAATATATTAAATGATTAAAGTACCAAAAAAAGAACTTTCAGAGTTTGACGATATTTGGATTTACAAATCTCTATTAGACACTTACACATCTAAGATAGTTAATAACTACCTTCAGCATAAAATTCAAGATACACGAGCAAACTACGAAGGTAGAGTTATTGACCATAAACAAAAAAGATTTCGACTTATCGGAACTTCACATTATCGACCTTACATGAAACTTTGGGATTTTACACATGAACCAGAATACTGGAACCAAACTAACAACACAGTTTTTAATTTTGTAAAATCTCAATATTCGAAGTTGTTAGATCCAGTACCTCGGTTATTAATTCAAAAAATATCAGATCTAATTCCGTTTTCTAACAAAAGATTTATTGCCCTAAGAGGAATACTTAATATAATGAAACCCGGTACTAGTCTTGATCCTCATTTAGACGGAGGAGGATTCATTGTTAATGACGCCATATCAAATGTTTATAGTGCAACTTACTACTCTGAAGTAGAAGGTGAGGGAGGAGAATTTTGGGATGAAAGAGGGTTTATTTACAAACCAGAAAATAACTCTCTTTTAATTAACATTGGTAATCAAACAATACACGGTGTTAGAAAAACTAGTTCAACGAGACTAGGAATGACAATTCGATTTGTACAAGAACATGATCTATTATTAACCGGTAATACTGAAGATTTATTATATAAACCAAATTAAGATCGTTGATAAAGTAATACATTATAGTATTTAGGATATTTTCTACTAGCATAATCGACAAAGCTATCTGGTCCTCGAATAAGCCGATAACCGTTATTATACAAGACTATAAAAGATTTACCGCTTTGATACTGTTCATTTGCCCATTTCATAAGAGTAGTTGTTAATAGCATTTCAGTACTAGGAAGAAATACCAAATATTTTTGATTATGAAAAAATTTTGGAATTACTATAGTATTAACAATGCTAGGTTTTAAACTCTCAGGCATGTCGCTATTAATAAGCCATTCACAATTAAACCCTTTACAAACATCGGGTCTTTCTGAGTATATCGAACAACTGCTATTTTGTAGATACTTGCAGGGATTGAAAGGAGAAAATTTGCTTTCAAATGCGTTTCCTATAAGCCATCCTTTACAACATTCGTTACACCCGCTACATGTTTTTTGATTTAAATTCATCTGAGTATTTAATTTCTAAAGTATCAATAAGATTATTAAATAAAATACTTCTTTAAATTAAAAACATATGACCACTAAAATTTTAATCATGGGATTACCTGGATCAGGTAAGACCTACTTTGCAGAAAAACTTAAATTATACATTGAGCGTCAAGGCACAATGAGTAACTGGCGCTTAAGTAATTATGAAATTGCACCTTCGGATATGAGAGCTAAAGTAGATTGGTTTAATGCTGATGATATTAGAAAAAGATACAATGACTGGGATTTTAGTCGTGAGGGTCGTATACGACAAAGCTTGCGTATGCTTGAATTTGCATCAAACTGTAATGGCGACTATGTTATCTGTGATTTTGTAGCACCATTGCCTGAAATGAGGAGTAACTTTAAAGCAGATTGGACTATCTGGATGGACACTATTGATTCTGGTCGGTATGAAGATACTAACAAAGCATTCGTTCCTCCCGATGTCTATGATTTCCGTATTACAGAACAAAATGCTGAAAAGTGGGTTGAATTTGTAGGTAACAAGATTATTTCTAATACAAGAAGACCTATCTTTGATTGGCGGAAAGAAACTGTTCAAATGCTAGGTCGATGGCAACCATGGCACCAGGGACATCGTGCCTTATTTGAACGATTACTTGCAAAGACTGGTCAAGTTATTATACAAATTAGAGATGTCCAGGGATGGCAAGGTAGCAACCCCTTTAGCTACTCCCAAGTTACAAACTTTATTCGAAGAGACCTTGATCCTTTATACCAAGGCCAATACGAAATTATGTTAGTTCCAAATATAGTACATATAGGATGGGGGAGAGGTGTAGGTTATACTAGTGGAGAAGAAACCTTTGACGAATCCGTTACTAGTATTAGTGCTACTCAAATAAGAAAAGAAATGGGATTAGAATAAGTCATGGTAGTTACTCGAGCGATCATTAACAAAGAAATTAAGTATCATGACTATCGAAATGGAGCTATTTCTACCTATACATTCTCTGACCTTTCTAGGTTAGTTGATGGGTATAAAAATTTCTTAATAAAAAAAGGATTTAAAAAAGGTAACAGTGCTGTTATAGGAAATCATGCCAGTATCGAACAGATTGCATTAGTGTTTGCCTGTTCCGAGTTAGGTATATCAATAGTCATTGTATCTAATCCCTACCCTTACAACAAGAGTGGAAAAAAGTATGTAAGAGGGATGATTAATCCCAAACTAAGACTCATGCTACCAATCGATTTATTTGTGGTATGCAACCGTGACGATACTGATAAATTTGAAATTTTTAATGATATTTGCAGATTTACTGTAGTGCTTAACGAAGAAATATTAGATTATACTCCAAATCCTGTTATTGACGCTGATGAAACCAGTATCTTGATGAAATGTACATCAAGCGGTACTACTAGCACTCCCAAAGTAATAACTCATACTCATCAATTTATAAGTGAACTAATACAACGAAATAGTAAACAGTTCTATGGATCAATGTGCATGATTGCTAATTTAGCACACGGTAGTAGTCCGGCAGTTTATTTTTTACCAGGACTAATTTCTAAGAATGTTAAATGCTACTATCATATACCAAATCTTCATCCAATTGAAATAGCCGATATTGCTGAATCACACAATATCAACATCGACCATATGTTAGTTCCTTATACTGCGTACTTAGATGAGTTCTTCTTATCAAAGAAAAAACTTCCAAATTGTATAGTACATACTCTAGGAATTATTCGAAAATCATGGGTGGATGCTGTTAAAGATTTTAGAGTAAAAGATATAATTAGCATCTTTGGTACTAACGAAACTTCTGGGCCGTTTATGATTAATCAAGCATCTGACAACGATTTCTCTGAAGATACTTATAAAATTGTTGACAACTTTTATAAAATAGATATTAATGAAAAAAACTGCCTTCAAGTCAGTTTACCAGTGTATAACATAACTGTAAACACTGAAGATGCATTCTTGTTTAGAGGACAAAAGTTTGTTCATGTAGGAAGAAGCAACCTTTATAGAGTCAACGATTTAGAGATTGATATTGGAAAATATCAATCTGAAATTGATAAACTAGCAAAAGGTCAATTAATAGTTGATACTAAGAAAGACAATATCTACCTAGCGATTTGGGAAGCTTCTGATATAGAAACAGTTGTTTTATCAATTAATGAACTGATGAAAAAAGAAAGTAACGGATTGCATTTTATATCTAAATATTCTAAGTTAGATTACTTCGAATTCCTTAATGGAGTAAAAATAGATAACGAAATGTTAAGAGAATATTTTAGAACCAAAATCTCTTGACATAATTGAACACTGACTATATAATAGTAGCATGAATTAGACAAGCCCTTTTAGTTAAATGGTATAACGGTTGATTTGTAATCATCAATTGGCAGTTCGATTCTGTCAAGGGGCACCAAACATATGAATATTATCTTTATGCAAAAAGCTAGAAGTTGTGATGGCTGCACTAAATGCTGTGAAGGATGGCTTCAAGGCTCTGTAAACAATCATGACTACTTCCCGGGCAGAAAATGTTTCTATCTTGAAAAAGAAGGCTGTTCGATTTATAGCAGTCGACCTCAAGATCCGTGTAAAGAGTATCAGTGTGCTTGGATTAGTGACTTTAACATTCCATCTTGGATGAAACCAGATACCTGTGGTGTTATTGTTAGTTATAGAGTTAAGAACGGAATTAGGTTTGTCGAGTTAGTAGAAGCTGGTGAAAAGTTAAATGTTGAAGTTTTATCTTGGTTCATTCAAGAATATGCCAAAGGTAAAATTAATACAATTACCTACACTATTAACGGTAGTATGAATTTCATTTCAAGAAATGACGAATGGCAAAAAATATGCGGGTAAAGTGTTTACGGTTACACGGCGGTCTTCCAAACCTCAATAGATGGGTTCGAATCCCACTACCCGCTCCAACTTACTAAGGAAAAATTATGGCTAGAATTACTTCGCAGAAAGCAGAACAGATTATCGGTAATAAGTTTGACATGATTCTTATTGCGGCTGCTAGAGCAAGAGAAATTAGCAAAGGATCAGCACCTAAGGTTCTTAGTAAAAATAAACCCATTGTATCTGCCTTAAGAGAAATTGAAGCAGGCGTAGTTGGTAAAGAGTACTTACGAAAAGTAAGATAATGCTTCGTTAGTTTAATGGTAAAACGCCGCTTTTACACAGCGGATAGCGGTGGTTCGATTCCATCACGAAGCACCAATAATTTCTGAATGATATGAATATTGTAAATACATTAGCTGTACCGTTTTATGAATTTAGGTGTGAAGAGTCATTGATTGATGAGATTATTCCTATTGTAGAAAATCTTGAATACGATGTACACGAGAAAGCATCTTTATCTAAAAAATATTTTTATCATGAAAAACTGATAAATTGGTTCGATCATTGTCTTAAAGAATTCCGCAGTATTTACTTCGAAGAAGCAATAGAATTAGTAATAGTAAACTGTTGGGCTACTAAAACTAGATTTTTATCTAACCATCATACCCATACACACCAAACAGCACTTGTAAGTGGTATCTTATACCTATATGACAGTGATAGTGGTGAAACTATATTTTATTTAAATAACCCGTGGATAAGATATCAGAATGATCAAATTATTCCTGTTTCTTATTCTAAAACAGGTATGCTCACTACTAAAGTTAAACAAGAGAAAGGTAAATTGATATTGTTTCCTCCTCACATTCAACACGGAACAGCAACAAACAAGGATAAAAAAATTAGACACACAATTGCATTTGATGCTTTCTTTTCTGGACAAATTACTAAAAACTCAGAAAGACCATATGTAGAAATAAAATCAACTAGTTTAAGAGATATCCATTACTCGTTAGAAAATAAGTAGTATTGTAGTTTTTTGATACTATAAATATTTGATGTATTATCAAACTGACTTTGAGTTTTCCACATCAGCTAAAACCTGGGCTTTAGCTCAATATAAAGATGTTTGGAATAACTATTTTAGTCATGACGCAAGATATAACATTGTTCAAAATATGTGGCAGCTTAGCCAAATTGGAAAAGAATTAAAGTCGTATCTTAAAAATTACAACCTCAATTGCAGCTATGCCGGTATAAATATCTTCTTAAGTAACTTTCCTTGCCAAGTAAAAACAAACCCCCATGTAGATATATTACATGTCAACGGAAATCAACTCCCAATCAAATCTCGATTTAATGTAATGATACTCGGAAATGTTGAGGATCCAATGGTTTGGTGGGATCACTTTAAATACGGAAACCCTAACCATTTACCTAAAACTTTTGTTAATACATTAGGTCATTCATATAATTCATTAGCTGTTCCCGGTGAGACAATTGAAGAGAGATGGAATTATTTAGGCAGTCCATCAACCATTAAGGGTAAATTGTTAATAACTGGGTCTTTTGTAAATACTTTTTCAGCTCATGCACTAGAAATTTCTGCGGGACCTAGGTTAATTGTTAGTGTAGCAATAGACCAATATCTTGAAGATATTATTGATAGAATAGATATATAAAATATTGCGGGTATAGTACAGTTGGTAGTACGTCACTTTGCCAAAGTGAAGGTCACGAGTTCGAATCTCGTTACCCGCTCCACATAATCTCGGATTAGTTCAGTCTGGTTAGAATGCCTGCTTTGGGAGCAGGAGGTCGAGAGTTCGAATCCCTCATCCGAGACCAACTTCCACTTGACACCCTTACTAATTTCAGCTATAATTATAGCTAGAGGAGCAATCATGCCAGCAACTTTTTTTATCAGTGACACACATTTTGGACACGAGAAAACCTGCACCGTATTCAAACGGGCAGACGGCTCACCACTTCGTCCCTTTAGCTGTGCTGAAGAAATGGACGAGTTTATGGTA
>Ga0129333_10006817_pt1 | contig 10812 bp, 9 predicted proteins | sample CPB6_08_DNA_FD_94474 | JGI IMG/M metagenome (GOLD analysis project Ga0129333, IMG submission 94474) | Freshwater to marine salinity gradient microbial communities from Chesapeake Bay, USA - CPBay_Sum_0.6_0.8_DNA | ecosystem: Environmental > Aquatic > Marine > Coastal | place: USA: Chesapeake Bay...
ATAACTCAGATTGATTTTTACTGATCTTATCTATTTTTTCTTCACTACTATGATAATAGTTAGTTTTCTTTAGGTTTTTTTTGGGGAATTCATGCATTCTCCGCAGCATTTGCCCTTCATTTGTTAAAAGCCACTCCAGGCTATATCGAGGGAAGGCTCTTGAAAAATTAGCAATTACTTCTGCACTTGGATAGCTATTACGGCGCTTTAGCATATTAAGATAGCCACTAGACTTCGATAACTTTCGTTCAAATTCCGCTTTGTTTAGGCCTTCTCTTTTGCGTACAATTTCTAAACGTTCAATCATGGTTAAAGTAAAGAGTAGGGATTTTTTGAAAAAAACTCACAATTGTTTGTGTTTTCAGATAATTGTTTGTAATATTGTTCTTGTTTATTCCAAAGGTATGTTTTCTTCTTGTTTAGCGCAAGAGGTGTTTCTTTTATAACCGTAATTTTAACATGTTTTTGTTGATATTCTTCGTTACGGTTGTCAGTAAAATGTAGTTTTTTGTCCTCTTCTTTTTCTTTTTTATCATCATATTTTTCCTTATTAAATGTTGGGTTGCTTAGTATCATAATGTTAAATTTGAATAGATTATTTTGTAGATTTCATTTTACTGGAAAATCATGCAAAGTATAGATTTGAGTAATAAAAAAAGAATTTTGATCTGATGAGGTCTTTTAAGAAGCCAATAAAAATTGCTTTAAAAGTATTTTCTATAATTAATATTGTTTGGATAAAATCAGATTTTTGAAACTATGGAACAACTCTCTGATTTTTTTCTTGATTCTTATAGAGAGGCTTCAACTTTTAATATAATTCTTGAGGCCGTTGTATTTATTTTTGGGATTTTAAGTGTCTATTATTCTAAAAAAGAAAATCTCCTGGTATACCCAACCGGGCTTATTGCAACTGTAATTACCGTTTATTTATTGTATAAAGCCGAATATTACGGGGATATGATGATGAATTTTTATTATTCGGTAATGAGCGTATATGGCTGGATTAACTGGGCGCGTAAAAAAGATGGTGAACCGGTTGTGCCAATTACCCGAACCAATACAAAAGAAAAACTAGTAGGATTTGCTCTGTTTTTGCTTACCATGATCGTTACTTATTTAGTGTATAGAGCCTTCGATTATGAAATAAAAATGGTTAATTATATCGATATTTTTACTTCTGGAGTGTTTTTTACGGCAATGTGGTATATGGCGATTAAAAAATTAGAGAACTGGACACTTTGGATTTTTGCAGATATTATTACAGTCCCGCTCTATGCGTATAGAGGGTTGGGAATGCTTTCTTTACAATATATTATATTTACCATTTTGGCCATTCAGGGGTATTTGGTTTGGAAAAGAAACTTGGGGAGTCATGTGAACTTATAATAGAACCTGAAACTATTAAGTTAACATCATAAAACGTGGACCTTCATTTTTTAAAATACAAACAATTGTTAATACGAGTAGGTTTTTATTTAATTAATTATAAGAATCAAATTATTCTAAGGTGCTGTCAGGTAGCCATTTGAAAAGCTTTATTCCATTTTAAAATTATTAAATATGCGTTAATAGACCCCGTTAATCTGCATTTTTTAATGTATATTCACATTCCTTATGCCTTTATAATTAAAAATGGTAACATGGGTGAAATGGGAGCGAGAATCTTCAAATTTAATGTTCCTTTAAAATCAATCAAACCTTATGTGAATTAGAAGATGGCCTAAAAAAGGCTACAAAATAGAATATAGCAATTAATCAACTAACAATAAAACTAACAGAACCGTGAAATTAAACGAATCAGACATTCTGCAAATTCAGGATAAGGGCTTAACCACTGAAGAGGTAAAGCGACAGATTGAAATTTTTAAGCGTGGAAATATTAAAGTAGATATTCAGGAGGCAGCAACCGTAGGTAATGGTATTTCGGCTATTTCAGATGAAGAGCGTACGGAGTATATAAGAGCCTATGAGCATAAGAAGGAAGAGCTGGATATTTTAAAATTTGTTCCTGCTTCTGGAGCTGCGACAAGAATGTTTAAAGCACTTCATAATTTCGTAGATGAATTTAATCCAGATAAACAAGAATTGCGTGAGTATCTGGATGAAAATGGTGATTCTAGTCTTCGAACATTCTTTAATCATATAGAAAAATTACCTTTTTATACTGAAGCGATAAAGGCTGCGAAGAAGGATAATAGTGATTTCGACAATCTTAGCGATGATGAAAAGAATAAGCTAGTTGCTGAAAATGTGTTATATGCCAAGGGGCTTGGATTAAGCGACCTGCCTAAAGGTTTGGTTCCTTTTCATAAATATGATAATGTAGTGGTTACCGCTTTTGAGGAACATCTTTATGAAGCAGCAAAATATGCGGAAAGTAAAGGAGTGGTAAAATCCCATTTTACCGTAGGCCAGGATGATAAAGATAAATTTGAGGCTGAATTTGAGAAAGTTAAGAATAGAGTTGAAGAAAAAACAGGTTCCAAATTCGAAGTTTCTTATTCCTATCAGGATCCAAAGACAGATACTATTGCGGTGGATGGAGAGAACGCTCCATTTAGAACAGAAGAGGGAAGTATGTTTTTCCGTCCAGGAGGGCATGGAGCTTTGATTGACAACTTAAACCATCAAGATGCAGATATCATTTTTATTAAAAATATAGATAATGTTGTAATATGGGAAAGCCTTGGTGACGTTGCAGATTATAAAAAAATGCTTGCCGGAAAATTACTCGAGTTAAAAGATGAAACCTTCAATTTAATCAAAGCGTTACAGAATGATCCTTCAGAGGAGGTATTAAAGGATGCTTCTGATTTTCTGACTCAGAAGCTTTTTGTAAAATCCCTTTCAGGAAATGAATCGGCAGCAGAATATATTGAAAAACTTGATCGCCCGTTACGTGTTTGCGGCATGGTTAAAAATGAGGGAGAACCTGGAGGAGGACCTTTTCTAGTAAAAGATGAAGATGGTGAAATTTCTTTACAAATTATTGAAGGTGCACAAATAGATGATGATAATCCCCAGCAGGTGAAACTCGTTAAAGAATCAACACACTTTAATCCTGTAGATATTGTTTGTAGTGTTAGAAAACCCGAAGGAAATACTTACGATCTGGAGAAGTATGTAGATCCGAATACGAGTTTTATAGCGAATAAAACAAAAGATGGAAAACCTTTAAAGGCCTTAGAACGTCCAGGTTTATGGAATGGGGCAATGGCTAAATGGAATACGGTCTTTGTTGAAGTACCGGTAACCACTTTTAATCCTGTAAAAACCGTAGCAGATCTTTTAAAGGAAAGCCATCAACCGGTTAATGATTAATCAGGAAGAGTTAATAAAAGAACTCGATTTTAGAGCGGTAAAGAGCAGTGGCCCCGGTGGGCAGCATGTTAATAAAACCGCCTCTAAAGTCGAGTTGTATTTTAATATTGCCTCATCTTCCGTACTTACTGAAATTCAGAAAGAGCGATTACAAAATACTTTTTCTACAAGGATTACTAAGGACAATATCCTTATTCTTCAAAATGGTAATTCCAGAAGTCAACATAAAAATAAAAGTGCCGTAATCAACCAGTTTCTGGAAATGATTAAAACTGGCACAAAAGCTCCAAAAGTCCGAAAAAAAACAAAGCCGGGTAAAATGGCGAAGTTAAAAAGACTGAGAGCAAAGAAGATTCAGGCAGAGAAAAAGCAGAGTAGAAAAAATCCATTAAAATAAAACTGTAGAAAAATTACGCACCTGTAGAATTAAAAGTGTAGAATTCTACGATTTTGTGAAATCAAATATAAAAATAAAAGTTTTTAAGTTATTTGATTTTAGGAGATTAGAGGATGTTCTGTTAGTTTTTGGTTATGGCATGGTTTTGACTAATAGTTAATTAGTTAGGGTTATTGAAGGATTTTGAATAACTAACGCAGCAGTAAATAGCTGTTGTATAATTTAGATTTTCGGATTAAAAGAGGCTGTGGTGGCCTCTTTTTTTAGAGCGGATTCCCATTGTTTCATTTTGAGTCATCCGTGATTTTACTCGATCATCGTGATTAACTACTCCTCCGATCCCATACTTTATGGATCTGCATACTTCAATAACATAATTTTCGAATAAATGAAACTCCCGTGGATCACACTTAGGTGATTTCATAAGCTAATATTATATTTTCGTATACCTTTTTTGAAACATTTTCTGACAAACTTTTAAGAAGGATCCGATAGTACTCTCCTGTAGGTATGGATTGCGTATCATTTCTACATAATTAATTCTTAAAGCCTCATAATTTCTACAAAATGACATAGGCTTAAAAATCTTTTTTTAATATAAATAACTGATAATTAGTCTGTTTTGTGTGGTCTCTTGAATTGGGTATAATTTTTCCTTTACTATAAACAACCAACAAAACGAAAAAATAACAAACAGAATTATTACTAAAACTTATACTCATGAAAAAATCAATTTTATCAGTAATGGCAGTTGCAGGATTATTTTTTGCAAGCCAAACCATGCGGGCACAGCAAGAGCCTGTGGAAGAAACAACAGAAGAGATAGAGGCTGAGGTAGCTCCTGAAGTTGTTGGCTTCGAAATGATAGATGTATTAGCTCTACCACAACCAGTTAAGGATGCTACAATGACAGAGTTTAACGCTGTAGCTTCTGAAGCCTGGGTGAAATTAGAGAATGATAAAAAGATCTACAAACTTAATATTGCCAGTGATGGTGAAGTAAAAACCGTCTATGCTACCGTTGATGGAGAGTGGCTTAAGGAGGACGAAGTTATTGATGGTAACTAATTTTTAAAGTCAGTTAAAAAAGGATTTTTTTACGAGGTTAAAGTGATGCCGAGAAACAAAGATTCCAACTTTGCGGCGACGGAAAAAGAACCGGTTAGTGAGTATTTTTCAGGGCAATCTTACTACTACTAACTAACACATATAGGAATGTTTGGAAGAGTACTACTTAAATTTGGCGATTTTTTCTAATCGGTTCCACCGTTTAAAATGGGAGTAAACTTTTAGGTTATATTCTAATTTAGATGTAAAAGAGGTCTATTCAAGACCTCTTTTTTTTATATTTTATTTGTAAGAATTTGGTTATATCTTTTCTAAATTTGTGACCTCTATTAAAATTAGATTATGCCAAAGATTCTCATAGTAGAAGACGACGTTCCTTTCGGTACCATGCTCAAAACATTTCTATCTAAAAGAGGTTACGAAGCAGCGCTTTGTTTTTCAGGTGGGGATGCATTAAAACTAATAGCTAATTCAGAATTTAATCTTGTACTTACCGATGTGCGGCTTCCAGATTACGATGGTTTAGAGATATTAAAAGAGGTGAAATCCAATAATCCCTCTACTCAGGTAATTGTAATGACCAGTTATGCGGAAATTAGTATGGCTGTGCAGGCAATGAAAGACGGTGCCTTTGATTATGTAAGTAAGCCATTTAGGCCCGAATCTATTTTACAAACTATAGAGAATGCTTTAAATACCGAGATTGTTGAGCAAGGAATACCTAAAAGAAAAATAGCAAGCGAAAAAAGCAAAAAAGTAGATGACAGTGTCCAATATATTAAGGGAGTTAGTGATGCGTCACGTAAACTCAATGATTATATAGAGCTTGTGGCACCTACCAATATGTCGGTTTTAATTACCGGCGAGAGCGGTACCGGAAAAGAGAATGTTGCTAAAAGCATTCATTATCAAAGCAAGCGTAAAGATGCTCCTTTTATCGCAGTGGATTGTGGAGCGATCCCTAAAGAGATTGCTTCCAGTGAGTTTTTTGGTCATATTAAAGGTTCATTTACTGGGGCAATAAACGATAAAACAGGCCATTTTAAAGCAGCAAATGGCGGAACATTATTTCTTGATGAAATAGGAAATCTTAGCTATGAGCTTCAGGTGCAATTATTGAGGGCTCTGCAGGAACGCCGAATTAAACCGGTGGGAAGTAATAAAGAAATAGAAGTTGATATTCGGGTGGTTACCGCAACCAACGAAGATCTGTCCCAGGCCGTAAAGGACGGAGAGTTTAGAGAAGATTTATACCATCGTCTAAATGAGTTTTCCATAAAAGTTCCCTCTTTAAAAGATCGTAAAGAGGACCTTATGCTTTTTGCAGATCATTTTTTAGAAGAAGCCAATGCCGAGTTAGAGAAAGAAGTTGTTGGTTTTACCGATGAAGCGGTTGAAGCTTTTAAAAATTATACCTGGCCCGGAAATTTACGTGAGCTCAAAAATATGGTAAAACGTGCCGTATTACTTACGCAGGATAAACTAATCCCAATGAAAGTTTTACCACACGAGATTGCGACTGCCGAAAAAAGGGAAGAGGATTACGGACTTTTTAAAAATAAGAACGAGGAGAAGCTAATCCTGGAAGCTTTAGAAAAAACAGGAGGTAATAAAAGTAAGGCGGCCAGAATGTTGTCTATAGACCGAAAAACGCTTTACAACAAGCTTAAGCAATATAATATCAAACTATAACCTCGTTTTCTAGTTCTCGCAATACTGTTTGTAATTGTTGTATTAACTCATCAATTTCGGTATCAGATACCTCTACTTTCTTTTCCAATCGTTCTAACACAGGAATTACAGGGGTAATTCTCATTTGTTTAAACATAGGGAGCATTTTATGCGCTATTTGACCTATAGCATCATAATTCTTGTCTTTTTTGTGAAATTTTATCTTCGCTATATTTTCTTGAGAACTTTCTAAAAACGCCTTAATGATAATATGCATAGCTTCTTTGTCCTGGCCAGAAAACATATAAATATCTTCCAAATTATAAAATTCGTTATGTTTAGGTGTAAAATCGTTTTTTGGAATAAGTGGTTTTTCTTCAATTTCAGTTTCAACATTAAAAACTTCACTAATGCTAAGTAGAAGATCCTTTGGTTTAAAAGGTTTGGTAAGCTTAGCGGTAAAACCCGTAAGTGTGTATACTTCGTCTTTCATGTCTGTACGGCCGGATAAAGCAATAACCGGAGTTTTATTTAGGTTTTTGTCTTTTTTAATGGCATTCATTAACTGAAAACCATCCATAATTGGCATCTGGATATCGGTAAGAATCAAATCATATTGATTTTTACCGAGAAGCTCAAGTGCTTTTTTACCATTTTCAGCAGTGTCGAATTTTAAAAGATGATTTTTCAGGAATTCTAAAGTTAACGCCAATTGCGCCGGTTCATCATCGACCACCAAAACCTTTTTGTTTCCCAAATCTAAACTATCTGTTTTTTCTGTAGGAGGATGTGGATTTTCTGGGACTGGTTTCTTTTGGTTTTTAGATTTCTGGACCGGGATGGTAATGGTAAATTCACTTCCCTTACCCTGTTCACTTTGTAAACTAATTTCACCTTTTAACAAAGAAGTAAGGCTTTTTGTGATGGTGAGACCCAGGCCGGTACCACCATATTTCTTTTCGATACCGCTGTTTTCCTGACTAAATTCTTCGAAAATAACTTCCTGCTTTTCTTTAGAAATTCCAATTCCGGTATCTTTTACTTTAATAATAAGGTATTGTATATCTTTTGTTTTGGTCTCAATTTCAGCCGAGACTATTATGTTGCCTTTTTCGGTAAACTTACAGGCGTTGGTGACCAGGTTGGCAATAATTTGTTTTATTCTGAAAGGGTCGCTTGAATATTGCCCATCAGCCTCTTCAGAAATATCAATGATAACCTCAAGGTCTTTATTTAAATTTGCGGGGATGTTATTCTGAACGGTATCGCTGATAAGTTTTTTAGGGTTGAATGGTAAATTTTCTACCAGCATTTTACCGGCTTCAAGTTTCGATAAATCCAACAGATCGTTTACCAAATGGAGAATAAAATCTGAAGATTTATTGATCTGGCTTAGGTAGTGACGTTGTTTATTACCCAGCTGTGTTTTGTTCATCAATTCAGAATAGCCAATCACGGTATTTAAAGGAGACCTTAGATCGTGTGTTATAGCAGCCATAAGCTGTTCCCGGCGTTTTAGAAGGGTTTCTGCAAAATTTTTAGCTTCTTCCAGTTCAATACGATATTGCTGGCTACGCCTTACATCACGAATAATAAGCATCAAAAACAGCAAAATTACAATTACACAAACAATTCCGGAAACCATAATGATAGAAACGGTGTCTTCTAAAGTTTGCTGTGCTTTTTCAGTTCGTTCTAAAGAAGCCTCCCGCTCGTCTTTCTCAATATTGGCCAGGATTTTTCGAAGTTGCTGGTTAAGTACCATATCATTATCCAGCAAATCATTTTCCTTTTCGATGATGGTTTGCCTAAACTTAATATTAGCTTTTTGAAAATCGTTTAATACCTTTTTTACAGAATTCACTAAGGAATCTGCAGTTTGGTTGGTCAATGATTGGGCATTATCTGCACGTGCATATTCCAGCCATTTTACAAGGACTCTTTTTTGGTAAGGTTCTAAATCATTAAATCTGTCGTCGTAGCCCTGGTTAGATTCAAAACTTTCATTAACCCGGTTAAGCTCTTCCATTACCTGTTTGTAGTAATTGGTGTTGCGTTCTTTTTCCCGTAGATTGATTAAAGCTTCCAGGTTTTCGGTTTTTAGGTCTAAAAGCTTATAAATGCTGTCAAGTTCAGTATGTAGTTGATTTTCGGCATATTGCTCGTCTAATTCAACTAAATTCATTTTAATAGAATCCAGTTGTGCCTGGTATAAAACGATATCTTCTTTAGTGCCGGTTTGGATTAATCTTCGACTCACATTTTCAGTCTCATATAGGTCGCTGGTAAGCTCACTAACTAAAAAAAGCTGTTCATTGTTACTGCTATTGCTTTGCGCCATGTGGCTAAAGATGACTACCCGGTTATAAATAAACCAAACGGCCACCACCACCAGGACCGCAATAAGCAGGTAGCCGGCAACAACTTTTAGGGTAATCGATCTTTTAGTGTTTTGCATAGTTTTTAGCGCTTCTCAAAAATAAACCATTTAAATCAATTGCAATAATTGTTCATAATCAAAAAAAGCGTTCTACATTTGCAGCAAATCTCATAAGGGGTGCCCTTCGGGCTGAGATTATACCCAATGAACCTGGGCGGGTAATGCTGCCAAGGGATAAGTGCAAAGCGCACTACAGCACTCCTGGATAGGCTTCGGAATTAGAATCGAAGAAATTCAGGATTTATTTTTAACCAAATTTTTAATAGAATAATGGCCCCTTTTATTCGTAAATTTTTTACGAATGAAAAATATATTATTCAGTTTTTTATTGCTGTTCTCTGGCTATGCAGTGGTGGCGCAGCAGTATCAAATTTCAGGGACAGTGACACGGGAAGGAAAACCTTTAAGCGGAGTTTCGGTCTACACCACCACCAAAAAATCAGGAACACTTACAGATGCTTCCGGGGAATACAAGCTTACTTTAGAGGAAGGGAAACACACAGTTCAGTTTGTGTACGGAAATCGAAAATCTTTTGAGATCGATCTTAAGTCAGATCAGGTATTAGATGTAGATCTTAGTGGTTTAGAGGAAGCTTTAAGTGAAGTGTTCTTGCAGTCTGTTAGGGTAGACGCCGATTCGCCCATTACCTACAGTAATTTAACCAATGAAGAGATCGGCGAGCGAAATCTTGGGCAGGATATTCCTGTATTAATGAATTATTTACCCTCTGTAGTAACGACCACAGATGCCGGAAACGGAATTGGTTATACCGGGATCAGGGTACGAGGTAGTGATGCTACACGAACAAATGTTACCATTAATGGTGTGCCTTATAATGATGCTGAAAGTCAGGGAACTTTCTGGGTGAACTTGGGCGATTTTGCATCATCTACAGAGAACATTCAGTTACAACGTGGTGTGGGAACCTCTACTAATGGTGCCGGCGCATTTGGGGCTAGTATCAATATTTTAACCAATCGATATAATGAAGAAGCCTCGGCCGAAATAGCTAATAGCTACGGTTCTTATAATACACATAAGCATACGGCTAAATTTAGCACAGGTTTATTTAATAATCATTGGGAGTTTTCTGGTCGAGCTTCATTGATTAAAAGTGATGGTTATATCGATAGGGCGGAATCAGAACTTAAATCTTACTTTTTGCAAGGAAGCTATATTGATGGGGGTACTTTGGTAAAAGCATTGATGTTTGGCGGGAAAGAAAGAACGTATCAGGCCTGGTATGGGATTGATGCTGAAACTTTAGAAAATGACAGAACCTATAATCCTGCTGGTGAATATACCGATGAAGACGGCAAGGTAAAGTATTACGATAACCAAACCGATAATTACCAGCAGGATCATTACCAGTTGCTATGGAACCAAACTTTTAATAAAAACTGGTCATCTAATCTTGCACTGCATTATACTTACGGGAGAGGATATTACGAGGAGTATGAAGAAGATGCCAGTCTCATTGATTTTGGATTACCAAATTTCATCGCAGATGGTGCGCAAATTACTTCATCTGATTTGGTGAATACCAGCTGGCTGGATAATCATTTTTATGGCACTACTTTTAGTTTAAATTATAAGAATAGTACGGTAGATGCCATTGTTGGAGGTGGTTGGAATCGCTACGACGGCGATCATTTTGGGGAGGTAATTTATACCAGATTTGCACGTAACAATGATCCTTACGAGCCGTTTTATAAAAACAATGCAGTAAAAACAGATTTTAATATCTATGGGAAAGCTACGGTTTCGATTACCGCTAAGTTTGCGGTGTATGGTGATTTGCAGCTAAGAACCATCAATTACGAAGGGGATGGACCCACTCAGCAAGTTGCCAATTTTCCTATCGATGCGAATTTCGATTTCTTTAATCCTAAAGGAGGTTTTACTTATCAG
>Ga0129333_10006818_pt1 | contig 10811 bp, 6 predicted proteins | sample CPB6_08_DNA_FD_94474 | JGI IMG/M metagenome (GOLD analysis project Ga0129333, IMG submission 94474) | Freshwater to marine salinity gradient microbial communities from Chesapeake Bay, USA - CPBay_Sum_0.6_0.8_DNA | ecosystem: Environmental > Aquatic > Marine > Coastal | place: USA: Chesapeake Bay...
CCTGCTCAGCAGACATACCACGAGACATAAGAGCCTGTTGGTCAAGGACGTACTTATTGCCATCCCAACGGACACCAGCCACATTCTCAATAGCACCGAGGTTGCTCTCTTGACGCACCAATTCACGGGTAAGACCAGTGTTCAAGATAGTCTTAGCGTTGGACCCAACCTCAGGATTAGTCTCTACAAGGGTGTTAAGGTTCGTAATGAACCCAGTGTTACCTACGAGTTGCTTGAGCAACATGGGCGACAAGAATTCATTCTGACCCATATCCATGAGGGTAGCGCCCATGAGGATCGTGTTCTCAGCGAATTGACCTTGAAGAGCAGGGTTCTGGATATTCGTAGGATTAACCATGGAGGTAAGAACACCAGTGGCTTCGATGTTCTTGAGGTGTTCCTCAGGGGTCAGACCTTCGACTTGTTTCTTGAGGGAAGGCGGAAGCTCTTTGAGAATAGTCTCAGTACCACCAGCGTCAGCAATCTCTGTGCTAAGGGTGTTGTTGTCGATACTGAGGATAGTCTTACCGCTCATTTTCAGCAGGGTTGTTTTGTAGTTGAAACCCGCAAGATTTGCAGCACCAGCAGGGTCTTTAATAGCCGCAGCAGCAGCGAGAACACTTTCGATGGACCCATTACCTTCTTCGATGATGGCATTGCTGATAGCAAACGAAAGTTCGTTAAGAACCTGTTCGTTGGAAGATGCTTTCTCAAGAGTAGTAATCATGTTGTCGATAGCTGTGATACGGTCACCGACAGGCTTGAACATTTCCGAATCGACACCAGTAGGAGCCGTAAGCACAGTCTTCATCGTATCCCACTCGACACGAAGAGCACTCACTTGTTGCGGAGAAATACGGCCACCATTTTGTTGGATCGACAGCATAGCCCCGAGGCTTTGGTTCGTGAAGCCATCCAGAACAGTCATGTACCCGGCTTGCCCACGGACACCCCAAGACTTCTGTCCCTCACGCTTAGCACGAGCAACCTCAGCAGCAGCAGCGTTCTGAGCCGAGGTTTCATTGATAGCCCACGACAGACGCTCTTCTGCACTGCTATCTTGACCAAGGATAAGACCTGCGGCAAGGAAGTTAGCCTGTACGTTAGGGTCTTTCTGGGCCGCTTCAAACTGCAATGCACCAATGTCCTGACCGTAAGAGTCAAAGGAACGACCAGTAACAGTTTCGTAAGTGGACTTGTAGTCGTTCAGATCAATACCAGCCGCTGCAAAGTTAGAGGCAAGCTTCTGTTCTGCGAGACGTGCAGCAGTCATACCCTGTTTCTCACGGATACCCTCGACGATCTGCAAACCTTCAAGGAATTGCCCACGGAACTGATCCGACGCAGAAGAAGGACCACCTTGACCCCGCGCCCCAGCTTGAGCAAGACCCGAGGCAAAGTTAGAGATAACACCGAAGATCGCTGGTGTCGTATCCATTTTAGGGATGGGTTGGGGCGGATTAGGGATATCAACCTGACGGGCAGGAGAGACAAAACCCGGTTGGCTTTGAAGTTCAGGGTTAAGCATTGCCATAATTATTCCTTCCCAGAGACCCAAGCTTCAAGTGCTTGCATTTCGTAAAAACGTTCAGTTCGGATAGCCCAATCAATCATCTTATTGTACTCTAATTCTACGTTATTTGCAATAGAATTCCGCAGGCTTGCTTGATCCCGAGTAGAGAAACCCGACAGAGCAATCTTGGTGTTGATTTCTTCCATCAGCGCAATGGCCCGCTCTTTATCTTTGTCGTCACCTTGCATCAGACGGAGAACCAGATCGCCATCCCTGTTGACTTCTTTCCTGAACGTAGAGAGTTTCTTGTTGCTGTTGTACATTTCACTCTTAAGTGCGTAGAACTCAGCGACCTGCAACGGTGTAAACCCGAGGAGAGCCGTGATGCCATCCGACACAGACATTTCAATGCCCTCAACGACAGTACCAGACTTGGAGCGATAGATACCGTTGTTGAAGATACCGAGTGCTTTAGCGATGTTGTCGAGACCTGAGGGTTGACGTAGGATACTAATAGCAGATTCAGTAAGCATAACGTCACGACCGTTAATCAGGTTGTCGCCAGCCTTGAAGAAGGCACTGAAAATGCTACCTGTAATCTCACCAGAGGGGCCAAAGAGAGCAGTGATTGTGTTCTCTTCGGTGATCTTACGCCAAGTGTCCGTGATAGCCCCAGCAGGAGCCAAACGAGAACCCAAGGCGATGTCGGCACCAGCCCAAGAGGTAAGACCGTCGATAAGGCCGTACTTCAAGCCGATGTACCAAGGGCTATCTGCCGGGATGTTAAACTTCTCACCGACTTCCTCTGCGAAAGAGTTAAGACCAAAGCCTGTCAGACCGAACATGGGCATGGTAACGGCAAAGAGACGGGCACGTTCCCATTTAGTGAAATTACGACCGACAAAGACCGATTCAAAAACTCGGAAGGTATACGACATCCACTGTGTCGGCACACTCATAAGGCCCTGTTGGAACCGAGCACGAGACATATTGTCCATATTGAATGTGAGGTCTTGTTCACGACGAGTGATCCACTGACGTGCAGCATCCGTAAGGATCGACTTACCTTTGTTAGCAGTCTTGTACTCAAGGATAGCAGTATTCATAGCTGACAAACGAGATACACGTTCACCCGCGTTAAAGAAGTAGAGGCCAGCATCAAGGGTTTTACCACCGAAACGCTGAATGTTGAAGATAGCCTGTTGTGCAGCTTTACTCCGAATGGACTGGCCACCCCAAGTAGACAGACCGTAGCCTACGCCAGCACCCTCTTCTACAATGTCCCCGTCGATAAGCGCACGGCCAGAGGTGTTAACGTAGTCAATCCACTCACGGGCTTCATCGACAGAGATATCAGCAGACTTAGCAAACCTTTCGATCCCAAGCTCCCTAGCCGCGTCGTCTGTAACCCGGATAAGATTACGAACAACAGGAACGTGAGCCACAGCTTTGAAGGCATGGGTCGGAGAAATCATCATAATGTTCATAACCTGCGAGGTCTGCATCGCAAGCTGGCTAATGTTAAAGAAGCCGAAGGCACTCTGGAAGCCTACTTGACGTAGGATATTTACAGGGTTAGGAATAGCGTTTTGCAGCTTCCCATCCGACACATCAAAGACGAATTCGTTAATCTTCTGCAACATGGCATCCATGCTACGAGAGGCGTCGTCCTTCATGTTCAAACGGTTCATGGTGATCTGACGAAGCTCACGCATACGATTGGCGAAGTCGTCGTTACCAGTGATACGGGCGTTAGCGAACAGGAACTCGTAGTCACTATCCGACACAGGACGCAGGTGGCTGAACCAATCACGACCACTGTTCTTAGCAGCTTTGACCCAACCAGCCATAGCGTTGACAGTGTACGCACGGTTAGCGATAGTGAAGGCAGAGCTTTGGTATTGCGACAGAATAGAAGTGATAGGGTCTTCGTTGTACACACGCCCACCACCAAAGTCCATCAGAACCTTGTCGTTACGACGCATATCGTTGTCGAGGTAATCCCCAGTCTTCATCCCTGCGTAGGCGTCTGAACCGTTGACATCAGCAGTAATGATATCGTCGTCACGTCCCTTAACGTTAATGTCACCAGACGACAGATTCCAACCTTCTTCGTCCATGAACTTACGCAGATCATCTGCCGTTACGATGGCAGGGTTCCAATCGCTGTTAGCCTCTACGAGTTCATCAGTAAGGCTTCCGTCGTTCATAGCCCTTTGGAGCGTAGCCAACTGCTCACGAGCAAGACGTGCCTGCTTCTCGGAGAACACACCCATGAGAGCCTTAAGGCGGGTCTTACCGGGAGTACCGATAGTCACGAAGTAGTTGGCATTAGGGTTCATACGCGAACCACCGGGGTTGTAACCAATCACATCTGTCGGATCAAGGGTGCGGACAGACTTAGGATTAACGACGTATTCGAAGTCATCCATATTGTCCGAGAGACGCCACACGTTCTGAACGTCAAGCTCAGATAGGTCAGCCTTCCTTACCTTTCCCATACCAGTTCCGTCGAACAAGAAAGCATCGTCAGGGATATCTTGAGCACGAACCTTCTTAGCCGGGGTCAGGTAGTTTGAACGGACTTCAATGGTATTCTTGTAGCCACGCTCGACAAAAAACTTGGTACGTGAGGATGCCTTGAGAAGATAATCAGCCTCTTCGATTACCGACGAAGCAACGTAAGCATCTTGGACCTTCTTAGAGGGTGCCTGTCCCTTAGGGTGGAACTGACGGTAACGATCTGCGAACTCTGCCTCGGTGTAATGACGACGAAGAACAGAATCTGTACCATCCCGAAGCTCACCCATAACAGCAGCCAGAGCCTGTCGTTCAGTCAAGCTAAGGCTGTCGAGTAGGTTAAGTTCCGGGGCAATAGCCTGTTTCATGGCAGCAGTAGCCGACCCACCCATCTGAGCGAGGGTAGACAAGAACTGGTTATCCCGTGCAGTAGACGACGAGAGCCAAGAGTTATTGAAGAGACGACCGATAGTGTTACGGGTCCAGTCGTTCTGAATGTTCAGGTCTACGTCGATATCACCAGTGAGAGCAGTAACGTTAATACGCTCCGAGACTTCAATGACGAAACCCTTCTTTACGTCGGTAGGATCAACAGGAACGACAATGCCGCCCATGTCCTTCGCCCGGTTCATAAGAGCCTTAGAGGGTACACCAGCCTTCGTAGGCTTGTAGGGCATGCCGTTCTTAGCGTCACCAATCTTAGCTACGGCAACGTAGGTACCCAAGCCTTCATCGACAAATCCACTGTCGTAAAGAGGACGGTTAACCCGATTGGCGATATCAAGGGAAATCTTCTGAGCCTTAGCCGCTACGACATCTTCTGGGACAATACGACCCATAGCACCAGACTTGTAGATTTCTTGCAAACGACGAGTAATAGTATTACGCTGGACACCCTCGGAGAACTTAGAGGGAGGCGTCGTTACAGGCTCGTCGATAAGGCGCGTAGGAGCAGGCGTCATGTGAGCCAGAGTGTCAGGGTCAGCAACCTTGTCCAGCTTCTTTACGGCAACGTTAGCAGCAGCCTCAGGGCCTTTAACAGCAGCAGTACGTCCGATACCCGTGCGGGCAGCAGTGACAGCCTTACCAGTTCTTACAACACCTTTAGCAGCCTGACCAAAACCAAGTAGGTCAACGACAGCAAAGGCTTGGTTGATTCCCTTATCCGGGTCGTAACCAAACGAGTTTACTTCATTAGCCAAGGCTTCGATAGCGAAGTAGTTATCGTCCTTGAGAACACCTTCGTTAGCTACTTCATCTGCGTAGTTCTCAAACCAATCACGGAACTCTCGTGTGTTCATCGAAGAAGCAGCACTAAGAATCTCGGTACCCTTACGTTCAGTACGGGCAGTCAAGTCTTCTATGGTCTGCACTGGGGCACGTAGGATAAACCGATCCACAATGTCCGTAGCGTATCCAAGGTAGCCTTTATCATCGGAGGCTGCATTACGCTTTTCCGACAGAATCTCTTGAGCAATCTGGTAATTTGTAGCGATACGGGATTGGACTTGAGTGTAGCTCTCTTCTTCGACAGTAAGTGCTTGCGTCTGGACAAACTCTGGGTTCTCAGAGAATTCACCATACTTCAAGGTTTGCTCTTGCAGAACGCCGCTAACTTCCTGCGGAGAACGACCACTCATATAAGCCTTTTCGACCAGCTTGCTAATAGCTGTATTCTGGTTAAAGAGACCCTTAGCCTCTTCTGTCGTGTAATCCTCACCTGTCGTAGAAATGATATCGTCTTTACGTTCCTTCGGCTGATAGAGTTTAATACCGAAGGCTTCGTCAAGGGTTTGGAAATTAGTCTTCTGGTCGATAGGGGTGTTGTTCATTTCAGATTAACCACCGATACCAGAGGTAAGGTTAGGGGTTCTGGGGCGGAACAGGCTGGTCAGAGTGCCGAAACCACCCAACTGGCCGCCAAACAAGCTCATAGCTCCGCCGAACATTTCAGCACGACCACCGTAGTATGACGCACGATCAAGGTACCTTTGACGCTGAACACCAAGGTCAATCACTTGAGACTCAAGACCCGAAAGCTTTTCACGACGCTGGCTAATCTCACCCGAGATTGCACCTTGTGTCGTAGAGAAGCCAAGAGCACCGCCAAGCTGGGAACCAAGGCTACCAAGGCCACCAGCAAGACCAGAGCCACCACCAGCGCCAGCCGCAGTAGCCTGAGAGATAGCCCGAGCACGGCGAATCTGAGCCTCACGGATAGCTCCACGACGTTCACGACGAACAGCAACTTCCTGAGAACGCTGCTCAAGGCCAATGATTTCTCTCTGAACCGCTACCTGTTCCTTTTGAACCTCACCGATCTGTCCAGTTACTTCGGTAGCTTTCGTTTGTTGGACCCCAGCCTTTTTAATAGCGTTTATTGTGGCGATGCCGACAGCAACTGTAGCTACTGCTGCGATAACTGCGACTATTGGAGGCATTTACTTTCCTTTCAGGTGGTAGACTAGCAGGCCGTCTGCTTTACCTTCGTAAACAAAACCTAGTCTGTCTATAAGCTTCTGAATTCTTACGTCTTCTGGACTTACTGCTGCCCATAGTCCGTCGTAACCTAGCCCTTGCATGAACTCTAGAATGTCTTCTATGAGCAAAAGAAAATCTTGGTACATTTTCCTGTTGAAGACACTTACGTAGGGAAGGTGTAGGATAGCGTAGTCTTTGTTGTATTCTAGGTCTATCCTGTAGTCTTGTTTTTCTACAAGAGTTAGTCGTTTAGAGGTTAGTGTTTGCTGCACCGATGATACCGTATCCTAAGAGAATGAAGTCTTTTCCTGCCTCAGCTTCAAAACGGATACGCATAGATCGCCCATGCCCTCTGATTTTCAAGCGAGTAGTTACTACTGTAGCAGGAGAAGTCCACGTTGACAAGGCCGAAGCATTGACGATAGGCATAGGTTTGTAGCGGTACGCTTGCTGGGCTGGGGTAGCAGTAGTCTTCCTAAAGTCCCAGAAGGTCGATACGAGAAGGGACGACGGACGAATTGGGTTGTACCCTACGGATTCGTTACCTGTCCAGCCTTCTTCTGTTTCACGACAATAAGTGATAAGGTAGGGTGCAGTCTTCTTGAACATCACGTCACCGAAGAACTCGTACCCAGTCTCAGCATATGCGTCGTAGTCAGCAGTACCCCAGTCCTTGAACGTCTCACCATTGAACAAGGCCATGGACATCTTACCTGTGGTGTAGTCACGACAGAGAAGAACCATGTTAGAGTCTGCACCAGTGATGTTGTACTCACGGGTAACAATGACCTGAGTGCCAGTGCTCGTCTGAACCTGAACATCTGAACTGTTAACAACGTCTACCTCAACGTCACCCGCACCGTAGCCCGAGTAGAACGTGATACCCATAGCGTAGTCAGTGTTAGTAGCCTCGTCTGCAATACGCCACGGATAGAAAGCGCGTAGGGGCACATCAAGGATCAGGATTTCATTACGCTTAATAACTACGGTTTCCCCTTCGGAGGGGTAGAGCCAGAAGATGCGCTTATTGATCTTGTCGTAGTCACCGACGACTTTAAGTTTGTTGTCGTTAGGGATATTCTGCCAGAACGTCTGGATCGAACCGATGCTGATATTCTCGTCTTGGCCCTGACCCGTTACTTGGTCAAACGACAGAGTATGAATACCGTTACGAGACCACCAGAACGGCAAACCATCTGCAACGACAAAGGTGCCGGGTGCAAGAAGCCCTGCGAAGGAAATACGGTTGACAGCGTAGGCGGTAGCATTGAAAACATCATCAACACCCGTGATCTGCCAAACGCCATTCTCTGCGAAGACAAACAACGAAGGACCGAATACGTGAAGACGCTGAATGTTAACTGCGTCAGGGATGATGATATCGCCACCATCAGTATCCAGTAGATCACTAAAGAATTCTGATGCAGGGTCGTTTACCTGAAAGCACTCACCAAGTTCTTTAATGTCTTGGATGATACGAGAGAACAGGATACGACCAGCGTTCTTAGACGACTCAAGACCTGCAAAGAACACACGGCCAGCAAAGGTTGCTACAGACTTGAAGCGAGATGTCTCAATCTCTGTCGTTAAACCACTGACACCAGAAGCTGCCGATCTGTTCTTGCTAAAGAAGTCTAGGATAAAGCGACCGTTACCAATAATGCTGGTACCAGAGTAAACCTTTTCCCACTCAGTCTTAGAGAAGTTCTCACTTGCATCTTTACCCGAGAACCACGGATGGGTCAAAGGGGGAAGAGTAGGTAGGCCATACGTAGTAAGAGCAGCAGAAGTCCACCCTGCGTTTAAGGTATCATAATACCGCGCCACACTCGACGTAGTGGAAGTGTTCTGGAAAAGTGTGAAGTCACTCTGCCATTCGAAGTCACGTACACGGAACTTAATCTGGGTAGCACTGAGAGTACCAAGGGTGTTGTTACGTTCAATGTAGATGGTGTTCATAGCCTCGGAGGCAACGACAAGAGCACCATTGATAGACGTGAACTGGCAGTTTGCGTTAGCTACACCAATAGAACCGCTGACCTCGTAGGTGAGCAGGTTAATGGAAGGTCCAATAGCTTGTTGGGAAAAAGGCGTTGCGCTCTTGTTGTAGAAGTAGAGTTTGTCCCCTGCTTGAACGACAAGATATTCAAGACCGTTGATGCCGCCTACGTTAATCCAAGAGCCTGTATTAAACACAAGGTCAGGGTTAACGACAAACTCAGACAGTTGGGAGCCAGTCTCGTACACCAGACCAGCCCTACGTTGACGTGAGCCATCCCGGTAGAGTTGGCAATTAAGTTCGTCTACAGAGGCATCCTCAGGAAACGTAAGTTCACCAGCTTCTGTGATAAGACCTTTGACGAATGTGTTAACAACCTTCTGACTAATTCTTTGAGCCATTACACACCTTCTTCTCGTAGCTTCTTACGTTCTTCTCTTTCCTTAGCGAAGTTCTCTCTACGAGCCGACTCAGTTTCTTTCCTGTTGTCGATGAAGTGAAGTACAGCTTCTTTAGCCTTAGGAATAGAGCTATACTTACCAGACAATTCGGATGGAACTGGACCCCTCTCGAAAGCAACTTCAAAGAAGATGAAACCGTCATTACATTTACGGATGATAACCTTAGAGGCCATCTTATCCGTCGTGATATAGCAAAGCTGCTTGTCGGGAAACTCTTCGATAGAGAGCATTACTGTCTTCCGTACAACGGGCGCTTAGTCCGCTGCTTGGTCTTGTAAAGGTTGTCTTGAATACGGTTCTTCAAACGACGAGCAGACTGTTCTACCTTAGGGTCCGAACCACCTTTGAAGAGAGAGAAGCAGGCACTCTTGGACTCAGCCAAAAGGTACGGCAACATAGTCTCGTCTAGGTCAGGCTCAAAGGCATCCGAAATGGTAAACGTAGGGAATACCGATCCGTAGCAGAGTGTCTTGCTGGATTGCAGAACGCTATCAATAGACGCATCGTAGGCGTTCATAATGATATAGGTGTCGTCAAACGAAGTGTAGTACGTAGGCATTGTGTCGTTAGCGATAACAAGGGGTACCGACGACACAGGTTCTAGAACACTGATGAACCCAGTTTGCAGGTAGGGCATACGAGAAATGAACGTAAGGGGATCGACAAATTCAATCTCCTGCCACTCGTATTTACCCGGAGTCTTCGTTACGTTGTACTTGACAGAGATAAGCTCTTTGGTGTTCGTAGGATACTCAAAATGGGTAGGACGTGCAGTGGACGACAAAGAAGTAAGCTTGATAAGCTTTTGGTGATCCGGGATGTTCTTACCCGTGATGATGTTGTAGAACGTATCCTCAATGATAGAGGCAATCTGCTGGGCTTCAATGCTGTCGCTGATAGAGTTAACAGGTTCGGAATCCATATCGCTAAGGATAGACTGAACCATCTCAAGGAGTGTCTTACGCATTAGATCAATCCTTACGCTGCAATGCCAAAGATACGTAGGTAGCCAGAAGCAAAGTTAATTGTGGCGTTAGCGTCAGCCCTGACAAAGACTTCGATGTAGTTAGTATTCGACAAGGTAGTATCGAAGCTAAAGGTAATATTATGCCACTCACCAGAAGCAGCAGAGGAGATAACCCGGCTACCCAGAAGCTCACTGCCGTTCTTGTAGAAAGCCATCTGCACCTGACGCAGACTACCCGAGGACTGTTGGATAGAGAAGGAGCCGTTAAGAGAAGCGTTAATAGTCTCAGCGCCATCGTAACGCACACGAGCGTTAGGGGACGACAGACCTGTAAACCCGTTATTCACTGATGTAGTAAACGTAGGGTTCAGAACAGTATCCGAGGTAGTAACGGAGTGTGCGTAGGGGCTGCTTGTGGAGAACGTCAGGTACCCACCGAAGATACGACTATTCTCTACCCAAACCCCTGAACCAGAACCATTGGCTACGTAGATTTGGCCCGCAAGAGCAGTAGAAATACCTTTGGGTTCGTGAAGCTCAGGGTCAGTGAGAGAGTTATGGTTAATGGGCATACGTCATTCCCTTACGTCTATATATCTTCTGGGCTGTAGCCTACGTTATCTGCTATAGAGGTATAGTATATATACCATCGGAAGCAACATAAGCTTATTATACACTGTTTTGAGAATCTGTCAACTACATTAGTAACAGGTCGTCAAGAGAGTGTGGGGTGTCACACTTAAGCAACACCCCTTGGATCAACTTAGTTGAACTTGATGTATTCGATGACCAGCTTACCAGCACCAGCGGTGAAAGCAGCCGTATCCCAGTCCCAGCCGATGTAGACCGGGGCCGTACCGACAGTTGCAG
>Ga0129333_10006819_pt1 | contig 10808 bp, 9 predicted proteins | sample CPB6_08_DNA_FD_94474 | JGI IMG/M metagenome (GOLD analysis project Ga0129333, IMG submission 94474) | Freshwater to marine salinity gradient microbial communities from Chesapeake Bay, USA - CPBay_Sum_0.6_0.8_DNA | ecosystem: Environmental > Aquatic > Marine > Coastal | place: USA: Chesapeake Bay...
GACTTCATCCCCGACCCGATCCATGCCGGTGGCCTGCGCTACCACGGCATGGCTCCGCTCATCTCGCACATCTACGAGCTGGGCCTGATGGATGCCGTTGCGGTGCCGCAGACCGAATGCTTCACGGCAGCCGTACAGTTCGCGCGCACCGAGGGCATCGTCCCGGCGCCCGAGCCCACGCACGCGATCGCGATGGCGATCCGCGAGGCGCTCAAGGCCAAGGAGACGGGTGAGGAGACGGTGATCCTGACCGCGCTGTGCGGGCACGGGCACTTCGACCTCGCCGCGTACGACGCCTTCCTCAACGGCGCGATGGTCGACGAGGAGGTCTCCGAGGCCCGGTTCGCCGAGGCTATGGCAGGCATCCCGCAGCTCTGACCTGCGTCAGGAGTTGGGGTCGCATCGCGCGATTCGACCCCAACAACTGACGCCGCATTCGGGGTCCCGATGGTCGGCACCCCGCGTGGGTAGGGTGATCCGGTGAGTTCGTCGCAGCCGCGCGCCGCGCTGGCCAAGGGCCTGGTGTTCGTCGGCGCGGCGACGCTCGTGGGCAACGGCGCGGCATACCTGCTGAGCATGGTTGCGGCCCGGGTGCTCACCCCCGCCGACTTCGGCGCACTCGGCGCGCTGCTAGGTCTGCTCGTCATCATCAGCACGATCGGCATCGCCATGCAGGCCTTCACGGCCCGTCGCGTCGCGGTCGCGGGCGACGAGCGGGCCCGGGTCGAGGGCGAGTCAATCCGCATGTCGGCATTCGTCGCGGGCGGCATCATGGTCGCGGGCGTCCTGCTGGCGTGGCCGGTGAGCGTGGTGTTCCAGATCCCGGTGATCGCCGTGGCCACCGGCGTCGCGTCCATCGGCTTCGTCGTCATCGGATCGGCCGCCATGGGCATCGCGCAGGGCCGCGAGGAGCACCTGCGGCTGTCGTGGGCCTTCATCGCCAACGGCGTGGGGCGTGCGGTCGGCGGCATCGTCGGCGTCGTCGTCCTCGGCAGCGTGACCGGTGTCGGCATCGGGGTCGTCACGGGCTGCGCTGTCGGCGCCTTCGTCGCCTACCGGCTCATCTGCCCGGGGGCGTGGTCCTCCTCGCTGCGGGCCGGAATGCCGGTGGAGTTCGCCCACGTCGTGCATGCACTGATGGTGCTCTTCACCCTCACCAACATCGACGTGCTGCTCGCCCGCATCTACCTCACCGAGGTGCAGTCCGGGGAGTACGCGGTCGGTGTCCTGCTCGCCAAGATCGCGTTCTTCCTTCCCAACGCGATCATCATCGTGCTCTTCCCCAAGATGACGGGGGGCCGCAGCACGCGGACGGTCTACCTCGCGACCGGGCTCACCGCGATCGTCGGCCTCGTCATCACCGGCTTCTCCTTCCTCTTCGGCGACCTCGTCATCCGCATCCTCGGCGGCGCGCAGTACACCGAGCTCGGCTCGGAGGCGTGGCTCTTCGCGCTCGAGGGATCGGCCTTCGCGCTCGTGCAGGTCCTGCTCTACGCCCGGCTCGCGACGCAGGACCAGCGCGCGGTGTTCGCGGTGTGGGCGGCCCTCATCGTGCTGGTCGGCGTCGTCGTCGTGTGGCGTCACGAGACTGTCGCCGAGATCGTCACGACTGTCGTCGTCGTCTCCCTCGCCCTCACCGTGGTCGGCCTGATCATGGACCGACGCCAGGCGCCACCCTCGGTGCCCATCCCGCTCGAGCCCGCGGAGTAGTTGCGCGCGAGCGTCGGATTGGTCACGGCAGGCGTGTCGCAGGCAGGGCCGTCGAGTTGGGCGCGGCACAGTGGCCGTGTGCCGCTCCGGGCACGCTGAGGGGGCCCCATGCCAGACGAGCCGACCGGCGACGAGAGTCAGCCGGATCGTCCCGACGCTGCGGTGCCCGCTGACCCGGTCGAGCCCCCGGCTGGCACGTCGGACTCCCCGACCCAGGAGCTGCCCGTCGCGACGCCGCCGGTGCAGGAGGAGTTCGCGATCGACGAGGAGATGCTTGCGGCGTTCCTCGGCGAGCAGCAGCCGCCTGCGGTGTCCCCCACGGCCCCGACCGTGGCCGTCCCGCCCGTGGTCGTACCCGCTCCCACGCCGACGCCGCCCGCACCGGTGCCTGCGCCCACGCCGACGCCGCCCGCACCGGTGCCTGCGCCCACGCCTGCCGCATTCGCTGCCTCGCCTGCCTCGCCCCCGGCCGCGGCCTCCCCGGCCACGGAGGGCCCCGTCTCGCACGCCGCCCCGCGGTCCAGGGCGCGCCGCGTGCTGTCCGTCATCGGCGTCATCGTGCTCGTCATCGCCGCGGCCGCGGCCGGGGCCGTCGTCGGGCGCTACACCTCGCCCGAGCCCGAGGTGATCCTGCAGACGCAGGAGGTCGTCGAGGAGGGTGCGGTCGCAGCACCGATGCCCGTCGGCGCCCTGCCGGTCCCCGCACCCGGCACCGTCATGATCACGACGGCGCGCGTTCCCACGGCGACCTGGCCGATCCTGCTCGCCCCGGTCGGCGACCTGCCGGACTCGTCCGGCACCGCACCCGGCTACCGGCTCCTGAATGCGGGCATCAGCGGCGGGCAGGTCGCCTCGATCCTCGCCACCGCCTTCGGGGCCACCGGAACGGTGACCGAGACCGACACCGGCTGGCAGGTGGGCGCCGACGGGGCCGCGGCCGTGCGCGTCAGCAGCGACCCGCTCTTCTCGTGGACGTACACCGATCCCGCCGCGCTGGCGCTGCCCGAGGCGGCGCCCGTCCTCGAGCCGCCGGTCGCGATCTCCGCGGCGGCCGACATCCTCCAGGGCATCGGCGTCGACATCTCCACCGTCGAGTACGAGATCGGCGAGGTCGACGGCCGCGCCGCCGTCAACGCGTGGCAGGTCGTCGCGGACCAGCGCACGCAGCTGGGCTGGCGCCTGCTGATCGACGGGACCGGTCGCGTCGTGCAGGCCTCAGGATTCTCGTCCGGGCTCGAGTCGATCCCGAGCTACCCGGTTGTGGGCGCTGCTGCAGCCGTCCTGCGCTCCACCCAGGCCCCGTGGTCGTCCATGCCTGCGAGCCCGATCACCCCGGCCACCGAGCCCGTGTCGACACCGGCACCCCGGCCGAGCGTCGCAGGCGTGCCCCAGATCGACCTGCCGGTGTCGACCGTCGAGATCGTGTCGGCGGAACTTGGCCTCGCGCAGTACTGGCAGCCCGACGGCAGCATCATGCTCCTTCCGTCATGGATCCTCACCGCCTCCGACGGGAGCACGTGGTCGCTGCTCGCCCTCGCCGAGCCCGCGGTGTCGTTCGTCAACCAGCCGTACCCGATCGGGGAGGCACCTGAGGGATTCGTCGCCGGCCCGTTTCCGGCCGCACCCTCCGACGACGAGGCCATGACCGACGACATGGCTATCGTCGACGATCTCGCCCAGGACGGACCCCTGCCCGGCGAGGCCGGGACCGAGGCGCCCACGACGGATCCGGCGGAGGAGAACGTACTCGACGGCCAGGGGCAGCCAGCCGATCCGAACGCTGACCCGGCAGCCGCCGAATAGCCCGTCAGCCAGTAGCGTGTGCTGCTCAGGCGAGGTGGCAGAGCGGCCGATTGCAGGCGCCTTGAAAGCGCCCGAGGGGCAACCCTCCGGGGGTTCAAATCCCTCCCTCGCCGCGTGGTGACGTGGCAGCGGATGCTTGTCGACTTCGCCGTGCTCGTCGCCGTGATCGCCCTCCTCGGGGCCACGGCCCCCCGCTGGCCGGACCGCTGGCTGGGCCTGACGGCCTGGCACCTGCCCTTCCTGCCCTGGGAGACCCCGGCCTTCTACCGGCGCATCGGAGCGTCATGGCTCGCGGCTCGGCTGCCCGAGGCCGGCGCGCTGTTCGGTGGGCAGAGCAAGTCGGCGCTCCCGGGTACCGACGGCCCTGCGCTGCAGCGCTACTACATCGAGGTGAGTCGCGCCGAGTGGGTCCATGTGGGATCCATCGTCGGGGCGTGCGTGCTGTTCCTGTTCAACCCGTGGTGGCTGGCACTCGGCTGGGTCGTCTTCGCGGCGGTGGCCAATGGGCCGTTCCTGGCCATCCTGCGCAACAATCGGCTGCGACTTCAGGGGATCCTTGAGCGAATGGGAAGCCGAACATGAGCGATGTCGGAGTCACGTCGATGGTGACGACGCTGCGCCGGGTCGCGGTGCGCCCTCCCTCCCCGCGAGGCGACTACGAGGTGGCGCACTGGGCCCAGCCGCTGGACCTGGACCTGCTGGCGCATCAGCACGCCGACTTCGTCACGCTGCTCGAGCGGCTCGGCTGCGCGGTGGAGGTGCTGCCACCCGAGGACGACATGCCCGACGCGATCTTCACGTATGACCCGGCCTTCGTCGTGGGTGACGGCGTGATCCAGCTGCGCGGCGCCAAGGCCGTGCGGCAGGGCGAGCCGCCGCTGCTGACGATGCAGCTGGCCGAGCTGGGCATCCCCGTCGTCGGGCGCCTCACCGCTCCCGCGACCGCCGACGGTGGCGACATGCTGTGGCTCGACGACGCGACGCTGGCGGTGGGTCGCACCTACCGCACGAATCAGGCGGCGATCGACCAGCTCACGTCGATCCTCGCGCCGCGCGGTGTCACCGTCGAGCGGTTCGACATGCCCCACGATCTGGGCCCGGAGTACTGCCTGCACCTGATGTCGGTGATCTCGCCCGTGCGCGAGGACCTCGCGGTCGTGTACGAGCGGCTCGCCCCAGTTGCACTGCTGCAGGCGCTTCGGCAGCGCGGTATCGAGACCATCGCCGTGCCGGACGAGGACTACGTCTCGCTGGGGTGCAACATCCTCGCCGTCGCGCCCGGTGTCGTCGTCCTCGCCGAGGGCAATGACGCGACGGCCCGGCTGCTCCGCGATCACGGCGTCGAGGTGCACACGTACGCGGCCAGCGAGATCAACAAGGGCGAGGGCGGGCCGACGTGCCTGACCCGCCCCCTGCTGCGCCGCTGAGGCGTAGCTACAGCGTCGCGGTGTCGAGGACGAAGCGATACTTGACGTCGCTCGCGACAACGCGCTCCCACGCCTCGTTCACCTGATCGAACCCGATGAGCTCGATGTCTGCACCGAGACCGTGCTCGCCGCAGAAGTCGAGCATTTCCTGCGTCTGCGGGATGCCCCCGTTGTTCGTCCCGGAGATCCGACGACGGTGGCTGACGACATTGAACGCGCTGAACGTCAGGTCGTTCTCGGGCAGGCCGACGATCACCATGGTGCCGTCGAAGTCGAGCAGCCGCAGGTAGGGATCAAGGCGAGTCATCGCGGAGGCGGTGGTGATGATGAGGTCGAGGGAGGCATTCGCGGCCTTCATCGCCTCCTTGTCGCTGGACAGCAGGAAGTGCTGGGCGCCGAGCCGGTAGCCGTCGGCCTCCTTGCCGGGCGAGTGGCTGATGAGCGTGACCTCCGCGCCCATGGCCGCCGCGATCTTCACGCCCATGTGGCCCAGCCCGCCGAGGCCGACGATGCCGACGCGCACTCCCGGGCCCGCCTTCCACTCCGCCAGCGGCTGGTACAGCGTGATGCCCGCGCACAGGAGCGGTGCTGCGACGTCCAGGCCGAGGGAGTCGGGGATCCGGAAGACGAAGTCCTCGTCAGTGACGATGTACGCGGAGTAGCCGCCGTACGTCGGGGTCACGCGGTCCATCTCATATCCGTTGTAGGTCGGCGCTGGGCCCGCCTTGCAGTAGGACTGCTCGCCGCGCGCGCACGTCGAGCACGAGCCGCACGAGCCCACATTGCATCCGACGCCGACGCGGTCGCCGACCTTCAGGCCCGCGACCTCGGACCCGACGGCGCTCACGACACCGGCGATCTCGTGGCCGGGAACCATCGGGAAGATGGAGGTGAACCACTCCTCACGGGCCTGGTGGATGTCGGAGTGGCAGATGCCTGCGTACTTGATGTCGATGCCCACGTCACGCGGCCCGAGGTCCCGGCGGGGGACATCGAACGGCTCGAGCGGGGCCTTGGCCGTGGGGGCGGCGTATCCGGGTGCATGCATGGGGGGATTCTGTCACCCGGTCGCAGCCATCGCTAGCGAGACGTCACAGGCCGAAGATGCGCTCCAGCTCGCGACGCATGACCGCACCGCTCAGGTCCCGGCCCGTCCACAGCCGCGCGTTGATGAGGGCCTGGTTGACGAGCATGCCCAGGCCGTCCAAGGTTGTGCATCCACGGTTTGCGGCGGCCTGCAGGAAGACCGTGTGGGGCGGGTTCACGACCACGTCGGCGACGACCGTGCCCGGATCGACGGACTCCATGTCGACGTCGGGCATCTGGTCCTCGTAGGGGTGGAAGCCGATGTTGGTCGCATTGATGAGGATGCCGGTGCCGTGGGGGACGTGCAGGCTCGGCGTCCAGGGCAGGTAACGGCCGGCTGCGGCGGTGCGCGAGTCGATGAGGTCGGCGACGGCCTGCCCCTTGTCGGGGGTGCGGTTGACGATCGTGATGCTCAGGGCACCGGCCAGGGCCACCTCGACGGCGATGGCGCGCGCCGCACCACCGGCACCGAGGATGACCACATGCTGGCCCTGCGGGTCGCGCACCGGCCGCAACGATGCGACGAAGCCCTGGCCGTCGGTGTTCTCCCCAGTGAGGCGCGGGGTTCCGTTGCTGCGGTCGATGACCACAGTGTTGACGGCGCCGATGATCGCGGCGGACTCCGCGAGGCCGTCGAGGTGCTCGATCACGGCGACCTTGTGGGGGATGGAGCAGTTGAACCCCCGCCATCCCATCGCCACAGCGCCGCGCACCGCATCGGTGAGGTTCTCGGGTGGCACCTCGCAGTTGACGTAGCGGTAGTCGAGGTCCGCGTCGGCGAAGGCGGCCTCCATGATCGCGACCGTGGGGTTCTGGGCGGCCGAGGTCGAGAACGAGCCGGTGAGGTCGGGGCAGAAGGTGCGCATGACAGGCCTCCAGGTCGACGGGCTCTGAGCCTATCCGCAGGACCGGAGGCGGGGCCGTCGACGAGAATGGCCGCATGACGATTCGGGTGGGGCTCATCGGCGCAGGGAACATCGGCGGATCGCACGCTCGCGACCTCGCTGGGCGGGTGGCGGGGTCGTCGGTCAGCGTCGTCTTCGACGTCGACCGCGATCGGGCCAGTGCCCTCGCCGCCGAGGTGGGCGGGCGAGCCGTGGGGGCGTACCAGGACGTCATCGAGGCGGCCGACGTCGACGCCGTGCTCATCGCCTCGCCCGACGACTGCCATGCCGAGCAGGCGCTGGCCTGCCTGGCGGTCGGCAAGCCGACACTGTGCGAGAAGCCGCTCGCCCCGAACGAGGCCGATGCGCGACGTGTGCTGGATGCGGAGGTCGCCATCGGCCGGCGGCTGATCATGATGGGGTTCATGCGCCGGTTCGACCCGGGCTACGTGGAGTTGAAGGCGACCTTCGGCCCGGACGGCATCGGGGATCCGCTGATCATCCGCAACTCGCACCGCAATGAGGTCGCCCCGTACGGCCTGGACAGCGCGCTGAGCATCACCAATGCCGCCATCCATGAGATCGACATCAACCGCTGGCTGACGGACGACGAGTACGCCTGGGTCGAGGTGCTGACCGGCCGCAATGGCCCGCTCACCCCGGAGGGCCAGCACGACCCGCTGTTCCTGCTGCTCAAGACCAGGCTCGGGACCGTCGTCGACGTGGAGATGTACGTGCAGTCCCAGCTCGGGTACGAGGTCACGTGCGCGGTGACGGGCGGCACGGGTGCCGCGGAGATGGCTGACGGCGCCTACGTGAACGCCTCGCGGGCGCTGCACCGCGGCCACTCGCTGCCGCAGCAGTGGCTCGGTCGATTCGGGGAGGCCTACCGGCTGCAGCTGCAGGCGTGGATCACCAGCCTCGAGCAGGGCACCGTGCCGCCGGGCGCGAGCACGTGGGACGGCTACGTGGGAGCGGTGGTGGCCACCGCTGCCGTCGCGTCCCTGCGCACCGGCCAGCGCCAGGCCATCGAGCTTCCGCCCCGCCCCGGCCTCTACTCGTAACCCCCTCGACCCGTTTCTCCCGCGACGCGGGACAAGTGAGCTTGGGGGCCCGGTTTCGGGGGCTTTTGGCTCGCTTGTCCCGCGTCGCGGGAGAAACGGGCAGGGAGGTGAGGGTCAGCGGACGGGGGTGAGCTGCTGCTCCTCCACCGGGACTGTCATGGCGCCGGTCATGATCGCCACCACGTCGTTCATGGAGTGCGACTGCGGATTCACGACCGCGGCACGCTTACCGAGCCGTGCCACATGGATACGGTCGGCCACCTCGAACACCTGCGGCATGTTGTGCGAGATGAGAATGACCGACAGGCCCCGGTCGCGCAGGTCCTGAATCATCTTCAGCACTCGGGCAGACTCATTGACACCCAGGGCGGCCGTCGGCTCGTCCAGGATGATCACCTGACTGCCGAAGGCAGCGCATCGCGCCACGGCAACTGCCTGCCGCTGTCCACCGGAGAGGGTCTCGACGGCCTGAGTGATGTTCTGCAGGGTGCTGATGCCCAGATCCTTCAGGTGCTGGGCGGACTCCTGTCGCATCCTCTTCTTGTCGAGGGTGCGGAACACGGTGCCCATGAAGCCGCCCTTGCGCACCTCGCGGCCGAGGTAGAGGTTGCTGGCGATGTCCAGCGCCGGCGACACGGCGAGGGTCTGGAACACCGTCTCGACCCCTGCACCTCGCGCCTCGTGTGTGCTGCGGAAGGTGATCTTGTTCCCGTTGAGCGTCATCTCCCCGCTGTCGGGGACGTGCGCGCCCGAGAAGCACTTGATGAGCGTGCTCTTGCCCGCGCCGTTGTCGCCCACGACAGCGAGCACCTCGCCGGGGAAGAGATCGAGATCGGCTCCGTCGAGTCCGACGACGCGTCCGAAGGTCTTGACGAGGTTGCGGCCCTGCATCACGGGTGTGACGGTGCTGGTGGCGGTCGTCATGCTTTCACCTTTCTGATCCACTGGTCGATGGCGACGGCGGCGATCACGAGCAGGCCGATGGCGAGGACGCGGTAGGCCTGGTCGAGACCGGCCAGGGACAGGCCGTTCTGGACCACGGTGATGATGAAGGCGCCGATGAGCGTGCCCAGCAGCGTTCCGCGACCGCCGAACAGTGACGTGCCGCCGATGACGACCGCGGTGATGGTGTCGAGATTGAGGAGCGGATCGGGGTTGGGGCTCGCGGAGCCGACACGCCCGATGGTCAGCCAGCCGGCGATGCCGACGATGAGCCCGGCGACGACGTAGACGCTGAAGATGACCCTCTTGGTCGAGATGCCGGAGAGCTCGGCGGCGACCGGGTCGTCGCCCACGGCATAGACGTGCGTGCCCCATGCCGTGTTCTTCATGATGTAGCCGAAGATCACGTAGAGAATCAGCATCAGGATGACGCCGTAGAGCAGGCTGAAGTCGCCGATCTTGATGGTGTTGCCCAGCCACTTCATGACCTCGGGCATCTCCGGTGCCTGGATGGTCCGTGCCTTGAACAGGATGAGTGTCAGCGCGGTGAAGACCGACAGGGTGCCCAGAGTGACGATGAAGGGCGGCAGGTTCAGTCGCACGATGAGGAAGCCGTTGATGACGCCGGTGAGGACACCGACACCGATGCCGAGGATGATCGCGACGTACGGGTTCTGCCCGGCGATGGGCAGCACGTTGGACGCGGTCACGAAGACCGCCAGATTGGCCATCGTCATCTGGGCCAGCGTCGTCGCTGCGCCGATGCTCAGGTCGATGCCGGCCGTCAGGATGATGATGGTCTGGGCGATGGCGAGCGTGCCCACGACGACGGTCTGCTGCGTGATGAACGAGATGTTCTGCGGGAGCAGGAAGCGGTCGTTGAGCAGGTAGAAGACGACGATGGCTACGACGAGGACGATCAGCGGGCTGAGATAGGGGTACTTGTGCAGGACCCCCTGAAGACGCTGCAGGGGGGTCCTGTTCTGCTCGAATTCGACGAGCTCGGCGGTACCGGAACCTGGACTGCTCACTGGAGTGGCCTCCCGGGGTAGGTGATGATGCTGACGTTATTGCCTTTGGGAAGGAGACGGGGCGGCAATCGTGAAGATTGCCGCCCCGCCCCGCTACTTACCGGTTACGCGGTGAGGATCATCCCCATGCGTTGTCGATGCAGTACTGCGCGCTCTCCTGCGGAGCAGCGGTCACAGTGTCCATCGGGTCATCCGTGCACAGGGTCACGCCGGTGTCGAAGAACTGGCCGTTGGCCGAGGTGTTCTCCGGGGCAGCGCCACCATCAGCGATGGTCTTGATGGCCTCAACACCGAGGGATGCCATCCGCAGCGGGTACTGCTGCGAGGTGGCCTGGATGGTGCCGGCCTTGACAGCCTCGACACCAGCGAGACCGCCATCGACCGAGACAACGATGACGTCCTGGCCGATGGTCTTGCCGGCGGCCTTGAGGGCCTCAGCAGCACCGAAGGCGGTCGGCTCGTTGATCGTGTAGACGACGTTGATGTCGGGGTTCTTGGAGAGGCAGGTCTCCATGCCCGTCTTGCCGCCGGCCTCGTTGGCGCCGGTGGCCTCGAGGCAGACGATCTCGTACTCGCCGCCCGCGCCCGTGGTGTACGAGCCGGTCGGAGCCGGGGACGTCATGTCCTCGAGGGTCGGCACCTCGATGCCCATGCCCTTGAGGAAGCCGTTCGCGCGGCAGTAGTCGACGGAGACGACGCGATCGTTGAAGATCACGAGCTCGGCGATGATCGCCTTCTCACCGTTCAGCTTGCCGGCTGCCCACTCGCCGATGGCCTGGCCCGCGAGGCAGTTGTCGGTCGCGAAGGTGATGTCGACGACGTCCGGCGGATCGGTCGGGGTGTCGAGCGCGATCACGTAGA
>Ga0129333_10006820_pt1 | contig 10808 bp, 16 predicted proteins | sample CPB6_08_DNA_FD_94474 | JGI IMG/M metagenome (GOLD analysis project Ga0129333, IMG submission 94474) | Freshwater to marine salinity gradient microbial communities from Chesapeake Bay, USA - CPBay_Sum_0.6_0.8_DNA | ecosystem: Environmental > Aquatic > Marine > Coastal | place: USA: Chesapeake...
ATCGCAGAATATTATGGTGGCGATTATCAGGAAGAAGTCAGAAATGCAATTAGAGCGGCTGTTGGTTCTTTAGGTGTTCCTATTGTTGATGCACAAGGTTTAGATTTATATGATGGTATACATGCAAGAAGCTATGCATCAGTTGCAAAAAAAATGGTTGAAATAGCAAGACAAAAAGAAAAAGAACTTACAAGTAAAACAATTAAAACATCGTCAGTTTTAATGAACAATGTACAGGATGATAAAAATAATCCATTGATACATCCATTATTGTATCCATCTAGTAATTTATCTAGTTTGGACAACATGCCGTTTCAAATGCAAGATTATTCAGCACAAATGTCAGAAAGCTTAAAAGAAAATTTTAGAGGTGGTCGTTTACACAATCAACAGTTTGAACATCTACACGACACATCTCCAATGATAAGAAAAATGAGAGAATTAGTAGAAATAAAAATGGGTTAAATTCAAAAAGGAAAATAAATGAATTACCAAGAAGCCAGAAGATTAAGAAATTTACCATCTTTGACTGAGTTAATTAGACAAAAAGCTTTACTGGGTGAAAGTGCTGGTGGTGCTGTCATGAGTTCGTTGCGTGAAAAATATGGCATTTCAACCAGAATGAAAGCCAGGTCAATGGCCATCAAAGAAAAATTTGATCCCATGAATATTATTAAATTTATGACCGGAGGATCAAAAACAGCAGCAGCACTGTATGGTCGTTTTGCTGGTCGTAGTCAAGAGGACATTGAATATTTTGCAGGTCGCGCACAACAACAAGAACCAACATATAGAAGAATTGGTAGAATTTCTGACAATGAAGGTATTTTACCCATATTGGAAAAAATGCATGGATTCTTATACAATGTTTATGCACAAGAATTAAAAAGAAAAGATAAAGAAAATGATTTTAATGAAGAACGAAAAGCTGAAGATGAAAGAAGACACAAAGAACTTTTAAAAGCATTAGGTTCTATGTCCGGAAGTCCAATTCCAATGAAAATGGAAGAAAAGGATGATAAAGGCCTTCTTGCACAACTTGCAGCAATGTTAGGTATTGTTTTTGGTAAAATCAAAGGAATGATAAGTGGTTTGATATCAACAATTGCAAATATTGCCGAACAATTTGGTAAATTGATGAAAGCCTTAAAAGTTGGAAGACTATGGAGAGTTTTGTCGTGGTTTGCATCACCATTTGGTCTAAAATTATTAGCTATTGCAGGTATAGCTGGACTTCTTGCTTGGATGAGTGACAATCTTCGTGACTGGATTAAAAATAATATGCCAGATTATTCGAAATTGGATCCCATAGAAGCAAAATCTTTATTGTTGCGTGCTGAGCCTGAAGAACAACAAAGATATTTGGAAAAATATAAAAATCAATTTAAAAATATGGATGAAGTGAGAAGTTTTGTTCAATTGGCAGAAGAAACTGCCAGACAAAAACTAGAAGATCCAAATTTACCTGAAAAGGATAGAAAAAAATATCAAGAATTATTAGACCTACAACCAATATCATCAACACCAAGATCGGTGCCACCTAGACCAGATACAACAGATGGAAAAAATAAAGCAAGGGCAGAAAATTGGGATAGAAAATTTGGCCAGACACATAATTGGGACGGTTCACCAAAGAATGTGGCACCAGGTCAACAAGCATTACCGCAAGGTGTAAATCCATCTGAGGTGGATGGTAGAGGCGGCAGCATACAATACGATGATTATATTCGATCTCAGACACCTCAGGGTGCTGCGTTTGGAGTATATCCTGGTACAGGACAAAGGGCTGCACCAGTTTCAACTGCTCCTAATGTATCAGAAACAATTAATGATAATCAATTCACACGAACAATGTCATCATACATGCCATATACCGTTACGGCTATAGATAAATCTCCTGAATTAAGAGCTCCTGACAGAACCAGTGATGCTTTGCGAATTATGCCTGCTGTTAGAAACTTAGATGCAACATTCCAAAGAATGATTTACAATTCAGTTCGTGTGGTCTAATAAAAAACCCCGCATAAGCGGGGTTCTTTTTAATCATCTGCCAACTTGGCAAAATAAGCTAGATCATCTTCCTCAACATTGTCCATTACATCATTGTCTTCAATGACATTCCGCTTTGGTGCTGGTGATGATTTCATTTGCTCAACAGTAGTTTTAACTGGTGCTGATTCATCACTTAGTCCAAGAACTTTATCGAGCCTTGCTTTCAGTGTGTCATATGATTTGAATTCTTTGTCAGTTAGGAAATTGGACAAAGAGTGTTCAGATTTCCAAATCTTTTCAAGTTCTTCATCATCATTTGAAAGTGCTGATGGGCTTTCAAATTCAGATTTATCATAGTTCTGATAGCCAGCAACTTTGGTGATCTTCAATTTGAAGTTTGCACCTTTCCACAGATCAAAAGGATTGATAGGTGTTTCATCTTCGAATTGAGGATTCATTGCTTCAGTAATCTTATCAAAGATTTTTGCACCGAATCTAAACAAACGAACAGTACCATTGTTCTCTGGATGTTTTGGATCATTGACAATGTAGATGTTTGCAATGTAATTCAACTTGCGTTTTTGTTTACGAGCAACTTCTTTATTTGCTTCGATACCAGAATTCCAAAGTTTGTTGTTGTGCTCACAAACAGGACATTGTTGGTTCTTGGTAGTCAAACAATTATCAATAAGCCATCCGCCTGGTCCTTGAAACCCGTGTGAGAAGATTTTAACCCAGGGAAGACCATCATCACCATCTTGTGGTGGCGCAGGTAGGAATCGAATTGTTGCCATGCCGTTACCTGCTTTGTCTACTTCTGGTTTCCAGAAGTTTTCTTTGTCAGAAGCTCCCTCGGTAGTATTGAGTGCTTCGATTGCTTTTGCAAGCTTGTCTAGATTACCAGACTGTGTTTTAAGTTTTGAAAAATCAACCATTTTTGTATTACCTTTCTATAAACGGAATATAAACGACTTGTCCACATATACATTATATACTAGTATATAGGTCATGTCAAATCAAACTTTTTCATGTAAGTTTTCCTTTAAAATAGATTTAAATTTGGACTTATCATAGAATAAAAAAGGTGAGTACTTTTCACATTTTCTTTTGTAAGTAGGCCAAACAATATCGTCAGATATTTTTTTGTTCCACATAGGAAAGAAATTCATAATATCGTTTAGTATCACCAAAGTTTCAATTGCAATTTCACCTTGCATCGTTTGAATCAACAAATTAGGATGTTGACCAGATTTTACTTTGAGTAGATCATCTGGTGTATTCACACTATCCATAAGATGGAGTATATCTTGTTGAAACACATATGTCAAGCTCTGATTTCTCTTTTGCCACTTTCTGTAATTATCTTCACCTTCTTCATTTGCAATTTCACCAACCCAAGAAAAATCTTTGACTATAAAATTTGCAATGAAGAAATTTTTCAAGTCAGCTATGTTGTATTTTCTGGATAATTTGTAGAAACTGTACTTGTCTTTTCGTACAGCGAATTGTTCCTTGGTAACATTGGTTTTACCGTTGTACTTAAAAAAACTATAAGAATCAGTAGTAAAATGAAGTTTAATGGCATTAAATAATTTATATGCTTCGTATCCACTAACACCATCAGATATTGAATTCATATTCAATAATTTCCTCTGGCCAATTTTCAACGATATGAAATTGTGGATGATGATTATAACCATCATCCGTTCTGTTGCCCTTCATCTGCAACCATAAAACAGGTTTGTTATTGTTGTTAACGCACCTTAAAGTTGTTCCTTTTGGCATCGTTATCCATTTACATTCTGTGGATATAAATTTAATTAATTTTTCAACACAAATTATTTTCACACAATTTTTTTTCTTATTCACCCAAATTAAATAATTAGGTTTTTCTTTTGACGAAGTACCTTTAATTAATAAATTCGGTAAAATTTCATTTTTGTTAATTATATTGATCCATGTTTCAATTTTATTCCACGAATCTATATTTAAACTTTTAATTCTGGTGTGTGTTAATTCATAATCAGAAAGTTTTAGATCGGCACACCAAGATTCGAATAACATTTTATTGTTAGTGCCAAGCCATTTATTGAATAATTGAAAAAGTGCAGTTGTCATTTTAAGATCATCACACATTTTATTCAATGTTGTTAAATGAACTTGTGTATTTTTTCCTGTTACATTTTTAACAGAGAAACAAGTTTTAACACCTTTTTTTGTGGCAAAAATATCAACCTTTGTTCCAGTGGAACCATCTGAATCTACAGAATCAAATTTAAAAATTTCGATCAATTTGTCGTGAAGAATTTTGTTTTTCTCCATATCACGACCTTCATAATATTCATTGCTTGGCATCACAAATCCTTGATGAGAATTATTTTTTTGTTTTCACCTGTTGGTTTAACAAAGAGTGTTTTCAATTCTTCTCCGGTATTCCATTTCATAGAAGATGCCTTATGATCCGGTAGACCTGAAGTTTCACCAATTCTTTTCCAATTATCAGCGAGATAAACTGCGCCATTTTTTCCTGCACCAACAAAAGTAATAATATGTTTTAGATCATCACCATACTTTTGTTTCCATGCGCTTGGAGCTTTCTGTCTAAGTTGTTTCAATACTTGAGAACCTCCATTTTTAACGGATTTACTGAAACAAAATCTCCAATTATTCGCAATTGTATTAAATAAATTTTTGTATTCTTCTTTATTGACATTTAAATGTCTTAGTATATCCTTTGGTGGAGGATAAACTGAAGAACCTATACCTATCATACCAATGCATGTGGGGAGAAGTAAATCATCATGATAATAAATCAACCAGTCAATTCTTCTTCCGACCGACGAATTTGTCGGAACATAAGAATGATTATTGACAATAATGTCTTTAACCATATTTTTCTGTTGTTTAGTTTCCACTTGCACCAATTCAATCATAAAGGCAATTTTGCTGTCTTTTTCAGTAGATTTAGTTCTTGGGCTTCTTCGCGTATTTTTGATTTTAGTGCGGGAGAAATCAATGAAGAAGCAACATCAATTTCCATACCAACAGTTTCACAATGATAGATGATTGCGTCCATTCTAGAACACTTCATCTCCTTTGAGAGAACATCGACCATTTCACTAAATTCAGAGATTTCATTTTTCGTGGGCATTATTTTTTCACCGCCATAGCATATGCAATGCATGTTGAAGTTGGTGTTGTTTCGTATGAACACTTAACAGAAAGTGGATCAACACCTTTTTGAATTGCGGCATCAATGTTTTTAGACATATTGTTCCGATCATTGATGTTGTATAGAAAGCCACCAATAATAACTGAACAGACTGCAATTGTAATACACACAATCACAGTAATCAATTCAGCATTTTTCCTAGTTTCACTCATATAATCTCCTTGTTTCTGTCAATATTATCCTTGTTGCTCTTGTAAAAAATGTGTCGACCAATTTGATCCACTTTTCTTAGCTTCCAACCAGGATTCACATAGTCTGCATGATAGTATGTAGCTCCATGAGTAACATCTTTCATGCGTTCGTAATTAACAACAATATGCGTTGCTAACTCACGAATCTCATTATACAATACAGTTTCACGAATTGTCAAGCGTTTTCTCAAAACCTCTGGATCACAATACCAAGAGAACTGGCATGTACCATTTGTTTTCTGAAACACCACATCACAAATTGTGTGTGCATAATTTCCTGTTTGTAGTCTATTGATGGTTACGAAAGCAACTGCTTTTTTTCCTTCCAAAGGTTCATTCGCAGCCTCAAAGTAAATATTTTCCGCAAGACAAGTAACTTGTTTTTGCACATCTTTAGATAATTCGTTATAAGATGTTTTGAATGGCAACAAGCCATGTAGATCAACATTTATCATACCCAAAGAAATCACAAATGCGGAAAAAATGATGCTCAAAAGTATTGGCTTACTTTTCATTTTTTTCCTTTACTCTAGTAGTTTAACTAAATCTTCTTTAAATGAAATGGTTAATGAAATTCTTGGAAATTTCTTGCCATTACAAAAAACAGTGTGTGGTTTAGAAGTTCTTAAAATTGTTGGTTGCATTAAAACAATTTGAGTTACTGGTTTTAAAGTTCTTCTCAAATGTTCAGACCAATATTTTGTTTCCCCTTTATTAATTTCATGTGTGTTGAATGTCTCCTCATCAAGTTCAAAAAATGCTGTTACACTATCTTCACAATTTAATACAGGAACATTCAATCTAGCTTGAACACCTTTATTGGGACCAACCTGATGGTCTGTGTGTAGCGTACTGTTATCTCCTAAAAGTACCAATAAAGTCATTTCATTAATTTTACCGTATAACTTTTCCAGTTCTTGCAATTCTGGAATTATTGACAGAATTTCTTGATTTGAAGATTGTTTTACGGGATTCCAAAAAGGATTTACATTATCAAAATACTTTTTTTCCGTTTCAAATAGATTTAAAAGTTTTTTTGCATAAACTTCATAATCTCCAGCACTAACTATTTTCCAATATTTTGTCATGTCTTTTAAAGAATAAGCCAGTTGATTCTGTTTCCAAGTTCAACTGGCAAAACTCAGATGACTATCAAGCAGCCATCAAGAAACGCTCATCGTTTGCGTTTAATTTGATTTACTTTTAACGACTATCTGTGTCGAGTTGTCCACTTCTGTACTCTTTGCCCTGTCGAAACCATGGCTGGCCCATCAAAAGCATTGTAGATGATTGATCCGTTACACTTCTGCTACAACAGATGGCGCCGTGATAGGACCTCATGCTTTTGGTGGACCAGGTGGGAGTCGAACCCACGTCCAGAACACTTTTCAAGTTGCTTCATACAACCATAAAATAATTATAGTGATTTATTATTTAGGTGTCAAGAGCTTTTTTGGTAATAATTATAAGTCCACTTCGGAGAAGGTTCTCTCACTAGCGACTATATTGTTTTGATTGTTGTATGCATCCCGTGAATCCCAATATTTTTGTAGAACGGGATCCGTATCATGCTCATCAAAATCCGCTCTGGTTTTCCATACACCAGAATATGTGAAACTTAGATTTGTTTCATCCAATTTTTTATTCTCAGATACTACTTTTCCTGTTTCATAATATTTCGATTTCATGTGGTTTTTGAATTCTTCGTTATTCAACACCTCATAGTGAAACTTCACATCTGTGTTAGGTCGTGTAAATGTTTTTGTAACAAGTATCATGACTCTTTACTTTCTTTTTTTATTTTTAGAATATCACCTATGATGGGTGACCAATTTTCAATTTTTTTTCCATACCTAATTAAATTATTTATTATCTTATCGCCAATTAGGATTCTTTTCATGTGGTCATCATAATTCATAGTCTTCATCGGCGATAATAAATTTATTTGTTTCTTGTATTCAGAAATTATGTTCGTTTTTGGATCAAGCAAACAAGTATCATCCACTATCAATCTCTTATCATTCAATATATGATACCAGGTGTCATAACATCTGCTATAGAAATTACCTTCTCCCCTTTTTCCAAAAAAACTCAAAGATAGTAAGTAGGATATTTCAGTTAACATAATTGGTATATGAAAAAAATCATCATCACGAACTTCGATTTTCCGATAATAAAGTTCCTTATATCTCGGCCAACCTTTTTCCAAATCACCTTCGCCGAGAACAATATAGAAATCTTTGGGTATATTTTTTATTAAAGTTGGTAGAGTAGAATATGTTGGCCAACACACATGAGTTATATCAAAATTTTCATAAATTAAATTATCTAATAATTCTTTTGTATTTACCGAAACAACATTTAATTTTGTGTTATATTTCTTTGAAATTTGCTCACACAATTTTAATTCTTCAGAATTTATACCGCCTATGTCCATGAAAAAATATTCTGTGGGTATATCATTTTTGTGCAAGAAATGAGCTATGAATTCACTATCAGAACCAGATAGACAAAGGCCAATTTTGTTTAAATTGGCTTTCTTGCAATCATCAAAAACAACTTTTGTTGTTTTATCTATAGCTTCTAGATAATTTGTGGTTGTGATTTCATCAAATTCTTCAACTGAATAAGAAAATTTAAAATCATCAGTAAGTTCATATTTTCTTAACATCTGAAATCGTTTTTCGGTAAAAATCTATATGTTCCAATAGATTGTGTAGATGATCTTCAGTTTTTTCCACAAATATTAATGGTTTCTCATCTTCTACGGCCATCACAATGACTATTTGATCAATAGGTTTGCCGACAAGTTCTTCGTACATACAAGAGTATGCGGTACATTGTGCAAAGTATTCTGGTATATCTTCTTTTGCTTTTATCTTCTTAGAAGTTTTAAAATCAATTACAGATAATAGACCATCCCACTCAGCGATCAAATCAACACGGCCAGCCATGCCTAGTTTTTCTGACCACATTGATTGCTCAATATAGTGTATATTGTTGATTGATTGCATATGTGGTATCAAAGAACGAAACATAATAACAGAATCAGGCATTTCACTGACCCAATCTATCTTTTCGTTCTTTAGATATTTTTCTGCAAGGTTGTGTACGCGATTACCTCTGCCAGTAGCAATGCGAGATATGCGGTTTGCTTCTGCTTCACCAACGCGATTGCGCCATTCCATTATTGATTGTTTTTTCTTTGCACCAACAACAGTAGTGACTGATGGTAATTTCATACCACTTGGTGTGACATAATATCTCTTACCATCAGGTTTTGTTTCTGATATTAAGTTTGGCAATTCTAATGGTGGGCAATGATTGTATAGCATTATAATTTCATTTTCTCTTTTTGTATTAAGTATTCACGAACAAAACCGGATCGAACAACATCATCTAATCCAAATTGAACATGATGTACATTGTTTATATTCTTTAAAATTTTTATTACATCTTCGAAACCAGATTTTTCTTTTTTGTTATTTAGATCATTCTGTGCATGGTCACCACATAAAATGAAACGGCAATTTTCACCAACCCTTGTCAATACCGAATCTATTTCATGAAATGTTGCGCTTTGAAATTCATCAAAAATAATAATACAATCTCTAAATGTTAGACCACGCAAAAAACTGGTGGTTTGAAATTCAAGTATCTCTTTGTTCAAGAGAAAATGCCATGCATCACCACGACCAATCAATTCATTCACAATGTTCATGTACGGTTCTTGGTATATCTTGGATTTTTCTTCCAATGTACCAGGAACGAATCCAAGATCACGGGAGGGCACCGCTGAACGAATGATTATTATTTTGTTGTAATACGAATTGGTTTTTAGTATCTCTCTTAGTGAAAGATATAATGCTAAGAATGATTTTCCTGTGCCTGCTGAACCAGATAAAACTAAATTGTTGTCGCTTTCGTATAGATCAAATGTTTTTTGTTGATTTTCTGTGAGTGGTTTTATTGTTTTTAAGGAGAAGTGTTGAGACTGTGCCTGTGCTGCCGCTGTTTTCTTTTTTGCTGTTACCATCAGTTCTCCTTTGTAATAAGATTGGTAGTTTTTCTTCTTTCTTTTTAGTTGTCAAAACCATATAGCTGGCTTTAACTTTATTCTGTTTTTTACCAATGTGGTTTTTAGGCAAAAATAAAGCAGGTACTTGTGTCATTACCATTCCCTTGGTGCTTTAGTTTTGTGACGCTTAGCCAGATTATTACCTGGTACGGTCTCTTTGATGCGATTGATGACATACTTTTCGAATGCCGAATCAGCTTTACCTGTACCCGGAACATCCATTCTCATGCCATCACCAAACCTAGGAATACTATCAGGAGAAAAATGTCTTTCTAGGTGTGGATTATTTTTTGAGAAATCATCATACTCGGATAATTTCATCATATGTTCTTCAATTTCGCCAGTATTCTTATTCAAAAATGTATAGATCATGAAATTTTAAACCATTCAGGAGTATTACGAGAATTAATTTTGCCTTGCCATGAAGCAAAGTGTTTTTTATTATTTATGTAGTAATTGTGATATGATTTAAGAGAATCATATTTGCGTCCTGGATGTGGATTTTCAGCCAACACTTTTACTTCAGGTGGCATTGCAGGTGTTGGAGGAAAAAATTCACCAAGCTTAATTTTAGTAGGAGGAAAACGCAATACATCTTTTAGCCTTGCACACGCATGAGTTTTACCATAACGATAAGTATACTCATTGCACAGGTGATACCACATGCGATAGAGCCAATTATAGTTGGTTAGATTAGCACGGCACCACACAGCAGAAGGATGATTGATATGTGAAGCTTTCATTAATTGTTGTTCACGTTCATCATTCAGGCGCCAACGTTTGATACGCCGCCCATTTGCAGTCATGTCGGTGTATTCTTCACCGTCAATCAGGCGGTGTGCGGTTGACATGAGCTGAGCATATTCAATAATCATTTTGACCACATGTTTTGAAATATGCATCTCAGCACATGTTTTTGGATCAGAATCAAGATAGAAGATATTCATAGAACATACTTATATTGAATATGTCTTTTTGTTTCATTTACAGAATGGCACTTATGACCATTCACATAAATTACTTTTGGTGAATAGATCAAAACATCACCAATGTGCGTAGTTAATCGATAAAAAGTTTTACCTTTTTTATCTACCTCTTTGGACTTCATGCCCTCATATTTGTCGGCGAGACCTGCCCACAAAATCATTTCACGAAGTTCATCAGATACGAGTTTTCTAAACCAATTTGCATTCATAATATAAAATTTTATCACAGACAGATAAGGTTGGCAACAGAAGTTTTAGGAATCCTAAATTAACATTCTGAACAAACCAACCATATCAATAGTTGTCAGCAAGAGGTAGTTAGCCAACAT
>Ga0129333_10006821_pt1 | contig 10808 bp, 13 predicted proteins | sample CPB6_08_DNA_FD_94474 | JGI IMG/M metagenome (GOLD analysis project Ga0129333, IMG submission 94474) | Freshwater to marine salinity gradient microbial communities from Chesapeake Bay, USA - CPBay_Sum_0.6_0.8_DNA | ecosystem: Environmental > Aquatic > Marine > Coastal | place: USA: Chesapeake...
CTGATCGACCTGATCAGCCTCAAGCCCTTCGACATGGAGACCATCTCCCGCTCGATTCGCAAGACCCACAAGGTGCTGATCGTGGAGGAGTGCATGAAAACCGGCGGCATCGGCGCCGAGCTGATGGCGCTGATCACCGAGCAGTGCTTCGACGATCTCGACTGCCGCCCCGTGCGTCTGTCCTCCCAGGACATCCCAACGCCCTACAACGGCACCCTCGAGAACCTCACGATCATTCAGCCCCATCAGATCGTGGAAGCGGCCAAGGCACTCAAAGCAGGCCAGATCTGAAATGGCTCGCCAACAGGGGTGGTTTGCCCTGATCCTGGCCCTGGCCATCGCCGCAGGGGCCGTCCTGGCCAGCTTCCCGCTGCAGTTGGGTCTTGATTTGCGTGGAGGCAGTCAGCTCACCCTTCAGGTGATGCCGGCTGGTTCCATCAAGACCGTGGGCAAGGAGCAGCTGGAGGCCGTCAAAGACGTTCTTGATCGGCGCATCAATGGTCTGGGGGTGGCTGAATCCACCCTCCAGACCGTGGGTGACGACCAGCTGGTGTTGCAGCTCCCCGGGGAGCAAGACCCCAGTCGTGCCGCCAAGGTGCTGGGCACCACGGCTCTCTTGGAATTCCGCGCCCAACGGGCCGGCACCGAGCAGGAGATGACCGGCCTGCTCAAATTGAAGCGCCAGGCCGAAGCGGTGCTCAGCCAGAGCCGCACGCAACAGGCTGCCGGCACGGACAAACCTGATATCAAAACCGAGGAACTGGCCAAGGCCCTCGATCAATTGGGGGTCAAGGTGCCAGCTGGAAGCAGCGAATCCGATCAGCTCGAGTTGCTGCTGGCGGAGGTGAACCGCCGCATCGTGGCCCTCTATGAACCGGCCCAGCTCACCGGCAAAGACCTCACCAGCGCCGGCCGTCAGCAGCAGCAAACCGGCAATGGCTGGGATGTGACCCTGGCCTTCAACACTGAAGGTGGCCGCAAGTTTGCTGAGCTCACCCAGGGCATTGCCGGAACGGGGCGCCTGCTGGGCATCGTTCTTGATGGGCGCTCGATCAGTGAGGCGAGCGTTGGCCCTGAATTCAAGCCGGCTGGCATCACCGGTGGTGCCGCCAGCATCACGGGCAACTTCACAGCCGAAGAGGCCCGCGATCTGGAAGTGCAGCTACGTGGCGGTTCCTTGCCGCTGCCGGTGAAGCTGATCGAAGTGCGCACGGTTGGTCCATCCCTCGGCGCCGACAACATCCGATCCAGCCTTCAGGCGGCCCTCTCCGGCCTGGCCCTGGTTGCAGTGTTCATGGTGGTGGTCTATCGCCTGCCTGGGGTGGTCGCGGTGTTGGCCTTGAGCCTCTATGCCCTGTTCAACCTGGCGATTTACGCCCTCATCCCGGTGACCCTCACCCTGCCTGGGATCGCCGGCTTCATCCTCTCGATCGGGATGGCGGTGGATGCCAACGTCTTGATCTTTGAGCGGGTGAAGGAGGAGCTGCGCAGCGGCACCACCTTGATCCGTTCGATCGATACCGGCTTCTCGCTGGCCTTCTCCTCGATCCTCGATGGCCACGTCACCGGCCTGATCAGCTGCGCTGCGCTGTTCATTCTTGGTACCGGCCTGGTGAAGGGCTTTGCCGTCACGCTGGCCATTGGTCTGCTGCTCAGCCTGTTCACAGCACTCACCTGCACGCGCACAATCCTGCGGTTGTTCACGAGCTATCCGGCACTGCGCCGTAGCCACTATTTCCTTCCTGCCAGCGAGCTCCCCGCCAGCGCCGCCTGATGACCTCCACCGCTGCCCCAACCCCTCGCTTCCGCATCAGCCGCCATCGCCGCTTGGCCTGGTGGGGTTCCGGCCTGGCTTGTCTGCTCAGCCTGGTGGGGATGGCCCTGTGTTGGTTGAATCCCGAGATTCAGGCTCCGCTGCGCCCGGGCCTCGATTTCACGGGTGGCACCCAGATTCAGTTGGAGCGCGCCTGCTCCGGTGAGTGCTCTGCCATCACCGCCTCTGAGCTGCAGCGTGAGCTCTCCCGCCTCAGCCTGCCTACGGAGACCGGCGATGTGGCCCCCAATCTCAGCAGTGCAGCGGTGCAAGTGCTCGATCAGGGGCGCTCGCTCGTGCTGCGTTTGCCTGATCTCAATCCAGAGCAAGCCGCTGCTGTCGTTCAGGTTGTCGAGAGCCAGGCAGGCCCGCTGAATGCCGCTGCCACCTCTGTCGACACCATCGGCCCCACCCTGGGTGACCAGCTTCTCAAGGGAAGCTTAATTTCCCTGCTGGTGAGTTTTGCGGCGATTGCCGCCTACATCACCCTGCGCTACGACCGTCTCTTCGCGGGCCTCGCGTTGCTGTGCTTGGCCCACGACGTGTTGATCACCTGCGGTGTGTTCGCCTGGTTGGGGGTGTTGAGCGGCGTCGAGGTGGATTCGTTGTTCGCGGTCTCCCTGATCACGGTTGCTGGTTATTCCGTGACGGACACCGTTGTGGTGTTCGATCGCATCCGTGAGCAGAAATCTCTGCTGCGGGACCTGCCGATGAGCGAGCAGGTGGATGTGGCTGTTGATGCCACCCTCACCCGTTCCCTCTACACCTCTCTGACCACGCTGCTTCCCTTGTTGGCGCTGATCTTCTTCGGTGGCAGCACGCTGTTTTGGTTTGCCGTTGCTCTCACGATCGGTATTGCCGTTGGGAGCTGGTCGAGCATTGGCGTTGCCCCCACCCTGCTGCCCGTGTTGAGCCGCCGGTGAACGGCCGGCGCCGCAGTTGGAGGTTGCCTCCGATTCCTTTGCTGCTAGCGCTGCTGGCCTTGCTCGATCTGCGCACAGAACTGCAGCTGCTCAGCGATCACTTCACCTTCACCAGCCTGGCCGCTCTCGCCGAGCACCACCCGTTGGCCTTGAGCGTGTTGGTCCTAACCCCCTGGCTGTGGACCCGTTGCCGCTAGAGCCAGCGGTCCATGATCTGCTCCACCAGCACGCGCTGGGAGATCACCTGCAGCACCACCACCAAAGGCAGCGCCAACAACACCCCCGGCAGCCCCAGCAGGGCGCCGAGGCTCAACTGCGCCATCAACGCCACCGTGGGCAGCAGATTGACGGTTCGGCTCAACAGAATCGGGGTGAGCAGGAAGGCTTCACCGTTCTGCAGCACCAGCCTCAGGATCAACACCTGCAGGGCCAGCCCCGGTGAGACCAGCAGCGCCACCGCCAGGGGCAACACCGTGGCGGCGGTGGGCCCGATGGTGGGCACGAAGGTGAGCAAACCGCAGACCAGACCACTCAGCAGGGCCAGGGGCACCTTGAGCGCCGCTAGTCCGGCCCAGGTGAGCAGAAACACGGCGCTGGCGGAGAGGGTCATGCCGGCAAGCCAACCCCCCAGGGCCTGACGGCAAGCACCGAGCAGCTCAGCGGCAAGGGGCCGGTAGTGGGCGGGGGTGGCCGCCAGCACCAGGCGTTGATGGCTGCGGGGATCGAGCACCAGCAGCAAGGCCAGGAGGCCCATCAGCAGCAGTTGAACGGTGGCGGCTGCTGCACCGCCAGCCACACCCAACAGCTGGCCGCCCAGAGGCTGCAGTTTGTCGAAGGTGGCGAACTGGGCCAGGCGTGTCTCCAGGCTTTCCAGCGCTGTCACCCCACCAAGCAGTTGTCCAATCCGTTGCAGCACGGCTGGCACCAGCTGAGTGAACTGCTGCACCTGCTCCAGCAGCTCCGGCAGCAGCAATTCCCCCAGCTGCCAGCCGCCGATTGCTAGCAGCACTACCACCACCAGCAGCGCCTGAGGGCGATTCATCGGTGTGAAACGCCTCAGCCAGGTGACCGGTACATCCAGGGCCACCGCCAGCACCACGGCACCGAACAACACCAGCAAGACCCAGCGCAGCTCCCAGGCCAGCAGGCCCAGCACCACCAGGGCCAGCAAACCGATCAGGCCGCGCAGGGTCATGGGCTGATGCGCTGCTGCCGCCAGGGATCCAGCACATCGTGGATCAGCACTTCACGAATCACCACCTGCAGGCAAACCGCCAAGGGAAGGGCCAACAGCAGCCCGAGGGGGCCGAACAGCACGGTGAATACGAATTGAGCTGTGAGGGTGAGACCCGGCAGCAATTTCACCTGGTGATGCATCACCGAGGGGGTGATCACATAGCTCTCCAGGTTCTGCACCAGCACGTAGAGCCCCAGCACAGCCAGGGCTTTCCAAGGCGATGCCAAGAGGGCTACCGACATCGGGAAGACTGTGCTCAGGGTGGGGCCAACGTTGGGAATGATGTTGAGCAGGCCCGCCAGCAGCGCATTCGCCACCACCAGCTTCACCCCCAGCAAGGACAACCCGATGCCCGCCAGTAGGGCCACACACAGAGAGCTGATCAGCACACCTCCCATCCAGCTGCTGAGCGCCTCGCCACAGCGCAACAACACCTCCCTGAACCGCCTCCGGTAGAAGGAGGGCACCAGCAGCACGCCCACTTCGCGATAGGCGTTGGGTTGCACGGCGATCATCAGCGCCACCGCCAGCACAAACAGCAGCTGCACCAGGCCACTACCCAGGTTGCCTGCCAGGCCCAGCAGCCCCTGCAGGCTCTGGCTAACCGCAGCACCGCCCCCAGGACTGGCTGCGCCCATGCCCTGCTTCACCCAGTCGAGTGCCTGCTGGCCGTAGAGCATGTGGCTGCTCACATCCATCGCCTGACGCAGTAACGCCACTGCCTTCTCGCCCGCCGCTGGCAGTTGTTGCAGCAGTTGCTGGAACTGCTGCACAAACGGCGGAACCACCGCGGCAATGGCCACCGCCAGCAGGACCAGCAGCCCCAGCAGGCTGAGCAGCAGCGCTAAGGGGCGGCTGCAGCCCACCCGCTCGCGCACCACGCCAACGATCGTGCACAGGGCCATGGCCAACACCACCGCGGCAAAGATGTGAATCAGCACATCCCGCAGCGACCACAGCAACACGAGCGCTGCTGCGCAGGCGATCAGCCCCAGCCACTGGCCGAATTTCACGGCTCAGGCCTCAGTCGTCCTGCTCGCCGCTGTCAGCGGGCTGGTCATCTTTCTGGGAGAAGCCAAGGTCGTGGCTATCGGCATAGCGCTGGGCAAAGCGCATGAACCGCTCAAAATCCTCCGGTGTCTTCCAGGTGTAGGTGGCCTCCAGGGCGGCGGGCTTGCCGTTCACAAACTTGGCGTTCACATCGCGGGTCACCAGCTGACCCTCCTCATCCACCATGTACATGCCGCCGATATCGCCCAGGCTCTCGGGCGACAGAGCCTCGGGCTGATCGAACACGAAGATCGCCTGACCCGTCCGTCCGTCGCGGGAGCGGGTCATGCGGATATCAGGAACAACAGGCTCATCGACACCGCGAAAAAACTGAATGGCGGCCATCGATCGGTCCTGCAAAATCCGATCCTAGGCAGCCCGGCGCACGACCACGCCAGCGCTGATCAGCTGGGTTGCGGCGTCTTCGGGTCTCAAGCCCGCCAGCTCGTGGGACCCCAGGCGCTGCTGCGCATTGCTGGCGCCATGGCGCTCCAGTTCATGGTCGTAGCAGCGGTCGTAGTAGTCGAGCATCTGGCTGCAGGCACGGCTCCAGTCCCGTTGTTCGATGGCCTCTAGGGCGGCGGTGGTGCGCTGCGGACCCAGCCGACGCGCAATCCGCTGCGTGGCTTCCGCCAGGGCCACGGGATCCTGAACGCCGTACACCGCCACGAGTTGCTGCAAGCGCTCCTCCAGCGGCCGGCGAATTTCCAGCAGTGGTGCCTCCTGCATCTGCCGCCACAGGCCGGCGGGGATGCGGCAGCGGCCCACCTGCGCGCTCTCCGCCTCCACCCAGATCTGGCGGGCATCAGCCTGACGATGGAGTTCCAGCGCGATTCGGTTCTCGTAGTGCTCGCTGCTGGGTTGGGGCGGTAGGCCGAGGTTGCCGAAGCTGCTGCCGCGGTGATGGGCCAGGCCCTCCAGATCGATCACTGCTGCACCTTGTTCAGCCAGCGCCAGCAGCAAATCGGTTTTGCCACTGCCGGTGCGTCCTCCCAGGAGGTGGATCGGCCATGGGGCCTCGAATTGCTCCAGCACCCAGCGGCGGAAGGCTTTGTAGCCGCCCTCGAGCAGCACCACCTCAAGCCCCAACTGAGCCGCTAGCCAGGCGACACTTTCCGAGCGCATGCCGCCGCGCCAGCAGTGCAGCCGCAGCGGAGCGCCGCCACCCTCGACGGCCAGCGCCTGCAGCTGCTCCCCGAGCAGGGCCAGCCTTGGCCCAACGAGTTCCAGGCCCAGCTGCACCGCGGCTTGGCGGCCCTGTTGTTTGTAGGTGGTGCCCACCGCAGCCCGCTGCTCATCGCTGAACAGGGGCACGTTTCTGGCCGAGGGGATGTGGCCCTGTTCAAACTCCGCCGGTGCGCGCACATCCAGCACAGGACCGCCTGCAAGCAGGAAGGTCTCGATTGGATACCGCTCCACTGCCACCCCAACCGTCAATGGGTCCGCCTCAGCCTGGCCATGCCTGACATAGTGGGCCAACGCTGGCTGCCAGGCAGGTCTGTTCCCCGTTCATGCTCTCCGGACCCCCCGTACCCACCACGGTTAGCGCCGAACAGCTTCTTGAGCAATTCGTGACTGCGTCCGCCCGGCAGCGGCGCAGCGTGCTCAAACAGGTTTTGCAACGTGGTGCCGAGCTGCGCCCCCTGATTCCAGACCAGCTGGATCGCCTGGATGCCACCGGTGATGACTGGGCTGGCGGCACGCTGATCCAGGTGTTGTTGGCTGAGGACGACGCCCTGGCTCAGGGCTTCCGTGGCCGCTTTAGCGATGGCTGGTTGGCCACCACTAGCGCCAGTGGCATCGACTACGCCCCCCTGCAGCTGGCGTTGATGGAGCAGCGCTTTGAGGAGGCTGATCGCCTCACCAGCGAGCATCTACGCCAGCTGGCGGGGCCTGATGCGGTCAGTCGCGGCTACGTCTACTACTCCGAAGTGCCGCCGATGCCATCGGTTGATCTGGAGAGCATCGATCGCCTTTGGGTGGTGTTCTCCCAGGGCCGCTTCGGCTTTTCTGTGCAGATCCGCCTGCTGCGCAGCCTCGCCGGCCGTTGGGATCAGCTTTGGCCCCGTCTCGGTTGGAAGCAGGGTGGCGTCTGGACCCGTTACCCCTCCGCGTTTACCTGGACGCTTGAGGCCCCTGAAGGCCATCTGCCACTGGTCAATCAACTGCGTGGTGTCCGCCTGATGGATGCGCTGCTGTCCCATCCTGGGCTGCAACAGCGCGTTGCGGGCTAACGATCCCGGATCAGCTGAGCGGTAGCGTCAAACCACCGCATGGCAGACCGTTGCCGGCTTGGGTTCGATGACGCTCCGCTGGGCTGATTTCATCACCCCATCCACCTTGCAGTTGGCTCCGCTGCTGGAGGTGCTGCTTGAGCCGATTCAGTGCGGCCAGCAACTGGCCGCACTGCAGCTTGGCTTGCAGGAGGTGTTGGTGAACGCGGTGCGCCATGGCAACGGCGGTGATCCGCGCAAGTGCCTGCGCGTGCGCCGCATCCTGACGCCCCATTGGCTGGTGTTCCAGGTGCAGGACGAGGGCTGCGGCGTGCCTCCCCATGCCCGCTGCGCCGAGCTGCCCGATCAGGCCGACGCCCTCTGCGGCCGCGGACTGTTTTTGATCCATTCCTGCTTCGATGATGTGCGCTGGAGCGCCCGTGGCAACCGCGTGCAGGTGGCGCTGCGTCGTTAATGGCCGTGGCTGGGGCAGCCGGGATCCCGCAGCTCGCCGCGCAACCAACCAAGGCCGTTCTCCAGCAAAGCGATGGCCTGCTCGCGCTGGGGAGTTGCCTGCGGAGCGGCAGGAGGATTGCTGCCATCCAACAGCTGCACCAGGGCCGCTGCGAGCTGTTCAGCAGCCCTGCGCTGCGGCTGGCTTTTCAGGGCATGCCAGTCGCGGTTGTTGATGGTGAGCAGGCGGTGCAGCGCTTCAGCTGCCTCACGGCTTCCATCAGGCCACTGCTGCGGGGCGGACACTGGACGAACTCCTGGATTGAGCGTCATCCTGGCGCCATGCAGCAGCGTCCGCGCTCACCCCACCAACCGATTCGTTGGTTGCATCAGCTGGCCTCGTTGATGGCCCAGGTGTCCCGCGCTGAGCGGCTACCGGTATCGGACGAAAGCTTGCAAGCGCGGCGGTTGCGGCAGCGCATGGCTTTGGCCCAACGGTTATTGGATCCCCTCCCGCAGCCGCTTCAACCCACGCCATGGCAGGAGCAGGTGTTGTGGCGGTGGCTGCGTTGGGGTGGTGTTGGCTTGGCCCTGGCGCTCTGGCTGCGGCGCTGAGCCCTGAGGCTCAGGCCGCCAGGCGGATCAACGGTTCCAGCTCGGGCTGACTCAACTCCGTGGGCTCTACATCGGCGCTTGCACCCACTAAGGGGGGTGCACTCGACTGGGGCTTGGGCAGGCGTTGGCCCCGCAGCCAGGCGTTGTGCAGAGCTCGCCGCCTTTGATCTTCAGCGAGCACCAACCGATCAGCGGCGACCACAGGACTTTCGCCAGGCAACATCGGAGTGCGCAGGCAGATGCCGAAGCCATGGGCTTCCACCTGTACGCAGCCCTCCATCAACACGGTCTGGAAGGTCCAGCCTGCCAACCAGCGCACGCTGAACGGATTGCTCATGATCACCCCGGTGGTCAGCGGACCCTATGGCGTTCGGGCCACGACCACGCGCGTTTGTCAGGGCTTGGTGGCACTCCAGACGCGGGTCATCAGGTGCGATGTGGCACGAATGCCCTGGAAGCCAGCGTTGCTGAGGCGCGCATCGATGTCATCGCCGATGTAATCGCGGTAGTAGGGCTCGTGGAACACGCGCCGGAAATTGTCCATCGCGGTTTCAAACTGCGGCGAATCAGCCAGCTGCACCGAATCCGCCAGCACCAGCACCCCACCGGGCTCCAGCACCCGGAAGCAGTCGTTGATCACGTTCTGCCGGGCTTCACCGGGCAGCTCATGCAGCAGAAAGACGCAGGTGATCGCTTGCATGCTGCCGCTGGCGAAGGGCATCGCTTCCCCATTGCCCTGCACAAGCTGCGGACATTCGTTGGGCAGCTGGCTGAGCCAACGGTTGGCCTGGCGCAGGTAGGAGGCGGAGAGATCCAGACCCACCAATTGCGCCTGGGGCAGGGCCGCGCGCAGCTGACGCAGGGTGCGGCCGGTGCCAGTGGCCACATCCAGCACCCGCAGCTGTGAAGCCGGTCTGTCGGCAAAAGCACGGAGTCCTTGCACCAATGGTTTGATCACCCGACGCCGCATCGGATCAGCGGTGCCGTTGAACAGGATTTCCACCTGTAGGTCGTAGAGCGACGCGGAGTGATCGCTCAGATAACCATCGGTTTGGTGATGGAAGTTCTGGAGGTAGTAGTCGGGGTAGTTATCGGCCTCCACATCGCGCGGTAGGTCGGTCACGTTGCGCTCGCTGCGGCGATTCCAGGTGCTGGGCATGTCGAGCCACACCATGGGATAGCGGGCAGCCCACTCCAGCCAGGGAGCGTCAAAGAGCAGGCTGGTGGGATAGAGCCCCTGCTCGGCTTCTTCCCAATCGATCTCCATCAATGCCGAATTGGCGGCTTGCAGATCCATCAGCATCTGCGGAGGGATTGGTCGTGTTTTCGGTGCTCCCTGGGGTGCCACCAGCTCCATCAGCTTGGTGCTCACCTCTTTATGCGCCACACCCACCAGGCTCTTGCCCTGTTGCAGGGCCTGATAGGCGAGCTTGGTGAGGGTGTCAGCCATGGAGCGCGGTGGGGGGTGCAGCGAACGCCTATTCCAACGGATCCCATGCTGGACCGTGGTCGTTGGGTGCCAGGTGCGGTTGTGTGCCGACCTGAACTGACATCACGTTTCGTGGAGTTGCTCTGCATTGCGTAGCAACCGCTACAGACTGAATGCATGACGTTGGTTCGGAGGATGTGATGACCACCTCTCAGCGAGACCCCCTCTTCGTGGCTTACATGCGGCATCGCCAGCAGGAGCAGCGCCGTCACCAATCGGTGGTGGCCCAGCGCCATGCCACGGCCGATATCAGTGAGGCGTCAGACGTGCATGCCCAGGAAGTGGCCTGGGCTGAGCGCCATGCCCACGAGCGCCGTCTCCATGACAGCGCCATCGCCCAGCTTCGCCACGATTGACGCTCTTGCGGCTGGCTTCGCGATGTCAAGCCGCCACGGCCGGAGTCGTGGCGGCCTCTTTAGTGCTGGTTGGATGCCAGCGGGCAAGCACACCCCCGCCGACGGGTGCGGCGTGCTTGCCGGACAGTTCTGTGGCCAAGCAGTGCCGCGCTATTCCGCTCGTTCACAACCCCGCCTATCCCGAATCGCAATCTCCGCAGCTCACCGTTCATGCCCTCGATCCAGCGTTCGAGGCTGTGGTGGGCCGCACTCCCAACCTGGTGCCCCTGGCCACTGGCTTTGGCTTCCTCGAAGGCCCGGTGTTCATTCAGGATGCAGACGGTCCAGGCGGGCTGATCCTGCTCACCGATCAGATCCATAACAGCATCTATTCGATGCGTTGGAACGGTCTGGTTCAAGGTGCGATCACCGCGGCCTCGACCGAGAAACCCCGGCTGTTTCGCAACCCATCCGGGGTTGCGGATGGCCAAACCGTTGACCTGCAAGGGAATCTACTGACGGCAGAAACAACGGGGCGCCGTATTTCCATCACCAAACGCCTTCAAGGCAACCTGGCTGACCCTTCGGTTCAGGCGCCTGCCTTGGTGGATCGCTACCAAGGCAAACCTCTCAATTCACCCAACGATTTGGTGGTGAAGAGTGATGGTTCGGTTTGGTTC
>Ga0129333_10006822_pt1 | contig 10807 bp, 7 predicted proteins | sample CPB6_08_DNA_FD_94474 | JGI IMG/M metagenome (GOLD analysis project Ga0129333, IMG submission 94474) | Freshwater to marine salinity gradient microbial communities from Chesapeake Bay, USA - CPBay_Sum_0.6_0.8_DNA | ecosystem: Environmental > Aquatic > Marine > Coastal | place: USA: Chesapeake Bay...
CTCGTCCTTGGGGTCGTACTGGACGATCGCGAAGCGGTAGTTCCGCATCGTGCTGATGCGCGGTCCATCCTCCGGATCAATCAGGTCACACCGCAAGGCGTCGATGGCGGTATGGACCTGGCCAAAGAGAGGAAGCGTGCTCGTCATGCCGCCACCAGCTCCCTAGTCATGCCCGAGTGGGCAGCCCAGTCCGCCAGGTCGCGATGCTTCCAGCCCATGTCCACCAGATCGCCCTGGCGACCAAAGCTCAGGTCCGGCAGACGCTTGAGCCGATCGTTGAGCAGCCCCCCTTCCAGCCCAACGGAGTGCAGGTACGGGTTGGCCAGCAAGGTGCCCTGAAAGTCCACCTCCCGCAGTAGGTGGAGCAGATAAGCCAGGGCGTCATCGGGCACCAGGGGGAACACGATCGGACGCGGATCCCGCTTGCCCTGGATCATCCCGGCACTGTGGGCTGCAGAGAGAAGCTTGCTGGCCAGGGCGAGGCGCGTGCTTCCAGACCAGCGCCCCCCGCCGGCATCCCCCAGCCAGGTCACCACCTGCTGCTTGCTGATGGTGGGGCGCCCCTGCAGCAGCCGATCCGGCAGGAAGGCTCCAGTGAACTGGCGGTAGAGCGGATCACTGAGCTGCAGATGCCAATGGCAGATCAGCTTCTGGGTATCGCCGCCCATGCCCTGCCAGCGGTGCAGGACTTGCAGTGCTGATGGAAAGGCCTCGTAGCGGGCCCGCAGATTCGTCAGCAGCTCGCGCAGCCGGGTGAGGCTGCGATGCCCGAACCACCCCGCCTCGAATGCGGCCTCGGCCTGCATCGCCTGTTGCGAGTAGCTCTCCGCCCAGAAGATGCGCGAGTTGGCGGTCTCCAGCGTGCACTTGAGCACACGGGTGTGAAGTCGGCCCTCCTCCTTGGGTCGTGCTGGCGGCTGGGCAACTGGGGTCCTGCGGACACTTGCCTTCCGCGGCGCCGGCTGGCCCGTCGCCGCTGGCTTGCTTGCTGCCGCCCGGCTCGTCTTGCTGGCGTTCGTCTTGCTGCTGGCCGCCTTGCTCATGGCTTCACCCGGAAGTGCGGCAAGGGGTAGCTGTCGGCCAGAGGCGCCAGCGCTGCCACCAGGTGCGCCACGCGGCGGTCCAGGCCGGCGGGCATGGCCCCCTTCAGCAGGCGGCCAGTGGGCACGGCCTCGGCCTGCACGGGTCCATGGGCCTCCACCCATCCCTCGAACTGATGCTTGTCCCAGCCCTGGTGGAGCGTGTTCCCGAGAAGCTCTGCCAAGTCCGGCAGGGCTTCTGCAGGAGAAAGGCCGCTGCGCTTATGGAACTGCAGGCGTTCCTCGATCTGCTCATCCAGCTCAAACCCGAAGCGATAGAGGGTCACCAGTTGGTCGGGATCGCTGGCCTTGCCCCGCAGCTCCTCGTCCTTGCGGCGAGCGGCCTGCCGCACCGCCTGGAGCACTGCCCACGGCCACGTCCGTGGCAGCAGCCGTTTCAGCAGGTCTTCGCCGCCGTACTCCGACACCAGATCTGTCTGCCACCACCCCAGCCGGGGGTCCTCTCCGCCTTCACCGGCCCAGGCCACAACGATCTGGGCGGTCAAAGCCTGATCCAGATCCGAGCTGGCGATAGCAGCTCCTGAGCTGGAACTGGCGAGGGGGGCTTCCGGCCCGCTTCCTTCAGCAGAGGGATCCAGCTCAAGGAGGCTCACAGGTGGAGGGAGGCTGGAGGTGTGAAGGGATGTCGCGATTCTGCTACTCCGCCTACCTGGCTGCGGCGATCTGCAACGGTTTGGTAGCAAAGGCCGGCGCGCTCCGGGCTGGAAGCGACGCGAAATAATGCACGTGGTGAATAGTTTCTTTGCCGGGGGTGGACTCGGAGCCTGTGTTCTCAGCGAATCTTCTGCGGCCTGGAAATCCCGAGAGCGTTGGCGATCTGCTCAAATCCCTCGTCGTTTTTAAAGGGCCGAATCTCGTCTTCCAATCTCTTCAATCGCACTTTCTCCCAGGCTGAGCCTGGCTCGCGATGTTCTCGAATAAATGCCTGCGAGAGGGTGAAATACTCAGGGTCGCGCGCTCCTGTGCTGCCATCATTACGTCCATAGAAGTTGCCAATGTTCAAGAAGGCAGCAATCAAGTAATCGAAGGCGTCCAGGCTTTTCTCCTTCGCCGGGAAGCCACGATCGCAATCCGTCGCATAGCGACTCTTCACCTGAACGCGAATCTGTGCTTTCTCCCCAGGCCCTGGTTGGTGACGGGGATCGGGATGAATGCAGATCAGGTCAAAGCCTTCATTGCCCGGTGGGGCCTTGTAGGTGAGGATGTTGCGCCGCATCAGGTGCCCCATCACCAGGTGCTCGGAGCCAGCGGTCACCACAGGCAACCTGAGCCAATCCCTGCTGCTCTCCGCCATCACCTCTGCGCCAACTCCTCACTCAGGGTGCAGCGCCTCACTCCCTGCGTCAGCCAACAGACGAGCAACACAGGCAGGTAACTCAAACACGGGGCGATTTCCTACCGGCTGCCGCAGCGCGACTCAGGTGCAGCGCAGGATCGGTGGTAAGGGCGTCCGTGTCGGGGCAGGATCGGGCCTGGCCTGACATCTCGATGGATCAGTCCCTGCAAGGAGCTGCCTCCGCAATAAGCACCATCGCCCTGCAGATGCTCGAGGAGCGTGGCCGTGGGGCGGTTCTGGTGGGGGTTGCCAGGGTGGACGCCGCTCTGGAGCGTCTGCTGCTGTCCGTTCTGCTGCCGAGCCCGGCTCGCAGTGATGCTCTGTTCCAACCGGATCGCCCCCTCGGGTCCTTCGGGGCACGCATCAGCCTGGCCCACCGCCTCGGGCTGATCGAAAGCCCAGTCGAGAGGGCCCTCCACACCCTGCGGCGGGTCCGCAATGCCTTCGCCCATTCCAGCGAGTCCGCTTCTCTCGGCGATCCCGCCTATGCGGAGCGGCTGGCCCAGGCGTACCGCGACGCCCGCGCCAATCCGCTCTGGGCACCCCTGGAGTCGGTGCTCTCCAAACCCGCTGCTGCCGGTGAGTCTCCCGTGGAGCCCGCCCTGCGGGACTACATCCTGCTGATCACGATCCTGGTGGCCTTCCTGGAGGCCACGGCTAAGCAGCTCAGGCCCTATCAGCCGCCAGTGGTGATGGGCTTCTCGGGGGTCATCCGCCAGGACCCAGCTGGTTGATGCCTGTCGCAGCCAGGGCTTGGCAGGTCAGTGAGACGGCCCAGGGCACTGGCGAACACGCCACCCGGCCTGCCCCGGCTTGCGCACCGCGCAAGGGCTGACGCGAGTCGCTGCGCTGCGCTCCGCGCCCCTTGCGCGGCGCCGGCGGCGCCGGGGCTGAACGGCGGTGTCGTTCGCCAGCCCAGCCATGGCCGCCACTCCCTTCAGCCGCGCCTGCCCGATCCACATCATCTCGGTGCATCTCCTTGATGCCGCCGGCCAGCTGCTGCGGGTGCTGTTCCTCGATCGCGAGGGCCACATCAGCGCCCAGCCCCATCTGCTGCCCCGCGAGGAGGCGCTGATCCTGGCTTCCAATCAGCAGCGGGTGCTCGGTCGCCAGGCCGAGGTGCGGGTGCTCTGAGCGGCCGTGGCCGGAGGCCCTCTGCCTCCGGCTTTCGGCTGGCGCCGCATCGCCCATGGGCTTGGGCTTCCTGGAGCCATGGCCTGACGGTTCGACGGGGCGGTCCCTGGGCTGGGCACCCTGCAGCACCGGAAGTGGCGGAGGGAATTGCCCCCGGGCCGGCGCACTCCCACCGCATCCCTCGACCAGTCCTCACGCCGCGTCAAGGATCAGGCCAGGCGCCCTTCTGCGTCGGGCGTCCTTGCCACGGCGCTGCAGCCGGCCGTTGGGGGTGGGGTTCTTCGCCGTCCCCAGATGGCTCCCTGCTGTCCCGTGTCAATCAGGTTGATGGGTGGCGTCAACCCGCCGTTGTCTGGATCAATGAGCCGCTCGATGACACAACAGCGAAGGAGGAGTTATCCTTTCTGCAGGCGGCCTGAATAGGCGCCAACCGGCGACATCTTTCCTGAAAGTCACCGATCTAGCCTTTTTCAGGAGGCCCCAGTTGGCACCAGGCATGAGCGTCTCGCGGCACCGCGACGCGCTGGTTGCGGCTGCACTGACACGGGTGGAATATACGGTGAGGCAATGATGAAGATATTGCGCAGTAATCGGATTTGGGTCCTTAGGCCTGAACAGATTCAGGCCAGCAGCAGATTACTTCCCTGCGGCAGACCAAATAACATACTTCCTGTCTTGAGCCACGACTGCGCAGAAGATCAATGGGGAGTTAGGCTAGATATTAGAGTTGACGAGCTGGTCGACATTGCCCGCTCCTAAATCCTCAAAGGGCTCCCTGGGTCCAAGCTTCTATTGATCTCATCTGCAAGGAGGCCACACTCAGCTTCGAGCCTGAGAGCTTCTTTCTCAAGATCACGTATTTGCTCATTTGCAATGGCATTAAGCAAGTCGGACTCATGCTCACATAGCTTCCATAGTTCGTAGTCACTAGTAGATCGAAGCTCATCCAGCCGCTTTTGAAGCTCTTCTAGTTTTTCTTGCAGATTGATGTAGAGAAGCTGGAGGCTCTCGAATTCAGAGCTGCCATCTAAATCTATAGACCGCCGACAAGTACTCTCCAGGAAATGATTTGGCTTCTCTGCAATATCTCGCAAGACATTAATATCTCCCGCGTCTTTGGCTTGGTTAACTAGCTTCATTATCTCAACACAAGAGTCTAAGACCTCCGGATCACTTGCGTACTTGTCGGGATGGTAGAGAGCAGCTAGCTTCCTATAGATTGTGCGGAGCTCGGCTCTCTCTTGTTCGTTAAGGACGGGTTTACTAGAGGCCGATTGATCTGCCTGATCATATGCTTGATGATTACTCGATCGAGCACGCTGCTCCTCCTTGGTAATGATCTCTAAATCATCAGAGCGGCCTTGAAGCAAAGCTTCTAAAAAGCGATGCCGATATTCAACTTTTATACGCAGCGTATCAAGTCTTTCATAAGTCGGTCTCAGAAGCAAGAACAGCTTCGATCGGATTCCTTCAACAGCTTGGCGCTCTTGCATAAGGATAAAATCAAGCTCAGCAATTCTCTCGCGACATTCAGCAATCTTTACCTGCAAGTCTTCTAGCTCAGGATGCACATGTATCTCAATACAAGATTCGGATGCAAATCTTTGTAGGTTCTCGAGATAGCAGGCCCCAATAGCGGCGGCTTTAGGAATGGGCGAGAACGATAGTCCCTTGATCCATTGGAAAAGGCTCGTGTCTAGCAAGGCTTCCCTCAAAAGCTTGCCCTTGTACTTACCAAAAGATATTCTCGAGACAGATGCCGTGATAAAGCGATCGCGATCAGTCATAAATGGCAATTCGAGAGCGGTCAAGACATTCAATGAGTCAAGAAACTAAAGAAGCGCTTTACTCTTGAACTGTTGACCAAAGAGAGCGCGCGCCGCAACGACTTGATGACGAGATTAAAGCTGCATAGAAGACATCAGCGAATGCAAAATGGCAATCCGCATGTTTATTGATTGTCAATGATAGTTGCACCTCAAACTCTGACGATGTCTCGGGGTTGATCAGGCTTAAGCTCAAGCATAAAGTTTAATTTGCAACAAATATATCCAAGAGTTGGCGGAACTGAGTAGAGGCAAAGCTCCGGCAGGCGGTTGTTTCTGCAATCTAAGAATGTCATACGTGTAACCGACTCAAGGTCAAGCTCAGCCAGTATGTTGCGACTGCAAATCAGGCTCTCTAGCGAGCTTGAATAGTCCAGCTTCAATGTAGTCAGCTTGTTATTGCTGCAGTCTAGGTATTTAAGCGCTAACAACGCATCCAGCCCCAGATCCTCTAGGCTATTGCTAGAACAATTCAGATGCAATAGCTGAGGAGTATGCTCTAGGTTGATAGTATCGACATAATTATGGCTGAAATCCAAATGTGAGAGCAGTGGTACTGGGTCTAACCTGAGATCCTGTAGGCTATTGCAAGCGCATTTCAATTGTAACAACTGGGGGGTATGCTCTAGGTTAATAGTCAAGACGTTATTATAGCTGCAGTCCAAATACGAGAGCAATGGCACTGGGTCTAACCTGAGATCTTGTAGACAGTTACCATCGCAATTCAAGTGCAATAGCTGAGGTGTATGCTCTAGGTTAATAGCTTCGATGCTATTCTCACTGCAATCTAAATGTGATAGCAAGGGAGCAGAATGCAAATTGAGTTCATTTAGATTGTTGCAGGCGCAGTTAAGATGTAATAGGCAAGGAGCGTGCTCTAGGTTGATTTCTTCAAGATTATTTCCGCTGCAATCTAAATATGAGAGCTGGGGAGTTGAGCGAAGCCTGAGTTCCTTTAGGTTATTACAGCCGCAGTCTAGATGCACCAACTGGAGAGTGCTATCTAGACTTAATTCCTTTAGGTTATTGCCTTCGCAAGAAAAGACTTCTAAAGATGAGAGGCTGGATGCATCAAAGAATGTCAGACGATTGGATCTGCAGTCAAGGTGCTTCAAGGTATGCATATGGCGAATATCTAGTGCATCAAGCTCACTATCGGCGCAAACGAGCTTTTCAAGGTGTGGCAGCTCCTTACCTGATAATGTTAAAGTTTCAACAATTGATCCACAGAAGCCGAGCGAGAGAATGCGTAGCCCTGTCTCCCATTCGTTTGGCAAGAAGCCAAGTACATAGGATGGCCACGCTAGGCTGGTTATTGAGCCGGCATGAACTTCGAATCGAATACTGTCAAAGGGTTTATCTGCCTCGCAGAATGTATCTTCGAAGATGTCAAGCAATTCCAGCGGGTGTAAATTAATTAGTTGCGCCCACTTCGTTATCTGCCTGTAATCTGGCTCGCAAAAGGAGTAGTGACCAAGCAAAATACGTTTTTCTACAGTCTGGTGCCTGTTAATGCGACTGAGAACGTCGTTAGCCATCCGACTGGCAATGGGGTTACCAGATAAAGATGCTAATGACAGGTTGCTACTCTCGCTCCTAATGATGGAGCCATTCTGTTGATCAGTCATGAGAGAGATGGAAGGAGTAAGCTGTGGGTGCTGAGTCGTTTAAACAGGTCACGTTCTCTGCTTAGGTGCTCCTGTGCGTGGAGCAACTGGTCGATGAGCGGTGAGCCCACCACGATGGACAGGCACTGAGCGCGACTGATGGCCACATTGACTCGGTTGGCATTCAAAGCGAATTCGAGGTTCCGAGGCGAGCGCAGGCTGCTTGACGTGATCGAGTAGATGGCGATTGGTGCTTCCTGCCCTTGGAAGCGATCCACCGTTCCAACCCTGGCTTCGTCGCCAAGAATGCGCTGGAGCAGGTTCACCTGCGCATTGAATGGCGCCATCACAGCCATGTCTTCCCAGCCGATGGTGGAGGTCCGCTCAATGCCGTTCTCGAAGCGGATGCAGGTTGAACCCAGCAGGCGAGCGATCAGCGCCTCAATGACATCAGCTTCTGCTGTTGCGTAGACATGGCTGTCCATATGTTCAACAGGTTGGAAGAGCAAGCCGCTGGCGGCTCCGTCCCACAGGATTCGGTTGGCGGCATTCCCCGGATGTGACCCGAGACGGTTTTGGTAAAACATCTCAGAAACAGTGCTGCAGAGATCCGGTGGCATGCGCCAGCTCTGATTGAGAAATAAGCCCTGTGTTTCTGGTATTACATCTTCTGCTGCTGTGGCATATGATAAGCAGGAAATCCCACTTAACCCTGGGTGCTCTGCGGTAACTGGCTGCGGAAGCTGCTGCTGATCACCCACCAGTAGCAGGTTCCGAGTACAGCGGGCCATGGCGAGAACGTTGGCCAAGGGAACCTGACTGGCCTCATCAATCACAAGCAGATCAAGCAGTCCATCAAAGCGTGGTTGGCTGAAAGCATGAGCCGTACCTCCATAGACATCATGTAGACGGTGAAAGGTTTTGTTATTGATCACCTCGATCTGATTGTTCGTGAACAGCTCACGTTCTTCGCGGGTTGCCTTGCTCTGAAACTTAGCGATGCTCATCTGCCAGGCCCTTGACCGGGCAAGCTCAGACGTTTTCAAAAGGACGAGATCGATGGCGAGATGACTGTTGGCACAAACTCCGACATTACAACCAGATGCAACCAGGGTTGCGATGATATCTGCAGCACATGTTGTTTTGCCGCTGCCAGGGGGACCCTGTAGAACCAGGCTTATTCCATCGGCATCAAATAGGTATTCGCTCAGTAGCTGCACCCGCTTCTCAGGTTCGCTGTTGGCCGCCTGCACGAGATGGCGGACTTGCTCGGACTCTTCTTGAGAGAAGAGATGTCTTACGACCTGCGGAATTGTATTCAGATCCTCCAGCCACTGTTTGGATTGTTCTGCTAGGGACAGACGCAAAGCTGATGAGAAGTCCTGCGGGATATGAATAAGATCGGTCTGTTCAGCCAGGCGATTGACGTCCTTGGTCTCGACAGCAAGGGAGATCAAGCCAGCGCTTGCATCAACTTCGATCAATTCCAGATTAATGCGGCTGTTCAGGCATGCGAGTCTCACCGTATTGTTTTTTTTCTTACTGAAGCGGAAGGGTTGCGTGGAGTCAAAGCTATAGCGTGCGCACTGTTTGTTGTTCTTAAGGCCTCCTATCTCTTCTAGCCTGGCGGATGCGATGCAATCGGAGTCGTCAAAGCGGCTTTCCGTGTTCATCTCGAGATGCTCCTTGTATGCCCTGGCCTCAGCGCTGTTCTCACGGATGTGGAAAGTGAGTAGTCCGGCGATAAGCTTCTGCTGTGCTGAATCAGAGCTGTTCTCTGCGCCATCGGCAAAGCGCATCGCCAAATTGGCGAGAGCCTGATCTGAGTACGACCCCTGCCAGTCTTCGGGGAGCAGTTCCAGAGGAGCCTGGACTGTCGGTGGGTTCTCTTCCGTTCGTGAAGCAGGCTCCTCCCGACTGGAGCTTGTCTCGTCACTGTCCGGTTCCGGCGGCACCGGCACACCTTTCCCGAAGATTCGTACCGCTGCCTGTTGCTCGTCGGGCGTTTCGATGCCCCAGCTGGCGCCACCGGTCAGTTCCTCAAGCATGTCCTCGAACGACTGTTCTGCAAGCAGCGAGGAGATGTTGGGGAGTTCGCTCTGTTGATGCAGAAGCTCCTCGATGTGTTCCTCGACGGACCGATCGCTGTTGGCGATCGTTGCGATCACCGCAAGCCTCTCGTCATGGCTCAGATGTACGCGTCGATCCAGCTCTGGAATCCAGGAGTAGTTCGGATAATCCGAGGCGTTCCAGGTGGTTTCCTCGAGTGCGATGTCATCCCAGCTTTCCGTGAGGTCTTCTTCTTCCTCCTCCTCTTCCTGCTCCTCCTGCTCGGGCTCCGTCTCGATGACCTGGCTGCGTTGCGGCTCCAGCGGATTCCTCAGACGCTGTTCATGGATGGAAACGGCAGTCTCGGCTTCTGCCGAGTGCTCTGAAGTGGTCTCGGCTTCGTCGATCCACTCGCGCTCATCGATTTCAGCACTGTCGAGTGGGAGGTCGACCTCGATCTCTCCGGTATCGATCGCCTCAGCACTCTCAGAATCGACCCATGGTTCGATGTCAGAAGTGACGCTTGTCTGCGTTCCTATTTCAGCAAGCCTCTGCCTCAGCTGGTCGAGGAGTTTCTGGGTTTCGCGTTCCGGGTTCGCGCACCAATCGGCTGACCAGATCCGGACCACCCGCCAACCCAGGCCCTCGAGGACCGCCTGGCGGTATTTATCACGATCACGTGCTGCACGGGCTGCGTGATAAGTCGGTCCATCACATTCGATGGCCAGTAGATAGATCCCGGGGTTCTGAGGATCACGTACCGCTAGGTCGATGAAGTAGTTGGCGACGCCGACTCTGCATTCCACTGAGAAGCCATGCCGCTGGAGTGCTTCACTCACGACCCGCTCGAACGGAGTCTCCGGCTCACGGCATGTGCTGTCGTCGGAGTCCAGTGAGCGGCTCTCCACATACCTGAGATAGGCCTGGAAAGCGTGGATTCCCTCCAGTGAGCGGGGCCTTGGCCTGATCTGGTGCGACTGGATGGAAGTCACCAGTTCTATGGCATGTCTGGCACGGGTGAACAGCACATTCAGTCGCCGCTCGCCGCCTGGATCCTTGATCGGACCCAGGTTCAGGGACACCTCTCCACCGGGTTGAGCGGGGCCGTAGGTGGTGGAGATCACGATCGTGTCGCGTTCATCCCCCTGCACGTTCTCCAGTGCCTTGATGAACAGCTCTTCACTGCCGTCCTGGTCGTCCAGACGTCGCCTGAGCCTTTCATGGTGCATCGCCAGCCTCTCGAGCTGCTCGGCGATGGCGGTGGCCTGCTCTTCATTCATGGCCACCACGCCCAGGCTCCGATCCGGATAGCGCTGCAGCTGCTCAAGCACCACGGAGCAGACGCGCTCCACCTCAGGTGGATTCAGGCCGGCTCTGTATCTGGACTCTGTCACCAGATGCCTGTGAATCGCGAACTCGCGATCGCAGGACGGGAAGACCACCAGCTCGTTGTTGTAAAAGTGCCTGTTGGAGAAGGCAATCAGGCTGCCGTGGCGAGAGCGGTAGTGCCACTTCAGGCGGCGCACCGGGTGGAATGCCTTGGTGCAGAGGTCAAGGATGGATTCCTCGTTCAAGGCTTCTCCATCCACGAGGCTCTCCACCTCTTCCTCGTCCGATGACGATCTCCGCCGGAAGAAGGATGTCGGCGGTAGTTGCTTCGGGTCGCCGACGACCACGCACTGCCTGGCTCGACTGAGCAGACCGAGTGCCCGCTCCGGCGGCATCTGCGATGCCTCATCGATGATCACGAGATCA
>Ga0129333_10006823_pt1 | contig 10806 bp, 8 predicted proteins | sample CPB6_08_DNA_FD_94474 | JGI IMG/M metagenome (GOLD analysis project Ga0129333, IMG submission 94474) | Freshwater to marine salinity gradient microbial communities from Chesapeake Bay, USA - CPBay_Sum_0.6_0.8_DNA | ecosystem: Environmental > Aquatic > Marine > Coastal | place: USA: Chesapeake Bay...
AAACTCCCGCCACTCTAGATTGGACATGGTTAACATACTATGAAACAACAGATGGTACTACTGGAAGTCAAGAACTTGCCTGTACTGCGGGGGCTTGTGATATAACCACAGTATAGTCGGAGGAAGAGTGTCTTATAGTAGACTGATATTAAAAGACGGTGCAGATATAGTATGGGGACTTGATGATCTAAAGACTGAAACGGCATCCACATCAACGCCTATAACATTTTTAGATAATTCTGCCTCATACTATAATGCATCTGTCAATGCTTCTGCTACAAACCTTATTGGAATCCCAGTAGTTTTTGGTGGAGAAACAGCACTTGAACTAACTAGTTCTGTTAATCCATGTATATCAATACCAGCACTCAATCTTTTCTCTGAACTTTATAGTAGAAATAACTATGCAATTGAATTTTGGCTTAAAATAGATAAAATTCCAAACGGTGAGATACCTATTTTGAAGAAAAGAAATAGTACAAACACTGGACTATTTTTAAGAGATAGTTATCTAATATATAGATACGGAAATTCAAGTTCTTTTATTGAAACATCATACGGTCTTGCTGAACTTGATGAGCCAAATCACGTCGTTATGAATTATAACTCTGATGCAATTGAACTAATTGTTAATGGAGTTTCATCAAAGTTTGATGTTGGTTCTTTTTCTACAACTGAAATTGATACCAATCATTCTATAAATAACTATATAGATTTTTATGGAAATTCTTCTTTCTCAATTATTGTAGACTCAATAGCAATATATCCAAATACTCTGTCAAACAATACCGCTAAAAGACATTATGTTTATGGTCTTGGTAAAAGCATAAAAGAGTCAGTATTTACAAATATGGGTGGGCTATTTTTTAATATAGCAAATGACAATACATTAAAATCATATTATGATTACTGGGATACTCAAGATAAATGGCACTCAATAGACTATGACAACTTAAAATTAACTACAAATGGCTTAAGGTCTGAATTATACACAGAGCCAACTCTTGGATCTTTAGATAATAAACTCACTAAATCTTCCAATACTATTAGATTTTCATCTACCTCAAGTACTGTTGGTTCATATATAGACATAGAGAACTTTAAATCTTTATTTAATCAATATAGCAATGTATTTTTTGCAAAATTTAAACTTGACGGAACTCCTCCAGTAAGTGGCTCTTACCAAACATTAATTTCATTAGGGCAAAATCCATTTAATGAAGTATTGAATTTTAATTTAAAAAATAATGGTGGTAACTATGCTATTGAGGCATATCATGTAGATAGCGGTTCAGCATTGTCTTTTTCAATTGCATCAATTACTTCAAGTCCAACTATATATCTTGGAATGAAATATGATGGAGAAACTAAGATTTATTTTTGCGCTTCGGCTGCTAGTGTTCAAACAGCATCTTTTACAACTTATTCTGGAAGCGTTTATGGTATAGACCTAATGTCATCATACTTTCCACTAAATACAGATTCTGTGCTTAGAATAGGTAGTAGATATTCATTTAGCACAATACTAACTGCATCATCAAATGCTAATCAATTTTTAGGAACATTTGACTCAATAATGTTTTTGAAAAGTTCTTTTAATGGAACTACTTATCAATCTATAAATGATTATAGTCAGTATAGGTATAAAACTTATTTTGATACCGCTGATAATAGATTTAAGGTATCGACATTTGGAACTGCAAGTTTTATTCTTGCCGGAAGTAGATTATGCGACACTGACTTTTCTGGATCTGGATACATATCATCGAATAGATTTGAATTTGGTTATCCAGATGCAGTATCTGGATCTCAGGTACAAATTTTTGCTTCAATGTATGATTATAGTAATAATTTGATAAAAGCAAAAGAAAGAATTGGAAAGATAAACTTCTTCGACTGGTTAAATCTAACTAATATCTATGATAAATATATAAGGTTTGATATTGAAATGTTATCAAAAGATACAACTTACTATCCACCAATAGTAAAGTATTTTAAAGCAGAAACCTACCCAAACTCTGGATCTTATATAAGTATTAATGGATTTACAAGATCATCAGTAAAAATAAATAATGGCGCCTCCGCTCAATCGTTTGTTCCAGAGTTTGTTCAAACACCATCTATATTCTTAACAAGCAATTCTGGAATAAGATCAAATAAGAATTTTATAGACGTTTCTTTTGAGAAGGAAAATATTGGAACATTAGGATTTTTTGTAAAAACAAATACTGATTCAACATCAACCAAGTTGTTTGAAATATTTTCTACATCTTCTGCTGCAAGTACTTCTCTATTTAGTGCTAGTATTCAATCTAACGCTATAACAGTTTCATCTGCAATTGGAACTCCAATAATAAATGGCGGCAGATTCTCAACAGTGCTTGATAAGCAGTGGACTCATGTATCATTCAACTTTAATCCAAAACTTTCAACAAGTAGCGTAAACTCATTTCTAATTAGATTTGGTGATACATTAAGATCCGACTTTAATATACAAAATATTTATGTTTTAGAAACATTGCTGGAGGCTTTAGAGATTGCATATATCCATAATGGTTTTGTTGGTGGATCAGCAGTAATAAGTGCTACAACAGCAGCATCTGCAATTAAAGTAATAGATAGAGATGAGTCTAGACATACTGGAGTTTCTGCATCAATTCGATTCTTACAAGATGAAAAGCAGGCTACAAATATAATATTTCAACCTTCACTTATTCAAAAAAGATTTTTGGGTGAAGTTGCCGCTGCTACTTCATTTGATTCAAGCAGCGTTTCGAATGTAGAAGATTTTGATGGTGTCTTGTTTACAACATTACCAGAACAAACAATTAGAAAAGTTTTATTTTTATCAAATAATAAACTCTATTCAATATATATTGATTCAGATGGTAAAAGAGCAGGTACAGAAATACCTACATCAGATGGTGATTATGTTAAAGTTGTAGATGGTATAAGAAATGGTAAAAAGGTTTTTGTAAAAGTTAATGGAGTGTTCACAGAGTATCCAGAATTACTAAAAATTAACGCCTTTTTGCGATAAAGTACATAAAATAATACAAATATGGTAACATAGTGATATGAAAAACATGAAAATTACTAAAGTTACGGACAAGTCTCCATTTGGACTTTATGTTTGGCTACTACCAGATGGAAACATATTTAAAGATGATGATAATAATGTTTTAAATATTCCATCTATGTATGGTGATATAACAAAGATGTCAGAAATAGCAAAGGTAGCCGCCGCCTATGGACAGCCAGAAGGAAAGGCTGTATTTATTCCCGGTGTTGGTAGATTGACTGATGAGGAATATGAGCAAGAAAAAGAAAGAGTAGAAAGCGGACTAACAACTTATGGAGATACAGGAGCGTGGAGAGATGCTGCAAGAGCACGAAGAGTTCTTGGAAATTAATGACGTAAGAATTCCAAGCCTTTTTAAATCACAGCCAGTCGTCGCTGAGCAGGATGACTTTAAGCAAGATTCTGAAAGTCTTCTAAGGCTGTCTGGTCTATCAAATAATTTTAAAAAGTCTGCTAAAAGAAAACTTGAAAAGTCAATTGTAACAAGCACAGGCCAAATGGTTGATGCTGAAGGCAGTATGTATTCTGGTGATAATGCAGGTTCCAAGCAAATAATTCCAGATAAGTATGGGTATGGAATATTTGATGTTGTAGAGCCACAATATAATCTTATGGCATTAGCAAAGATTTATGAAATTTCTGGCGCGAATTATGCTGCGATTAATGCAAAAGCAGCAAACATTGTGGGTCTTGGATATAATCTTCTTCCATCAAGCACGGTTATGCAAAAAATGGAAACTGCTGAAACACAGGAAGAACTTGATAGAATAAGAAGAAATGTAGCAAATGCAAAAATTAGAACAATTGAATGGCTAGAGTCAAGAAATGATGATGATACATTTACAATGACATTACTTAAAGCCTATATTGATGTAGAGTCAACAGGAAACGGCTATATTGAAATAGGACGTAAAAGCAACGGAGAGATTGGTTACATTGGACATATTCCATCACCAACAATGAGAATAAGAAGATTACGAGATGGGTTTGTTCAAATTGTTAATGGAAAGGCAGTTTTCTTTAGAAACTTTCAAGATACAGAAACAAAAAATCCAATCACCACAGATCAAAGACCAAATGAAATTATTCATTTGAAAGAATACACTCCTACTAGCACATACTATGGAGTCCCTGCCATTATTGCCGCTAAGAATGCTATGGCGGGTAATGAGTTTTCATCAAGATTCAACCTTGAGTATTTCGAGAATAAGGCAGTTCCAAGATATGTATTTTGGATTAAGGGTGCTAAGATGGGGCGTCAGGCAGAGGAGAGACTGTTTGAATTTTTCCAAGGCAATCTTAAAGGACAAAGCCATAGAACTGTAATCATTCCAATACCAGCAGATACTCCAGAATCAAAAGTAGAAATGAAGATGGAGGCAGTTGAGTCTAATATACAAGATTCATCATTCAATAATTATAATAAATGGAATGACCATCAAATTTTAATGGTTCATAGAACTCCTGCATCTAAGGTTGGAGCGGCAGAAGGAATTGGTCTTGCCGCAGCAAGAGAAGCAGATAGAACATTTAAAGAACAAGTTTGTCGCCCAGCCCAAGATTCACTTGAAAAGAAAATAAATAAAATTATTCAGGAAAAAACTGATATATTTAGATTTGAGTTTAATGAACTAACTCTCACCGATGAAGAAACACAATCTAAGATTGATGAAAGATATCTTAGAATGAAAGTTATTGTTCCTAATGAAGTTAGACCAAGACTTGGATTGCCAAGCCTTCAGGGTGGAGATACACCAGTTCAATTAACTGCACAACAATCTGCTGAAATGACTGCACAGGCTACAAGAAATAGATTAAGAGATCAAGAACGTGCAGCGAATTCTCCAGATAATAATGCAACTGGCCGCGCAACTCAAGGCGACGGTCGCCAGCAAAATTAAATAAACTAAAGGAATTGTTATATAATATTAATATGAAAGATATATATAAGGCCCACTTTCAAAGTGATGATGATAGTTTGCGATTTACCATGCCTATTGCTAAGGTTGATGAAGAGCGCCGCATGGTTAGCGGTTTTGCAACTTTAGACAATATTGATCGTCAAGGTGATAAACTTCTTTCAGAGGCTTCAAGACAAGCGTTTGAAAATTTCAGAGGAAATGTTCGCCTTATGCATCAGCCCATTCCGGCTGGAAAAGTAGTATCTTTTAGAGAAAATTCTTTTTATGATCCAAAGACCGCTAAATCCTATAGTGGAGTTTTTGTTGATGCTTATATTTCTAAGGGTGCAGAAAACATTTGGCAGATGGTCCTTGATGGAACATTAACAGGATTTTCTATTGGTGGAAGAATCGTTGATTCTGAACCGGGAATGGATGATGAAACAGAGCAGCCAATTCGTATTGTAAAAAAGTATGAACTTATGGAACTATCACTTGTGGATAGCCCAGCAAATCAGTTTGCCAATATCTTATCAATTCAAAAAGTAGACAATGAAATAGTAACAACTGGCATTGCAACAGGCTTCTCAGTTGAAAATATTTTTTGGTGTAAAGAAGATGAGATTGCAATAACAGAATCATATGAACTTGCTGAATGTGTTATGTGCCACAAGTCTATGGATGTTATTGGTTGGGTAGAATCAGAAGATGCAGATAAAGATTCTGAAATTGCAAAAGCAGTTAGTTCAGTTATGCAAAAGAGTATGCATATGGATGATATGGAAGATGAAGAAGAAGAAGTACAAAAAGAAACTATAACTAATGAAACTGCAACTAATAAGAATCCACAGCAAGGTCTTCCCGGTGGAGTTTCAAGAGCGATGCGCTCAAAGAAAAAAAAGAAAATTGTTTTCAAAGCAGCGGCTGGATCAGTTTCTACTGGAGACTTTGTTGCATATGCAGTTAATAAAGATCCTCAGCCAACACAATATGCTAAAGGAAAAGTTGAATCAGTTAGAACCTCTGGAACAGTTAATGTTCGTGGAACAAATGAAAAAATTCAAGCAACATCAGAAAGTCCTGTAGCAATAGTTCGTGTTTATAGACAAGTTTCTGGAAATAAATTTATTCCAACAGATAGAAGAGTTGCAAAAAAGATTTCTAATCTTAGGAAACTAAAACCACTTGAAACTAAAATGCATGATAAAGAAATGGAAAAGGCTGAAAGTGGATCTTCTGCCAGATTAAGAGAATTAGTAACACAACATAATGAAAAATATGGTAATGTTAGTTCTAAGAAGGTAACTTTTGCTATGCTCAGAGCAGTGTACAATCGTGGTATAGGAGCGTACAGAACTAATCCCGGTTCTGTGCGCCCAAATGTCGCATCAGCAGAGCAATGGGCATTTGCAAGAGTGAATGGATTCCTATCTGCTATAAGAACTGGCAGATTTAAAAGAAAGCCATTTGATACAGACTTATTGCCAAAGGGTCATCCCTTAGCAAGTAAGAAAAAAGAAGAATCAATGAAAAAGAATGATTCAAAAAGTGAAGGAGGTGTTGAAGTGGCTGATAATGTAGAAAGCCCCGAACTTGACACCGCTGATGCCGAAGAAGTTGAATTTGAAGTGGAAGAAACAATTGAAGAGGTTGACGAAGCAGATGTTGATCTTGAAAAGGCTGACGGCGTAGAGGATCAAGCCGTTGACACTTCCGAACAATTTGATCTTGCTAAGGCTTTAGGGGAAGTTAAGGAACTAGTTGAGCAAGCAATTGCTAAATCCGTTGAATCAAGCAGCAACGGAATTACTGCTGTATCAGACTCAATTTCAGAATTGGCTAAGTCAATTGATGATAAAGTTGGTCAATTACAGTTAAAGTATGAAGAGTTAACAAAGAGTTTGGCTGGTGTCATCAAGAACACAGAGGAACTTGCTTCTAGGGTAGATTCCGTAGAAGAAGACACAGCAATGAAGAAGTCTGGTGAACTACAATTTAGTGCTCCAGAGCAACCCATAATGAGAAAATCAATGTGGGGCGGACGTTTCCTCAATTCCGCAGATATTTAATATTAAATTATGAAAGAGAGGTGTAATTAAATGAGCGATATTATTAACAAAGCCGTAACTGATGCTGGTACTGGTGCCATTATCTCTGATCTTGCAACAGCAGGAAATATGGGAAACTTGACAACCAATCCACTAACACAGGACGGTGGTGTTCTTATGCCAGAACAATCTCGTCAATTCCTTGACTATGTATTTGATCAGATGGTCCTCGGAAACGATGGTCGTAGACAAATCATGCGTTCAAACACAGCAGAATTTGACAAGGTTCAAGTAGGAACACGTCTTATCCGCAAGGCTGCACAAGCAAGTGAGAACATCTACGATGCTGGTGCTGGAACAACAGGATATGTCAACCGTGGTGCTCAGTTCACCAAGGTTGAGATTGTAACAACTAAGTTCCGCCTTGACTATGAACTCTCAACAGAGGGTCTTGAGGACAACATTGAGGGCGCTGCTCTTGAGGACCACATTGTTCGCCTTATGGCATCACAATTTGGTAACGATCTTGAGGACATTGCAATCAATGGTCTTGCTGCTCAGGGTACTGCATCATATGCTGGAACAACATATCCATACACAATTGACGGTTTCGTCAAGTTGGCTGATGGATCTGCTGGAGGTACACATTTCGGTACAGCCGCAACAGTTACAACAGCATCACAGTACTTCACTGCTGCTACAACAGCAGGAGCACTAAAGACAGGTTCTGCAATCGTGTTCTTTGAAGCACTTTACAATGCACTTGGACGTAAGTACAAGGCTCGTAGAGGTGAACTCAAGTTCTATGCTTCAACAAAGAACGTGCAAACACTCTTGACAGATCTACGTCAAATTGGTACAGGTGGAGTTCCAGAAGACATTGCTTCTGGCGTACTTCGTGGCACACCAGCCCGTGTTGGTGGACCAGCAGGCATGACAACTTCTATCTTTGGTATTCCAGTTATGGAAGTTCCACTCTACCCTGATCACTACGTCGATCTTACATTCCCACAAAATAGAATTTGGGGATTCCAGAGAGATGTTACAGTTCACCGTGAGTTCAAGCCAAAGAAGGATACAATCGAATACACAGTTTACGTCCGCATGGGTGTAAACGTGGAAGAACTTTCCGCTATGGCAAAGGCAAACGCAGTAACAGGCTGATAACCTGTAAATAGGTTAAGGGGCTGCGCGAGCAGCCCCTTTTCCTATTATCTAAACTGTAGTAAAATATATATGAGGTGACTTTTGTGATTGAATATTTAAGATCGGATTATAGTGATTTAAATATAACTTTTACTGCAAACGCAGGAATAACTTCCGTTGTTTTTGAGGCTTATGATCTTGATACAGATGAGTTTATTCAGTCTGGAACAACTGCTTCTGGAGCATCATCAATTTTCACCGCGACCCTAACAGAAGATTCTATTTCATATGATCGAAATCTTAAAATTGAGTGGGTTAGCAGCACCGCGTCTGGTGCAAGTAGCACAATAAATTATTATTCTATAGTTAAGCCATATGCTACAGCGACTAGAATTAGGTCTTTAGCAGATATTGATTCTTCAGTTTCAGATAGCACTCTTGAGAAGTCAGAGCGAAAGGCTAGAAACTATATTAACTCTATTACTGCAAACTATTTTTCTACAAGATATCAAACAGTTGTTGTTTATGGAAATAACAGTGATGTGTTGACTCTTCAGTATCCAATTGTTAGAATAGATTATATTTATGAAGATGATATTCTCATGTATGATGCAGTGTCTACAGCATCTTTTAATAAGTTTGATTATGATATAGAGCCAGCAGTATCAAAATGGAGAATCAAAGCAATAGGTAGCGAGAATTCTTCATCTGCAAAGACCATATCTGATGACCGCCCAGTTCTTGAATATCCAGAAGTTTCTGTAATTCCATATGATGGAATATTCAAAAAAGATTATGCTTATAAGATAGTTGGAGTGTTTGGTTATAACTATGTTCCAAATAAAATTGAACTTGCAACATCAATTCTTGTAGAAGACTATTTATGCAATGATTGGAATCTAAGAAATAAGGCTATTCAGTCAATGAAGAACGATTCATATCAGGTTCAATATTCAAAAGATTTCGCTGGTGGTACTGGAAACCTAATGGTAGATTCGTTGCTATCAGAATGGACACAAAGCATCGGCCCATTGGCGGTGTAGCATGGGAAAATGTCTTGCATCAACATCATATACGATGAAAGCAGATATATATGTACCATCAATAACTCAGGATGCGACTGGTGCGGTCTCTAAGGTTTGGACTTTTGAAAAAACAATAGATTGTATTGTAAGAAGCATTGTTAGAACTGGTCTTGGTGATAATTCAGTTTCATTAACACCAGAACAATATATAAACTATTTTGGATCAATGCTCAAACTTAGATGCTCACAAGTGATTCCAACAAATAGAAGAATTGTTAGAATTAGAAATGAAAGTGGAGTTATTTATCAAGAAAACCAAGATGCTTCAACGGGCGGTGGCTTTGAAAACTCTACTATCTTTGAGCCAAGAGGAAGCACTCCACTAACATCATTTGATGGAAGTGTCATTGAATATGAAACAATGATTTCTAGACAAGAAATTCAAAAGTTGTCGGGAACATAATGTCATCACTAAAAACTATTAAAGACGGAGACTTTACTAAAAAAGTATTTTCACTAACTAAGTATGATAGTAGTCTTTTGGCTGGAGTTCATAGTGGTGCAAATAAGGCACTGATTCAACTTGGTGCCGCTAGACTGGTAACTAGATATTTTGAGCATCTTGTTGATGCAAAAGCAAGAGTAAACCCGGGAGCACTACACCACGTTTACGAGTTTGATATGGCTGGTAAAAAAGATGCAAGACTTTTTGAATCTAAGTTTGTGCCAACCTCTAAAGGAACAGTTATAATGTTTAGTTTTAAGAAGGCAAAAAAGCCAAATAGAGAAGGTTACATGTTTTATCAAAAGGCAGATATTATGGAGAGCGGTAAGACAGTTATAATTAAACCTAAGAATAAAAAACATCTTAGATATACATTAAGCAATGGAAAAATTATAATTACCTCTAAACCATCTGTTGTTACAAATCCCGGTGGAGATGTTGCTGGCAACTTCAATTCTGAGTTTAAAAACTTTACTGTATATCAGGCAACTAGGGTTTTGAAAGAGTTTAAATATTTTGAAAGAGTTAATGCAAATATTGCAAATAAGAGAAGAAGAATAGTTCCTCAAATTAATGCTGCACCACTTGCAGATTATGCACAAAGGGCTATAATAGATTCTACACAGATAGCATTGGAGGCGTCGTTAGGTGACGGTTGATTATACTAAAATACCAATAGTTTTAATAAATAATTATTTATGGGATTTAGCGAGTGGATCAGTTAGTGGAATAGCCAGAGTTTCTAGTGCGGTATGGAATGTTTCTCAATATACCTATAGACCATTTTATCCAGTGCATGAAAACAATGCTCCAGAATCAGATAAAATTCCTTATGTTCTCTATGACTACTTATTTGATAAGCCTAATGATAGTTTTTGGCCTATTCATAAAGAAGAGGCAATCTATAGCATAGTTGGGGACATTCCCAGCATTCTTTATGTAAAGAATTTTATTTATGAAAATCTTAAAAAGTTTGATAAAAGCGCACAAGAAATTAATGATCATATTAGAGATAGTAGCATTAATTTTAAATGTATTCATGTTTATCAAAATAATTATATATCAGAGGAAAAAAGATCTGACAGCATAAAACCTAAAT
>Ga0129333_10006824_pt1 | contig 10804 bp, 13 predicted proteins | sample CPB6_08_DNA_FD_94474 | JGI IMG/M metagenome (GOLD analysis project Ga0129333, IMG submission 94474) | Freshwater to marine salinity gradient microbial communities from Chesapeake Bay, USA - CPBay_Sum_0.6_0.8_DNA | ecosystem: Environmental > Aquatic > Marine > Coastal | place: USA: Chesapeake...
GAATGGGAAGAATGGGAAGAACGGTGGGAAGAATGGGAAGAATGGGAAGAATGGGAAGAACGGGGGGAAGAATGGGAAGAATGGTGGGAAGAATGGTGGGAAGAATGGGAAGAATGGTGGGAAGAATGGTGGGAAGAATGGGAAGAATGGTGGGAAGAACGGTGGGAAGAATGGGAAGAACGGGAAGAACGGTGGGAAAAATGGAGGGAAGAATGGGAAGAATGGGAAGAACGGAGCAATAGTAGTTACGTTATTAGATGCTGGTGACACTGCAGAGTTACCATTAGCGTTTGTTGCATAGACTGTATATGTCTGTGCTGTATCTGCTTCTTGGGCAGGGGATGCCGAAGTTCCTGCTGTTGTGGCTCCCTTTCCATCTGATGATGCCCAGGTATAACTAGTTATCGCAGATCCACCATTTGCTGGTGCTGTCCAAGTAACTGTATCCTGATTTACTCCTGCTGTAGCAACTGGTGCTGAAGGAGTTGCTGGTACTGTTGTAATAGTTATTGCAGCAGAAGCAGCAGAAGCAGCAGAAGTTCCTGCAGCGTTAGTTGCTGTTACTGTAAATGTTGGTGTTGCTGACGAAGCAATTCCAGTTACAGTCAAAGGAGACGATGCTCCAGTTGCTGTCTGTCCTGTGCTTGCTGTTACTGTAAAAGATGTGGCAGCAGGAGAAAGTGCTGGTAAAGAAAAAGAAACAGTGGCTGCACCATTATTAAATGCTCTTCCTGTTCCTACGTTTGTTGCTGAAACACCTGTTGGTGCTAATGGCTCCAAAAAGTCATTTGACGCTTGGGACTTTTTACCTATCTTCTTACCTGCTGCCATTTGTATCTCCTAATTTCTTATTGAATTTTGTATTACGCTGTCAAGTCGCCGTAGACAACCCATGTATTTGCTGCTCTCTTAAAGAGAGTTGCAGATGACCAAGTTGTACGAAGTTTCAAGCCAGGTGTTGCGTTAATAGTTACTCCTGCACCTGCTGCAATTGTAACCTGTCCTGCTCCAGTTTGAAGAATATCAATTGAAGTTCCAATTGGATAGTCAACTGCTGATGCTGGTGGAATTGTAAGAGTTAGTGCTGAGGCTGAACCCATTTCAATTAGGTCGTCTCTTTCTGTTAGTGAAGAAAGTGTGTATGACGCTGTCTTCTGTGAAATTGGTGTTAAAGAATCTACCTTTAATCCAAGACTTGTTGTTACTGATGCTGCAAAGTTTGCGTCATCTCCAAGTGCTGCAGCAAGTTCATCAAGTGTATCGAGGGCTGCTGGGGCACCTGTTAATAGTGCACTAACCTGTGATGTTGCATCTGCGATTGCTTCTGCCTTTGCAGTTGCGATTGCTTGTGACTGTGCTGTAGATACTGGCTTGGCTGTGTCTGCTGTGTTGTCAACATTACCAAGACCAAGTGAAGTCTTTGTTACTGCTGCCACATCTGCTGTAGTAGCAAGAAGTGAAGTGTCTGCAATACCATGGACATTTGTTGTGTCTGATTGGTGTGTTGATACTGCGTTATCTGCATATGTCTTAGTTGCTACAGTTGAGTCAATATCAAATGCTTCTGTTCCAGTGTTCCAGTCAATACCGACACCAGCAAGAGAAGCCTGATCTACAACTGCTCCGTTAACTGCATCTGTAAGTTGTGTCTGTGTTACAAGAACAGATGTATCAGCAATTCCGTGAACATTTTCTGTTTCTAGGTTATGTGCTGTAATGTCTGCTGTAGTTGCTAGTAGCGATGTATCTCCAATACCGTGAACATTTGTTGTATCTGAATTGTGTGTTGTAAGCGCTGAAGATGAAGCCGTTGCTGCATCTGCAATTGCTTCTGACTTGGCAGTTGACACATTTGTAACAGTTGCTAGAACTGAAGTGTCTGCAATGCCGTGAACATTTGTTGTGTCTGCTTCGTGAGCAGAAAGTGCTGTTGCAGCACCTGTTGCTGCTGTATTAACATCTCCTGTTGTTGCAAGAAGTGCTGTATCAGCAATACCATGAACAAGTGTTGTGTCTGAAGCGTGTGCTGCTAGTGCTGTTGCAGCACCTGTTGCTGCTGTATTAACATCTCCTGTTGTTGCAAGAAGTGCTGTATCAGCAATACCATGAATCATGGTTGTATCATTTTGGTGGTTTGTTAGGTTTGTTCCCATTGTTAAATAAAATTGAGGGTCATCGTTGATTGCTTGCGCCAACTCATCAAGAGAATTGAGGAGTGCTGGCATGTCTCCGCCAATAATGGCTGCTAATTCTGAAGCATTAGCAAAATATTGTAGGGCAGACCATGTTGATGATCCGTTACCCATCTTAAACTTACTTGTATCAGTTTCAAAACCAATTTCACCTGCTGCTAGAATTGGGTTTGCAGCCGTCCATTGTGCTGCAGTACCTCTGCGCTGTTGCATTCTTGTTGCCATTTATATATTCTCCTTATGGGGTCTGCCCATTAACTTATCTTATTATAACATCAATTTTTTAATTGAAGTTATCTACTACACTACCGCCATCGAATACAACTGTCCACTCTGATGTAGAGGGTCCACCTGCATCCAAACCTACACCCAATGGGCTGTTGAATGATCCACCTTCATAGAACTGGGATACTATGAAACCAGTTCCATCAATTGCGGTATCGTGAATGTGCTGTGGTAAATTATTTGTATCATCAATAGTTGCTTGGGTATACCAAACTCCATTGTAATAGAAATTAATTCGGTTTGTTCCAGTGTCTAACCACTGAGTTCCATTAGTTGGTGAAGAAGGAGCAGTTGAGCCAACAGCCATTGATCGGTTATCGACATACTCCTTAGTTGCTGCATGGGCATTAAGAGTTGGGGCTCCTACTGTTACTGCATCTCCGAATGTACCGCCGTTTGCTACGACTAGTCCATTCTTGACCTTGAAGTCTTTATCGACTGTTGCCATTTACTACTCCTTCTTCCAACTATTTTTATTTTTTATTAAACTAGAAGTGTTCCCATAACAGTAACTGTTGAGTTATTGTTAGCGGTTGTTACCTGTAGTTGTACGTTTGCTCCTGAAATACCTGCTGAAATTGATGACGCTGAGCCATTTGTTCCAACAATTCCATATTCAGTGATTGCAATGTTATCTGAAGAGTCAAGTGTCAAAAGGACCTTTGATATTTCAGTATGTGTTCCGTAGGCAACCTTTACAAGGTATTCTGCTGAACGGTAGTCAGCCTTTGCGAAGGCGTGTGCTACTTGAATTCCTGCTGTTGGTGCTGAAAGTGTTGCTGCGACCTGCTTAGCAACTGAGTTTAACTCAACTGCTGTGAAGTTTGGAACTACTGCTTCAAGAGCAGACACTGCACGAGCATCTGTGAAGTATAGTCGTGAACCTTCTGCAAGATCAGATGTTGTAGAGTCTGCTACACCGTTTTCTGCGGTAATAGTAAGTCCTGCACCTGTTCCTGTGATTGTAATGTTTGTAAGTGTTGCACCAGTCAAAAGACTTGCTGCTGAAGACTTAGCACGAGCATCTGTGAAGTACTGTGCTGTTCCTTCTGCTACATCAGATGTTGTAAGTGCATCTGCGTGTGCGATGGCTGCTGCTTGTGCTGCGTTAGCCTTAGTAGTAGCGTCTGCTGAAGCAGTTGCTTCTGCACCTGACTTAGCATTATTAGCCTTTGTAGTTGCATCTGCTGAAGCAGTTGCTTCTGCTGCTGCCTGTGCAGCGTTAGCCTTTGAAGTAGCGTCTGCTGCTGCAGTTGAAATTGCATCTGATTCTGCTGAATCAACATATGCCTTTGTTGCTGCATGTAGGTTGCTTGTTGGTGCACCTGAAAGTGTCAAAGCACCTGTCATTGTGTCGCCAGCCTTTGAAACCTTTGTTCCTACTGATGCAGCAAGGTCTGTTGCATAGTTTGGATTATCTCCAATTGCTGCTGCCAATTCATTGAGTGTATCAAGAAGTGCTGGAGCAGAATCTACAAGTGCTGCAATTTCAGTGTCTGTGTAAGCCTTAGCATCTACCTCTGCTTGGTCAGCGTATGCCTCGTAAGCAGTTGTGATTGCGGTTTCACGAGTGTCTGTGTAAGCCTCTGCTGCTGTCTGAGCAAGACCAATCTCTGTGCTTGTCTTGTATGCTGACCAAACCTCTGTTGAAAGGTTTGATGCATCATTGATCAAGTCATCTGCGTAGTCCTTAGCGTCTTGCTCTGCTGTGTCAGCATATGACTGGTAAGCAGTTGTAATTGCTGTCTCACGAGTATCTGTATATGCTTTAGCATCTACTTCTGCTTGATCAGCGTATGCTTCATAAGCAGTTGTAATTGCTGATTCTCTTCCATCTGTGTAAGAGTTTGCTGCTGTCTCTGCATCATCTGCTGAACCTGCTTCATCATAATAAGCATCTACTACTGTACGATCAAGTGAAAGTTCTCCACCTGCTGAAACATCAAACTGGTTTGATACTGACTTGACTAGTGTTTCTCCACCAATCAAATCAAGAATGTATTGATCTCCTGCATTTTCTGTAAGAATTACCTCACCGTTGATTGTACCTTGTAGGCCTTCAACGACGAGTCCACTCTTAATCTTAAAATCTTTATTTACTGTTGCCATTTTTTATATCTCCTTTTATTATGCCTTAAGTCCAATTCGTGCGAAACGAACTGTGACTGGCTTGATCGCTGGGTCTGGAGTGACTGTTAAGGCCACGGTATTTCCAGTGCGAGAGACATTAATGGTGCCAATATTCCCATCATTGTCGATTGTTCCGTATTCGCTGACATTTACATTTGTACCGTCAACGAGAATTGTTAGTTCGGTTGCATAGAACTTATTGTCCCCTGCAGAGGTCTTTGATATTGAAACAATATACTTGACCATTCGCCAAACTGTAGAGTCAAAGTTATCAACAACAGTTACGTTCTCAATACCAGTGATTGTGTTTTCATTGTTACCTGCTGAACCCAAGTCTGTTGCTTGAGCGGAAGCGGTATCGATTAAATCTTCATAGTTTTCTTGAGTAGGTCTATCTCCTGTTTGGAATAGAGCCTTAACTGATGGAATTGATACTTTGGCCATGTAGTGATTATATCATCCCTTTTAATAGTACTATTAAAGAATATAGTTACTATAACCAATAACTTGAAGAGGAATTGGGGGTGGATTTGTTTTAGAGTATCCAAACACACTTACATTTATAAACTGAACTCTAAACGGCAAAACCTCTTGAACCCTAGCCTTTGGCTGGAAGTGATCGATCTTTATTCTTTTGACATCAAGATCTTGAATCTGTGTATGAGCAAGCCTATGGGTTGTTCTGTAAAACTCTTGTGATAGTGGGGTTAAGTTTGTTGGCATTACTGAGTTACATCTTCAAGGATAACCATTGACCCTTTGGCTACCGTCCAAACTCTGCCTTCTGATAGAAGTTCTGTGAGTTGGATGTCGAAGATATCTCCTGTCTCAAGAAGTTCTGATTGAGAGGATGTAAGGTTTACAGTAAAACTTCCTTCTGTGTCCTGAAACTCAATTGGCTCAGGGGATAAAGAAACAACAACCTCATCAGTTGAAGGACGATAAATATCCATAGCAACTTCCCAATCATCAAGAAGAAGTGGCTCTCTAGCATCATTGGTTACATAAACACGAAATGCTGCAGAATCTCCACGAACAACAGTCCAACGAATTTCTGGTGGTGCTGAACCTAGCGCATAAGAGTCTGTGGGTTGATTTCTGAAGGTAGCCATAATGTTATTATATCACGACAATCCGTCTTTGAGTGCTCCCCAAGTACCGTTGCCTTTTGTCTGAACAATTAACATTCCTCCAAGTGCAAGGGTTGCTTGAATTGCAACGACTGCTATATATCTTGCTGGTCCAGTAGATGGACGACCTGCAACAAGGGCCCCATTATTATCTACATAAATTTTTGTTCCAGCAGGACCTAAATCTGTTGTATTCATTTGAATAACTCCAGAGACAATAACAAGCCCGTTGGTGTTTGTTGCAATATCATTTTTTACCAAACCGAGAATTGGAACATCTGGATTATGGGAAACGCTTGATGGATTATATTTTTCAACTAATGATTTTCCAGAAACACTTCCGCTAATAAAAACTGGAGTACCCTGAGAAATTGCTGCGTTTGTGGTGTTTCTAACATCAATATATGCTGCTCCGTATCCTAATGGGGGAAGAATATTATTTAACGCATCTACCAATACCTTGAAATCTCCGTGTACATTGACGGGATCTGAGGCAATAGGGTATGAAAGCGAAGTAGGATAGTTAGATGCATATTGTGGCATAATGTTTATTATACCACCCTCTAAAGTTGCTTTTTGAAAAATCTCATGATATACTTGGTAGTAACACCTACCAGGGTGTTATTGTTTTCTAAGGAGGAAACTATGATTAAATTTATCGAAAGAAACAAAGAGATCATTAGCACACTCAGTATCGTAGCATTAGTAACTGTTTTGTCGAACGGAGCCAATGCTGATTCAGGTCTTGATACGAAGAACAATCTTAGCCTTGAACAGGCTCAGACATCGGAAACCACCTCGAAAGAGGTTTTTTTGGTTTCTAAGGCTAAAAAACTAGAGAGTTTTGAGAATAAGGTTTCTCTGACTGATTTAGAACTTAAGGAACTGCTTTCGCTAGTAGGCTTCAAGGGTAAAGACCTTGTTGTGGCTTGGGCAGTCGCAAAGAAAGAATCTAATGGACGACCATTGGCCTTTAATGGCAATCACAAGACTGGCGACTCGTCTTATGGTATGTTCCAAATTAATATGATTGATACTCTTGGTCCTGATCGTAGGACTAAGTTTGATCTTGATTCTAACGCTGAGTTATTCAATCCCGTCAAGAATGCAGAGATTGCATATTATATGACAAACGGTGGAGATGATTGGTCCTCATGGAAGGGCATTACTCCAAGAACCAAATACTGGATGGCTAAATTTCCTAAGTAATATATAAAAAGAATACCCCCTTGGAGAAATCCTTGGGGGTATTTTATTATCTAAAAACTAATCTCTGACTTAACACCATCTGAGAAAGTGTAAGAAGGAAACCATCCAAGAAGGTCTCTGTTATCTATTTCTGGTAGAACCGTTAGGTCTGGCAAATCCAAAACGGTATAACTAATAGTAACACCATTAGCCTTGTACTCATTTACCAGATCAATCATAGTAAACTGGTTTCCAGTAAAAATATCTGTAAGCAAAAAGTCATTATCTTTAAGGTACTCAATAGATAAGACATTGGCTTTTGCTATATCTAAAACATGAACATAGTCTCTTGTTGAAGAGATGCTGTTTATTCTTATGTTTGGATCTTTGTTAATTATTGAAAATATGTTTCCACTTTGATCGTCTTTTGTTTTACTAGATTTTCCAACAATGTTAAAATATCTTAATATAACAAGTTTTTTGCATAAAGACTTTAAGATCTTTTCTTCTAAAAGTTTTGACTTGGCGTATGGATTATAAGGATTATAGACTGCTGCTGAGGAAGCAAATACAACTGGGATATCAAAAAATCTAGAGGTCATTCCGATAATAAATGTTGAAAAAAGATTATTCATATAATATGAAAGTGGATATTTTATAGAATCTTGAATAGACTTTTTAGCAGATAGATGAATTATGTAAGATAGAGTGTTGGGCTTAATGTGCTTAAATATTAGCCTTGTGTCTTTATTAATTTTTCTATCTATTTCAACTACTTCGTATCCGTAATCTTCTAGCAACTCTTTTGTTGCCGTTCCTACATATCCACGAGACCCAGTTACTAATACTTTAGAACTCATAATAATTATCTAAAATTTCTCCGTTAACAAAGTCAAGTCCACAAAACTTTCCGTATTCAGATAAAGTTCTTTCTGTTCCAAGTCTTCCTTCTCCGACTATTCCTTCGCCACTTAATACAAACCTAATTTCGTCAACAGATATTTTGTTTAGTTCTGCTGTTTGTTCTGGCCAGTCTGGGTATACAATCCTTCTTGCGTTTTTACCCTCTGTGCCGTAATAAAGATGATACATAAACATCTCGCTTGGAACAAAGAAGTCATATCCGCTAGTATATGCTCTTGCTGCCATGAATATTTCTTCACCATCAGCAAATATTAGTTTGTTTGGCTTTATAAATTCTCCTTCTGTAAAAATAGACCCTCCAGATACAGATATGGAAAATATGTTTCCTTCTGGATTTAAAACAGTGCCCTGCATTGGCATTCTGTTGTGTTTAAATCTTTCTTTATCTTTCCAATAAAATTGAGTAACAACCTCTTCATGTTGATTTACTTTTTCTATATCACCTTCGTACCAAAATGGTTTTGGGTACTGACTAATTAAAGGCTTTTTAAATCCATTATTTTTGTGAGTATTTATTTCGTTTATTAAAAATGTGTCCCAGTCCTGATCAAATCTGCTATGAGCATCTATTTGAAAGTAGTAGTCTTCTCCATTATATAAATCATGAGCGATGGCTCGACCAAGACCCATTCCAAGATTTTCTGGGGCTTTACTTTCAACTAACTTAACATTAGTAATATTTCTTACTGGCTCAATCCAAGAATTGTCTTCATAAAAAATTGAATGAACGCCAAAAACTAGTTCTGTTTCTCCTGATGATTTATCTATAGCATCTCTTATGGTCTTTTCAAGTTCATAGTCATGATAGGATGTTATTTGAATAAAGATGCTTTTTTTCATTATTCTTTCCAGATAGCATGAATACAAGTTGTGCAAAAGTTCTCATATGAGTGCTTGATCATGTCTTTTCTTTCTTGACTTTCCCAGATTTGCTTTATTGGAGTATCATTTATATTTCCAAACACTGTTTCAAAATCATAGTCATTACAGCAAAGAAATACAGCCCCGTTAGCGTTTATGTGAATCCAAGTGTCGGGTCTGCTGCCCATATTATTACAACCAACAACACTTCCTTTACCAGTTATTTGATTCTTCATTATTCCACGGGTATCTAAGTATCCTGCTCTATCAACCAAAGAAGTATTTGCATATATGCTTATTTCTGGAAAGGCTTCTTTCATTTGCTTTACAGCCGTAGCAGTATCTCCAGTATTGTCGTCTAGGTCTATTGCAGGAGCATTCTCTAATAACTCCATATATCCAAGAGATGTTTCATTAATTCCATTTACTTGCATAGAAACTCTTTGACTAGGGAAATTATCTATCGCATACCTGATATTATCCATTACTCTTTGATGCATTTTTTCAGGCTTACCCGTCATTTTTGCCCAAGTAGCAGCGTCGGCAGACGGAGTATTGAAATGAATTATATCAACAACATCACTGTATTCTTTGATAACATCCATCTTGTCTTTTGTTAGTGGAGATCCATTGGTAAGAACCATTGTTCTAAGTCCATGCTCTCTAAATAAGTCAAGCATTTCTCTAAAATGTTTATAAAGAAGAACTTCATTGTAGTGTGCTGTATAAATAAAAGAAAATGATGGATCTACAAAATCTCCAACACCATTCTTTAATTGTTCAATAATAGATCTAATTGTCTCAATAGGCATAGTACCTCGCCCAATGACTGGGTTTTCTTCATATGCTACTGGACAAAACCAACATCCAAGATTGCATAGACCATTAGGATCTAACTGAACTAATTTTATCATCTAAGCCAACTAACCACTGCATATCTTTCCCCTTCAGTAACAGGAGATACTGAATGATTGTAAACATAGGTAGAAGGAAATATAACCATCTGATTTGCTTTAGGTTTAAAAGAAAGATTAAATCTTGGAAAATTCAATTCTCCTCCAGAATAGTTGTCGTTAAGATAATATAAAGTTGATACTCTTCTATGGTAGTCTGGATGATCATCTATATGATTTGTAAATTTTTGACCTACCCCATACTTTAATATTTGATAAGAGTCGTGCCACGAACAACTTATGCCGTAATTATTTTGATAATTAATTTCTAAAGGAACTAAATTTTCTAAAAAAAGATTAGCCATAGAAGTGTAAAATGCTGCTCCAATATCTGAGTAATCGTCTTTTTCTATTTCTGAATACGGAATGTTAATAGTTTGTGTGTCTCTTGACTTTGTGTCTACGTTTGACTCTACAGCATCTCCAACTCCAGTTTTTACCTGGGCTGCAAGCCATTCTATTCTCGCTGATTGCATTCCTTCTTCAAGATCAACAACAACAGTTTTAAAAGTTTCTTCGGGCATTACATTTTCATAACACATTATTCCAGGAGCAATCTCGGTTCTTTCTATTGCTCTATACTTGTTAAAAATTATTCCTTTATCATTTTCCCAAAATATTTTTTCCATATTACCATTTCCCTAATGGACATACTGCCCCTTGTAGTTTTGTTTTGGCTACCATAAAACATCCGCACTTTTTGCATTGTTTTGTTAATTTAATCAGTTCTGGACATGCTTTACAAATAGAATATCTTTCTTCTGCTACCTCGGCAGGTGCCCATTCTGTTGAAGGGTTTACAATATCCCAAGGCCTGGTTTCTCCTAAATTTTGTTTATATTTTTGCCAAGGAGTTAGTTCTTCTGACATTTATATCTCCTTCTATAGTTGTTTTATTCAATTATACACTATAGACTAGCATCCGCATTGTCCACCACAACATGATGGGCAAGGCTCATAGCAATAATTTCTAATACATCCATTACACGCTGATGTTGGAGTAGGTGTTGGAGCAGGTGTAGGAGCAGTTGTAGGTGCTGGGGTTGGTGCTGGTGTAGGTGCTGGGGTTGGAGCAGGTGTAGGTGCTGGGGTTGGAGCAGGTGTAGGTGCTGGGGTTGGAGCAGGTGTAGGTGCTGGGGTA
>Ga0129333_10006825_pt1 | contig 10802 bp, 18 predicted proteins | sample CPB6_08_DNA_FD_94474 | JGI IMG/M metagenome (GOLD analysis project Ga0129333, IMG submission 94474) | Freshwater to marine salinity gradient microbial communities from Chesapeake Bay, USA - CPBay_Sum_0.6_0.8_DNA | ecosystem: Environmental > Aquatic > Marine > Coastal | place: USA: Chesapeake...
TACTTATTTTTGATGAAGTCAAGACTGGTTTAACGACAAGCTTTGGCGGGGCGAAAGAACTGTATAATATCTCACCAGACTTAATAACCCTAGGTAAATCTATCGGTGGTGGATTAAGTATTGCCGCCTTTGGCGGTAGAGATGATATTATGAAACTTATTGATAATAAATTAGTAAATCATTACGGTACTTATAATGGTAATCCGCTAGCAATAGAAGGTGTTATTGAGGTTGCTAAGTTAGCAAGTAGAGAAAATTTATTGAAATGCTATAAGAATAATTATCTACTAGGGTGTAATCTATCTACTGTCATTGAAAATTATGAACTACCATCATATGTTACAGGTGCTGGAGCGAAAGGGTCAGTGGTTTGGAGCGATCGGGTGGTTAAGAATTATAGAGATTATAAGAAGAGTAATTTTATATTAGCCGAGCTTATGTATATATACTATCTTAATAATAAGATTGCGACACCTCCGGGTCTAGATGAGCAATGGTTGCTTAGTTTTTCTCATGGAATTTCTGAAATAAATTATATTACCGAGGTTTTTAATAATCTAGCGAGAGAGTTAAGATCATGATTGAAAATGAGAGAAAATTTCTATGTTGGTTTTTACCAACCGGTGCTATACATTTAGAAGATCAATTGCAATTTTATATTTATACTTCAAAGAAGAGTGAGGTTAGAGTTAGAATTATTAGTAAAGAGAGTAATAAACGTGCTGAGATAACATATAAAATTGATATAACTAATAGAAAAAGATTTGAAATAACTAGAGAAATTCCTTTATTTATAGCAAAATTATTTAAAAATATAGTAAAGAAAAAAATAAAGAAAAGAAGATATTTGTATCATAATGATGGATACATTTGGGAAATAGATAAATATATAGGTAATAAATCGCTTATAATTGCTGAATTAGAGAACCAGGATAGTAGAAATCTACAGATCCCTAATTTTATTAAATATGAAGTTAGTAATAATAAAAGATATCGAAATCGTAATATAAGTAAACTTATAAATTGAAAATATATATAGATAATATGTAATATGAAGGAAGTATATCACTATATAAATATGGATAATTTATTTTTAATTTTATGGATGGTATCATTTGGTATCCTTTTAGTTATAGGATTATATTATGATATTATTAAGAGAGGTAGAGCCGATAAGGTAGATATAGATAAAGGAGATAAAAATGAGAGATAAAAAACCAAAAATTAAGGGACCAGATGGTAAACTTGTGTCACTTGGTGATATAAAGTTAGTGGCTTATCTATTGAGTTGTTCTCATTATGGAAGAGATTATGGTATAAACAAAGGTGATTTGATATTCTGTGCTAAGTGTGGGGAGATAATGAAAGTTAGTAAAATATTAGCAGAGTAATGACAAAAAAAATCTTATACTTATAATCATAACATGAGTTATATTGTAAATAGAGATAAGAGTTTAATAAAAAGAGAAGATATCGAGAGTTATATATTTCCAGCTGGACTTAATGCCAAAAATTTTGATTCACTCTTAGAGATGCTTAGTGAGTTTACTCCTAATATAATAAATTTCAATAATAATGAACTAATTAAAAAAATTTCAGGGGTTAATGCATATAAGATAAATAATGAAATTGAGAATGTTACATACAATGAATTAGAGAATAAAAAGTATATAGATGCAAAAAAAGTCAATTTATTAGAAGTTTCTTTATATAAAGGTGATAATAAAAATTTTTATAAGATATTATGTAAAATTAATTGTAAGAGTTTAAATGATGAGAAAATTGAAGATTTTGTATATACTTTTTACCAAAATTACTGGTCTTTAGAGTCATTAAATATAATTGATATTTTTAATGAGATAATGACAGAAATAGATGAAATATTTTATGAAGAAGAACTATTTTGGGGGAATGATATTGTATTATTTGATGATGAAATCGAGAGAGTTGCGGAACCCTCTGAATACTTAAAGGATTTAATTAAATGAAAAAAATTATAATATATATTTTATCTGTAACACTAATAACTATATTACCTGGAAATAGTTTAGTTGGAGAAAATCCAAAAGAAAAACTTGAGAAACTTTTGAAATCTGAATTGCAGAGTAGTAACGAACACTTATTTTATAAAATTACTACTTTTTGGAACGAGGTTGGTTACGAGTACTATGGAAATAATGATTACAGAGTTATCTTTGATAAAAAACATAAATATTTTACTTTTATAAATAACAATATTACTCTTACCGAACTAACGAATAGCTATAAAAAAAGCAAACCTCTTATTGAACTTAAAAAACAGTATGCACGTTTTGTAGAGGAAGATAAAGATGAAATAATATATTTTAGTAATAGCGAGAATATTGCTGATAATACTATATCATTTGTTTTTGTATTGAGAGATATATTGAAACGCGGCGAGAATCTTAGAATAAAAAATAACGAGGTGACAGGGAACTTTAGCAATGACATATTACTGCCAGGGTTTGATAGGTTAATTTTTAGCGATAGTGAGAATGTATTTAAGTTTAAAGTAAGTTTTAAAAATGACATAATTCAGAGTTATGAGTTCTATATGTACTCAGGCGAGGGTGAATATAGAAAAAAAAGAATGGTATCAGTAGAGCGGAGTAAAATATCAAGAAAGTATAATTGGCCCAAAGAGAGTCAAATTATAAAAAGATCTGATCTAGAGAGTAAGATAGTTGAGCTATCATTACCAGTTAATAAAATAAAATTAATTAAAAATTATAGCAACATTGACGAGCTAAGAGCAGAACTAAATATAGAGAGAACGCTTTTTTCATCAGTAATTGTAAAGCTAAAAGATGGTTATGGAATATACTCAGATATAAGGGATAGAAAAAATTATTTAGATGCTATCTGTTTTGAATCATTAGAGGATATTAAAAACTTTAGAGAATGCAGAGCTGAGGATCAGCCAGATTACAATTCTTCATTAAAGGTATATATAGATATCTTAGATAAATTAATTGAAAAAGAATACCCTCTAAATGAATTATATCAAGCATTAGATATGATTTCTCATAGTCTATTTTTATATGACCGTACTGCAATCGTTACTCCTGATGACAGTGACCATTATTCATGGTATTATACGAATAATATATCTAGGTATATTCATTTAAAAAATATATAATAATATAAATGTTATAAGTATAATAAATACTGATAATTCAACATAAAATCTAGAGTAATCCTCTTTTTGATACTTTATATTCAACTCTAAAAATTTTTTGCCAAATAGAGGTCTATGGTTGAAATATTTACCAAAAAAATGTTCAAATGGTTTATCTAAATCAAAAAAAAGAGCTGCAAAAGCGGTGATAATTATATGTAAAGGTTTTTCAGGAACGAAAAGATATATCAAAATAAATATAGATAATAATAGCAATCCATCAATTCTGGCGACTCTGAGATAACTCTTCTCGCTAGGAAATTTTCCCCAATGTGGAATTAGATCCATAATAATATGTGAAGTTAATGCTAAGGGTATTGATATAACTGTATTAGAGATAGTTAAACCAATAGTGGCTCCAGCTAATACATGGTTTGTTGCCAACATAATAATGTATAGTATCTAAATATAATTAGTTGTAAAATATTATAGAATCTTTCCTTCTCTTATTGCGGTATTGTAGACAGATTCATTCATTGTTAGTTTGCAAGATATATCACAGTTCAAAGTTGTTGTATTTCTAATCTGTCTAGATAGATTATATAAGTCATCAGGATGGTTTGTCTTTAAGTTTATATCTACTAACATATCAACATCGCTATCCTCATTTGCATCTCCTCTTGATACGCTTCCAAAAATAATAATTTCTTTAATGCCATATTGAGAGGCTAATTGATATATCAATCTTTTATTTTTTCTTAGGATTATTCCTTGTTTGGTTGCATCAAGCCAAGATTTTCCCATATATATACAGTATAATAATAAAAAAATATTCAAGTATTTTATAAATGCAATTATAGTGTAAAAGGTATAAGGAGAAAAATATGAAAACATTAAGAAAAGAAAAAACACATAAAATAGAGATGGTAAGCCTCTCAATTAGTCCAGTAGATCCAAAGTTTCAATATCAATGCTATAGTTGCGGTAGAGTAAGTTTTGATATTTCACAAATAAACAAATTTCCCTGTAGATAATTGTGATAATTATTTTATTTTCTATAATATAAAAATATAATATATTTATGAAACTAAAAATATTAATATTATTACTATTTTTTATTAATATCAGTTACTCTATCACATATTCTGATAAAGAAATAAAGAGCAAAGATGGGATTATTGCTATATATCATAATACTCAACCTGGTTTAGGTTATCCGACTAGACCTAGTTGTACGGGTGCTAAGATATCGCAGATTCTAATTATAACAGCAGCGCATTGTGTCTATAAGTATCAAGCAGAGAATTTATATATATCAGATGGCGTAATAATCAATGATGGTGTAGGGCTAATCCCGGTAAGGGATATAACAATTAATCCTGGGTACATAAATAGTAGTAATAAGGATGATGCTGTTTATTATGATTTAGCTATAATAAGGACAGGCGAGAAAATGAGTAGTAAGGGCATTATCGCACTTAGTAATTATGATTTAAATGAGATTGCAAAGAAATCAAAAATGTCTATATTTGGCTATGGTCTAAACGAAAATGGTGATTATACTAATAAATTATTAGCCGCAGATGTATATGATTTTTCCTCCGAGCTTTTGAGTAGTAAAATAAACTATGATTATGATGTAACTAAACTAATTCCAGTGGGTGGATATAAAAAAGATATTAAGAAATTTTCAGGCCCTTGTCAGGGCGACTCAGGAGGTCCTCTTATACTAAATTATATGAAAAAGGAGTTTATTATAGGAGTAGCTTCTTATGGAGTAGTAAAGGAGGATACAATAAATGGTAAATATATTTGCACCAGCGATTACGCAGCGAGTTATGTAAGAGTGTTACCAAATCTACAATGGATAAAAAAATCAGCCAGTGTCCTTGAAAAAAAGATAAAGTATGTTCATAACTATAAAATAGTTGACCAAACAGGTGATAGTGAAGGTAACCTTGATATAAAAAATTTTTATATCAGCAGTAATGAGAGCAAATTATCTCTAATTACCGAGTTGGTTGGTGCAAATGTTATTATTTCTAAAATTAATTTTATCATATTAGACGAGAAAGGTAGTAAAATAATATATAAGTATAATAATATTGAGAAAAATCTTATAAATGTTGAAAATAAAATTCTTTGTAAAGGTAGCGAAAGATTTATAAATAATATAAATTACTCTGAGTTTGATAAAAAATGTTTTCCAAAACGTTTTTCACTTATTACTATGATATATGATGAAAAAAATAAACTGCTAGATGAAGTTTATTTAGGCAAGATTGCTCTATCTGTATAAGTATTTTTTTATGTCATTATCAAGTTATAAATCTTTATCATATAGTGAAAAATGATATTACATAATGGATAATAATATTAATTATGCATTCGGGCCAAATAATTGACCGTCACCTTTTAGGATTCGCGTCGAAGCCGATTAGCAAAATTAATAGAGCTGGCTATTAGCCAGCTCTATTTTATTATAAAATTTACTCTTGGCTTATACCCTTAAGCCATTCTTCTACTCCTAGCTCTTTTAATTTTGCGATTACTTCTTTATGCTTATCATCCTTAGAGAGTTTAGTGTAAAAAGTATCTTGATTAATTACAAAATCTTTGCTATTATCGTAGTTTTTCTGCGGAGTAAAGATAACTTGAAGCGAGAACTCTTTATCTGCAAATGATTGATCGATAAAGTATTTTCCATCTTTTTGATATATCTTAATCTCTAGACCAGATAATGCTTCCGTATAATTTGGCTTAGTTTTATCTACTAACGGGAGAAGATATTTATCTATTTCTTCATTAGTTAAACCGCCGGCTTTTAGTAAATTTTTTGTATAGATTGTAAATGCTTTATCCATATATTCATTAGTTCTCTTAAAGTCATATTTTAGTATGTTAGATGAAGGTTCTAAGGTGGCAACTTGATCTAAAAAACGAAGGGTACAGAAACTGGCGCCAGAATTCTCTGCTATCGGTAGACCATCAGTTATAAATAGTGGAGAGAATATAATCGCTGGTCTTGGTGCTTGATAATCTATGTAATCAAACCAAGAATTAATTATTCCATCGGGAAGTTCTATACTTGATTTAGTAATTTTATGCCAAGTAGCATTATTATTGCGTAATATTTGAAAGTCTATATCGCTAGCGTTCTCGCCTTTGATGCTCTGGTTTACCTCTATATATAATTTGCAATCGGATCCATCACTCTTCTCGCCTAGCTGAATTTGACCTATTGCGGTAATTTTTGAACCATTTGGACCACTCATCGTCAAATCGAATTTACTAGGCTTGATAGGTAGTAGTTCTTTTATTTTTTTATCAAGAGGTTTATTTTCTTGATACTCACTTTTGATCTCTGTGGAACATCCTGCTAACAGCATTGTTGAAAGTATAACTAAAAATATTTTATTCATATAATTATATTTACTTACATTTTTATTTAAGCATATAAAGATATCTTGAATTTATAAGAGTGTTATGAATTATTATATCATGAATGATAAAATTGATTTATTTTGTAAAAAATGTAAAGAAATCCCTAATAAAGTAATAATAACAGATGGGCCTGGTTTACTTTCTTTTGAAGATATGGATTTTAATGAAATGTTATTTTTATATATAGATATATATGAAACAAATATCATATGTGATAAATGTAAAAATATGTACAATAATAAAAAATTAAAAGATTATGATATAGTTGTAGAGTTAAATGATGAGTCATTTGAAGATTGGGAATTATTTTCAAATTATCAAGAGTTTGAAGATAGAGTGGCGATAATAACAAATGAAAGCATAGATGTTGGCTTTGAAATGAAAGAATGTGACTTTTTGGCAAATGTTATTATTAAAAATAAAAAAATATATTTTATAATTGATAAAGTATTGTAATTTTTTATTGCAGATATAGTATATTTTAAATCTAGTATTTATTACTAGAAATTATATACATAGCGAAAGCTAGAAGGAGAACTACAATAGAAACTAGCTATATCCAGAGAAAAAGGGATATACAGCCAGTTAAAAATGTTTCTAGGTGGGGTAAGATCGGCATCATATCGTTAATAGTAACGATTGATACGATTAAAGAGGCGGTAGAAATTTTACTTGGCAGTAAAATCTCATATGCCATATTGATAGTAACCGCAAGTGCTACTTTAACAATCTTATTATTAGACGGTAAATTAAGCAGTTACAGACGGAGAAAAAAACTTTATAAACTTGATAAACTTTATAAAATAAAGTGTAAATCAATAAAAGCATAATATACAACTGGCAGAGAGCTTCTCTCTGCCAGTTTTTTTATGTTTATAAATGGCACTTTATAACATATATTATATGTTTTTTAAATATATATTTTTTTTCTTATTACTAATAATAGATGGAATAACTAAGTATTTAGCTACTTTAGATTTATTTTATTTTAATTATAAAATAATATGGTATCAATATGCTGAAAACCCAGGAATGAGTTTTGGTTTGCTGAGTTATAATAAAACATTTTTAATAATAATTCAAATTTTGTTATTAGGTATTTTTTTATATTATATTATAAAGAATAAAATATATAATAATGGAGCATTGTTAATTCTAGCTGGTGGGATGGGAAATATTATTTTTAGAATGATACCAAATACCAATGGTAAAGTAATAGATTTTATAAATTTAAATAATTATTTTATTTTCAATTTAGCAGATTTATTTATTTCAACTGGAGTTTTTTTATATTGTTATAATTTATTAAAAAGAAAGAGCCCCAAATAAGGGGCTCTTTCCAAGAAAAGATGTAATTACTTCTTTACAACTTTCTTAGCAGGTGCCTTCTTTACAGAACCCTTTTTAACTGGGGCCTTCTTAGCAGGTACCTTCTTTGCAGGCGCCTTCTTTGCAGGTGCCTTCTTTGCATTTGCCTTACTTGCTGGCAGTTTTGAACTCATAGGAGTCTCCTAACAAGGCGCTTTTGTACGCCTAAAAAATACAGTTATTGCATTATTAAAATATGCACGAAATTAAATATATTTTTATGAAAAAAATAATATTATAGTAACAATATTTATAATGAAAAAAATAATATTTATTATATTTGTAGTTATTGCAAATTCAATGAGTGTAAGTTATGGAAATGAAATTATTTTTGAGAAAAAAATTTCAATATATTTATCTGAAATTATTATAAAAAATGAAGTTAGAAAAAAGTATGATAGAAAAAGTTATCAACACTGGATAGATTATGATAAAAATGGATGCGATACAAGAAGAGAAGTATTATTTGCTGAATCTATTATACCATTGAAGAGTTGTAAAGATTTCATTGGAAAATGGTTATCAATATATGATAATAAAATAATAACTAACGCTAGAGAGCTTGATATAGATCATTTGGTTTCGCTTGCGGAAGCAGATAGATCTGGCGGATACCTCTGGGATAATGAACGGAAAAAAAGATTTGCTAATGATCTTGATTTTGAATATAGTTTAGTTGCTGTTTCTGCAACAAGCAATAGAGAGAAATCGGATAAAGATTCATCTTCATTTAAGCCTAAATTTGGCTTATGCGAGTATACTTATGGTGTAATTGCGGTAAAGTGGAGATGGAATCTTACGATTGATAAAAAAGAGCTATTTGCTATAAATGAAAATTTGGCAACTTGTGAAGATAAATTAATTAAGATAAGTAAAGCTAACTGATTGTTATATTATCTAAAGATAATTCTATTTTTGTTTCTCTACCAAATACAATTACATTTCCAATGATAATATTATTTTTGATTTCTAAAATCGTTATATTTAGTCCAGCAAAAGCCCCAGATGTAATTAGATAAGATTCATTCTCTTGTAAAATCTTTTTATTATTATTTTTATAATTATTTATATTATCATAGAATGTAGTAAACTCATCTCTTGATATTTTCTCAATTTTACCTAATATATTACCGTTTTTATTATTAAAATTATGTAATGCTTGTAACAACTCAGGATCTAAATTTATATATAAATGGTTTGTTGGTAAAATTTTATTATATTTTTTTGGATTGTAAATTATAATATTTATTGCTAAAGAAGTAGCCCATCTATATAAAAGTTTTTCAATCTGATCATATTTATTTGATCTTATTGAAATGATATGCCAATTATCATCAATAACTAAACTTGAGAAATTGTTATCTAATTTTTTTGTCATAAATAAATTGTATTTTTATTTTTAAAATATACATATGATTATATTAATATTTCAAATATTATGTATAATAACTTTATGAAAAAAATCATAGATACATTTATAATAAAATACAATGATAGTACAGATGTATACCAGAAATTATTTTATTTAAATTTAATTGAAAATTTATCTATTTTAAATAATTTAGATTATAATGATTTTATCAAATCTCAATTAGAAAGTAATAGAGAAAATAAAAAAAATTTCAGATTACGAAAAAATATATTATTGATAATTGATAGTGAATGCATAATTAATAGCAAACCACGAAGCGATAGAGCCTACATAAAACTTTGGTCATATTTAAGGAGATTTGCCCATAATGGTGATTTTTATAAATTAAAAGTAAATATTTTTGAACTTAATTTAATAAAGAAATATTTTTTTGATGCAATTTTACTAATAATAGATATCAATAACGATATAAATTTAGATATATTAGAAACTTCATATAAATTGTATAAAGATAATAAATTAAAGAAATTTAGTTATTATGTTGAGATTGCTAATAAACTTTAGCTTTTATAATAGCAATAATAGTTAAATTAATAAATATAAAATGAGAGGTATATATATTATGCAGCTAGAAAAAGTTGATATACTTTATAAATATGTTACTTTGCTATCTTCTCTAAAGAATATTGCAAACGAATATTATGAATCTGAGAATGTAAAATTTATAAATAGCGTTATTATATTATATAATAAATTTAGAGATAATATAATAAAAGAAGTTAGTAACGATAACGAGTTAGTTAGCTTTATTGAGTTGAGCTTGCCGTTAGATGAGAACGCTACGCTTGAAGAGGTAGTATTATTTTCTACAATGATTATAAATTCATATCAGATTCATTTAGATTACAATGAATTTAATATTTCACAAAAAGTCAAAAATATGCAACTTCTTGAAGTTGAAAAACAAATTAATGAGAAAGATAGAAAAATCGATAAATCTATCTTACATTTCAATTTATAAATTATTACATAATAAGACAGATATTAATTATCTGTCTTATTTTTATTTAAATAAGTAAATATAACGAAACCTAATATAAGTGCAACTGGCATTGCAATTACAAGCATATCTGTTATACTAAATCCTTCTTTAGGAACTGTTATTTGTGTGGTTTCATCTGTGAACTCGTCCTCTGCTCCCCCGTGAGCTGATGCAATATTTGTATAAAGTAAAGGTAATATTGATAAAAAGGATATCTTAGTTATTAATTTATTTATCATATTATGATTATTACCTAAATTATTAAAAAGTCATATACTTAATAACTTAGCAGTTTTAATTAAATTTTCTATTGTAGTATAAGTTTTATCACTGCGTAGAGTTCTAATGGTATTGAGTTCTAATATGTCTGATTCGTTTATTAATATATATATAAAGTTATAGATAGATAGAAAATTATTATTTTCTTTTTTATCATA
>Ga0129333_10006826_pt1 | contig 10802 bp, 11 predicted proteins | sample CPB6_08_DNA_FD_94474 | JGI IMG/M metagenome (GOLD analysis project Ga0129333, IMG submission 94474) | Freshwater to marine salinity gradient microbial communities from Chesapeake Bay, USA - CPBay_Sum_0.6_0.8_DNA | ecosystem: Environmental > Aquatic > Marine > Coastal | place: USA: Chesapeake...
TAAAAGAACAAAATAAAATTATTTCCGAAAACAATAAAAGTACCAATCAGCTGGTGTCGGAAATCAAGGAGGAAAAAAAACAACCAATTACGAAAACTTCTGAAGAGAAGATAGATGCCAAAATGTTCGAAAAATTGGTTTCTTCTTTTTCTAAAAATATCCAAAACACTTTAGAAAAACAATTGGGTGGATCTCTGGGCAATTTGACTAAAAACCTGTTCAAACCAGCTGAAGTAAAGCCCAATGTATCTAATTTAGATTTAGCCAAGATTTTAGGTTTAAATAAACTACCAAAGCTTAAAGATGGCGGTGAGATAAAAAAAGAAGGTATAGCAGTAGTCGGTGAGGATGGACCTGAAATTGTAAATTTGAAAAGAGACCAAAAAGTTATTTCAAAACAAGCCAAAGACTTTGAGTTTTTGAAAATGTACTTGGAAGACCTGGCGTATGATAAGAAAAGGCAAGAAAAATCAGGCGGCGAAATTCCTTTACCAGGTTTAAATCAGGCGAAATTGATGGAGATGACAAAAGCTGAATCTGGAATTAAGGCAGCACAGGACCAGATTAAAGATATTATATCCGGACCAAACGCCACTTCTATCCAAAAGCTTTCTACGACACCCAAATTAGAAAAACAAGTTAAAAACGGAAGAGGATTCATTGTACCTGCTGCAAGAATTGAGGCCCACATGAATCAATTTAAAGCAGAATTTCCTGATGCAGATCAGGAAGATTTAGATTCTGAACGTAAAGACTTTATAGAATATTTTGAAGATCCTGACCAATTACAAAGAATACAGGAGGAATCCACTTTAAAAGCGAAAGAGGCAAAAGAAAAAGCGATAAACAAGAGTTCAGAATCTTCTTCCCTTGGTGCGGTAGCAGAACAAATTCAAAAAACATCAAATTTATCTGAAAAATCTACATCACAAGGAAACGAAAAAACAAAAAAAGCTCAAAATCAAAAATCTGTTGTTTCTCCTACTAAACCTAAACTTTTGGATTCATTAAAAGCCAAAGGAAAAGAATTTGGTGCCAAATTAAAAGAAAGTACCATAACTGGGGTTGAAGATTTCAAGCAAAGTTTATCTGGAAAAATACCTCGATCCGAATTGGCAACAGCTGGTTCAATGGCACAGAGAATGGAGAAACTTGCCGCCGATATGAAAGCATCTCAGGTGCAAAAGGAAACCCCTAGTTTAAAAAAACCAGAAGAGAGAAAAATATCGACTCCTGCTACTCAGATTACCCCTACTGTGGTGACTACACCACCTCCATCGAAAGTAACAGAAACAACCCCGGCCCCTACAAAAGTTGTTGAAACACCAAAAGGAAGTCAATTAGGCGAAACTTTATCATCCAATGAGATTAAAGAAATCAAAGCCCTCTTAGCTGGAATTTATAAAACTCTTTCTGGACCTTTACGAATTGCCAATGATACCCCTTTCCGACCAAATTCTAACGTCATTTGAAAAAATTGAGGTTTCATTTTTTTTTAAGACAAAGAACAATTACATTTGAACTTTCCAAAACCTACCCAGTTCATGAGTACCACAAAATTCAAATTCCGGGAAATTCCTGTGTCCACTTTTTTTCAAGACTTGGCTTCATATGACGAATTTTCTTGGGTAGCCAAACCTGGATCTGACGTTGTTTATATTTTTAGTGAAATTGAAAACCTAAATGACGAAACCTTTTATACCATAAAGGATATCAAAACAGACCCAGTTTATTTGTCGATGGCAGAGACATGGGCCACTAATTCTTATTGCAGACGCATGAAGGTAGGAAGTCTTATCGTGAAAAATAAATCCATTATTTCAGATGGATATAATGGTTCGCCTACAGGATTCCCGAATGAGTGTGAGGATGAAGACTTTGTAACTTTAAACTATGTATTACATGCAGAAGCAAATGCAATCACCAAGCTTGCCAAGAGCACGCAGAGTTCCGAGGGATCAACTATGTACGTTACGGTTTCGCCCTGTTTTGAGTGCTCCAAGTTGATCATACAATCAGGGATCAAAAGAATAGTTTTTGGCAAAGTCTATCGAAAACCAGAGCCCCTGTCTTTTTTGTTACAGGCAGGTATTGAAATTGTAAAATTGGGAAAAAAAATTTAAGAAATTTAAGGAATGGCAAAAGAAAAAAACATACAGGTATTAGCAGAGAATTTTATTCAGGGTAAAGACGAGATCTCGTTTAAATTTTTATTCGAACGGTTGAAACCGGGCGTATTAAATCACTGTTTTACAATTCTAAACGACATGGAACTTGCAGAAGACGCATTTTTAAATTCCATGTCCAAGGTCTGGCAAAAAATAGACCAATATGACGTAGAAAAGGGAAATTTTTCAACATGGTGCTACAATATAGCAAAAAATGAATCTTTGCTTTTACATAAAAGCAGAAAAAGATTAGTCACTAAAACAACGGAGGAGATAGAATTAGATTCTACCAAGATGGACTCAGATTCTGTTGTGTATTCGGTAGAAGACGATCCAATTTGGAGCTTTCTTTCTGGTGGATCGGACATCGACGATGTCTATGAACAGGTGGTAGATGAAATTAGAGAGCTGCCTGTTCTTTATCGGGATATCATGATTGATAGAGAGATCAACGGTATGAAGTATAAAGACATAGCCGACAAATATGGAATTAAGAAGAGATCCATTGCTACAAGAATCAGAAGGGCCAGAACTAAAATTCGAAAGAAAATTGAGACCATTACCAAAAAGAACATAAAGAAATGATTGAATTTATTTCTAGAATCATAGTCTCTTTCAAAATATTTTCAGTTTTGAAAGATTTGAAATTGTATTCTGATTATCTTTCTGTCATCAAGAAAGAGTCACTTAGTTCTCCCCAGTGGAGTAAATTGAAATTGAGGAAGGACTGGTTTGGGCGGATTTACACTGTGATAAATCTTCCTCCGGAAGTTACTCAGTCTAGGGATTTCCCTGATGAAGCTAGACCAGCTTATGTTTTTGAAGAAATTCGCCCTATTAATGAATATCTAACCAGGTTAAATCTACATGAAATCATAGCCCCTTTGTTGCAACCAATTAAACAAACAGGAGGAGATTCTTACCTTGTGATTTACTATTTTGTTTATCGTGAGTTGAGTTGGATCTGGTTGATCAGATTCTGTTTAGAGATGGTTGCTGTAGGTTATTTAATTAGAAATTGGGAACAGATCGATCAAATCATTAATACGACGTTTGCATGGTAAATTGGGAAGAGGTCAAAGTAGAATATCAAAAAAAATTAGATTTTTTCAAAGATCCTCATTTTATTTTTGAAGAAGAGAGTCATGCGTACACCTATAAAGGCGTTACCTATGATTCTGTTACAACTTTTCTTAGACGCTTCAAAATTCCTTTTGATCGGAATTATTGGATCAAAAGAAAAGCAGCCGAAGCAGGAGTCGATCCTTCTGTCATAGAAAATGATTGGACCCAGAAAGCAGTAACAGCTGCATCTTTAGGAACCAGAGTTCACAAGTGGATTGAAGATTTTTGGACTGGAGAAAATCCAACCATGCCGGAAAAAGAAGAGGACATCCGTCGGGTTGAATCTTTTTTACAACTGTATGAATCTAAATTAAAAAATCTAATTCCTTTAAAATCTGAATTGAAGATTTTTTCCAAAAAATGGAGATTGGCAGGCACTGTAGACCAACCATTCTTGATGTGGGACGAGAAACAAAGTAAAATCCTTTTTCTTGTTGGGGACTGGAAAACCAATAAAGATTTTAAAGACGACGACCATCCTAAAGGTAGATATAAAAAATTACTTCATCCTTTTGCGGATCTCTATGAAAACTCCCACAACGAATATTCAATTCAAATCAGTTTATATCGTTTGATTTTAGAGGAAGAATTGGGTATAGATACTCACGGGGGTTTTTTGGTTCATCTTGGGCCAGAAGGCAACGCCAAAATTTATCCGGTAAAAGATCTAAGGGAAAGATTAAAGATTTATCTCCAACAGAATAGAGAAGACTTCGACATTTTTGCTGTTTAGTTTTCGAAACAAAAAAGGGTTTTTTTCTAAAACTAGAAAAAAATAACCATGTCGAAAAAAGTATCAGGAAAAACATCTGCTTCTAAGATGACCTCACCAACGGTGGAAGAAATCCCAAGTATTGAATTGGATAATATTGTTAGTCTGTTGGACGAAAACAAAATCCAAGCTTGTGAAAAAAGATTAGCAGAGGCAAAAGAAGATTTGAACCAAAAGGTTTATGCTGTTAAATTCGAAAAAAAAGAAGACATTGAGTCCTATTTCAATTTTATCGAAAATGAAGCTGAATGGAAAGAAAAAGAAGCTTTGGGCATCATCGAAATTTCTAGAATTATAGAATCTCTCAAAAAACAAGGCATCAAACAGAACACCTTGTTTATGCAAGCTTTACCTTTAGAGGCAAGTCACTATTTTCTATCTAAAACAACTGGTAAAGGTTTGAAAGATGCCAAAAAGTTTATTTCAATCCTAAAACCGTTCGGCTTAGCTTTAGAATTTGCCAAACAGGATGCGGCTAAAATTGGAGAACTAGAAAAAGAGTTGGCTGCTGCTCAACAAGGTCTAGAACTCTCCTAATTTATAAATTAGGATTTCTTTTTTGGATTGTATTCAAAAATGAAACTCAAAAATAATTTCAGAGACAAGATTGTCTCGCAAAAAGAATTTATCTCGGCTTGTCAAGAGTGGAGGAGAAAGAAAACAGAAGTAGTTTTTACTAATGGTTGTTTTGATCTCCTCCACAAAGGGCATGTAGATTATCTTTATGAAGCTTCACTCAAAGGTCAAGTTTTAGTGATAGCTTTGAATACCGATAAATCCATTCGCAAAATTAAAGGAAAAACTAGACCCATTCAAAATCAAACGGCAAGAGCGGAACTCATATCAGCCTTGGGATTTGTTGATTTGGTCACTTTTTTTGATGAGGACACGCCCGAAAATTTAATCCGCCTTATCAATCCCTCTATCTTGGTTAAAGGAGCAGATTACAAAATTTCAGAAATCTCAGGAGCAGAGTTTGTTTTATCAGAAGGAGGTAAAGTAGAGACTATAGAAATCACCTCTGGATATTCTACTTCACAAATGATAAAAAAAATCAAAAATGCCACTAATTAACTGCTGATGGGAATAGAATTCAAATCGGGATATATAGTAAATTAAAGTTATTCACATGTTACAAAAACTTAAAAACAACTTCGAAATAATTCTTGTGTGTCTTTTCTTTTTGCTTTTTCTCAAACAGTGCGGAATGAGTCGGGATCTAGAAAGAATAAAAAAGGAAAACTCCAAAATTTCGGTAAAGATGGATTCTCTAGTTTCTAAAAAAGACCTGATTATAGAGGGTTTAAAAACAGAAAAAAGAATGATTCAATCGACAGATAGGAAAATGATTGATGTCACACGACAATCTTCAATTGATCAAGAAATTCAAAAATTAGAATCGAAATGAAGAAGCATTTACATTGGTTCATTATTTCTACTTTCGTTTCTTTGTATCTTGTGGTAAGTATCATTTCCACAATTCACGTCATAGATTTTTTCAAATTATCTAATCCAGATTGGCTGGCCATTTTCTTGGCTATCTCGTTTGAAATTGGAGCAGCCGCATCCTTGGCATCTTTATTAGTTCTAAAAAAAATGAACAAAACGTTAGTTTGGGTTTTGTTTTTTGTTTTAACCGCTATGCAAGGAATGGGGAATACCTTTTATGCTTTCATCAATTTGGAAAATTTTGAATCCTGGAGTCAACTCTTTGGTTTAGATGAAGAAGAATTGATTTTCCAAAAAAGGGTTCTTAGTTTGATCTCTGGAGCAATTTTACCATTGGTTGCGTTAGGTTTTATTAAATCCCTGGTCGATTACATTAAACCCGATGAAGAAACACCAGGTGAAATTCAAACATCTGAATCAAAACAATCTTCTTCAGATACAGATTTGGAAAAAAACAAAACCGGAAATATCTTTATACCAGAGAGAAGCGAAGATGAACTAATTATCGATGGAGGTGGCCTACTAATTAGAACTGTAGAAGATTTTGAAGCTCTCCAACCAGAAGCTATCCAATCGGAAATCAAAGAATCAGAACCCGATTCTGTGGAAATAAATGACCAAGCTGAGCAGCAAGAGATTTCGGAAATTAATTTAGGAAAAGTTGAAACAGTAGAAATTTTAAATGCAAATTCGAATCGTCCAAAAATAAGTGATCGGCCTTCACCTCAGGTTGATCCGACCCTTCTTTAAATGATTAACGGCAATGAATCTATAACCGGAGGAGATCTTGATATCTATGGTGGTAGTTCTTCTGCCGTAACAGGTGGAATTTATTTTGGTGAAGGTTCTTCTCAGATTGGATTAGATCCAGGACCTTCCGCTAATTTTGACACTAAATACACTTTAATTGCATTAAATCCCGGAGGTTTAGAAAGGGTTAATTTGACTTTTTCAAACTTCAATGATCCGAAAAACATCAGGTTTTACAATACATCCATGAATGTTGCATGGCAGGATGTAACGGAGCAAAAATTAGATTTGGTTGATTTTTTTTATCCTATTAGAGATTTTTCTGGATATCAACAACAAACTTTTGTCATAGCTCCGTACACTTCAGTTAATTTGGATCAGGGCGATTTTGATACCACCTTGGGAGAAATAGGATTATTGATGGCAAGAGCACAGTTTTATGCCGATGCCACTCCAAACCAACGGATGTTGTATTGGGAATATCGAGGTTCTCGATACATCATGGCCGATTTCATGATGTTAACTGGTCAGGTTAAAAATGGGCAAATTTGGAAAGGATGGCAAACCAGTAACGATGTCACTTCCGAGGTTGGTTACACAGGAGCAGCTACGGGTGGTTTTGTGTTTTCAAATCCAACCGAATACAATGTAAAATTAACGGTGTTGACCGCAAGTTAAAATGGCTACAAGACCTATTATCTGTCCTCCTATTCCACCCAACGGTTGGGTTTTTTTCAAAAACCAATTTGTGTTGGAACAAGATTTCAATTACACTACTTTTTTTAATTTTAAAGATTTGGCTTTTGGTGTACAGAATTATTCTAGATTGATGATTACACTGAAGAGAAACAAATCAGTCAAACTTAGCCAAACTGATATTGGAACCGAAGGTTTTGTGCGTTGGATAGCCGTAAAAGTTCAATATCCAGCTCCTAAAAATCCAATCTTGTTTGCTTCACAGACACCTATTATTCCAGGATTACCTACTCCTACAAACGGAACACCACAAATTCAAAAATATATTTATTGGACTTATCAAGGTAAAACTTATAATTTAGGAGAGCTGATGGTTCTGAGCGGAAATCCTTTGGGATCGACTGATTCCGAAGTAACTGGATGGAATTTAAGTGAATATGATTTACTTTTTGCCGGCGGCGGAATCACTTTTACCAACCCACATCCAGATTTTGATGTGAAGTTACAAGTTTTAATTGCTAAATAAAAAAAATTCAGAAAATCAAACTTCTGAATGATATATATGACGTAAAAAAATTCAAATTAAAATGGATTTACTCAATAACCTAAAAACCCTAAGAAATACCACAACTTCCCCCGAAGTAAAAGCTATCTGTGAAGCAAACATTCAAAAGATCGAAAGAGGGGATAATAATATAAATCAAGATTCGATTATGGAGTCTATCCATAAACTTGAACCTTTGAATGAATCGGTGCAAGACCCCTTCCAGTTGATGAGAGAACAGGATTTGAACCGTTCTAAAAATGCCGCAGCTCGATTGATGGAATCCTGGGGCGGTCTTGGTAGTGGAATGTCTAAAAATTCGGGAAGCTATGTAGAAGGTGAAAAGCCACAGGCTCAGAAGGTAGATTACTCCAGTCTAAATGAAAGTTTGTCAAACCTCGCCACTCAAGATAATCGAGTGGCAGCTTTCTTAAAGTCTCAAGAGGTACAGAATCTGGGAGTATTCGAAGCCCTTAATACTATCCGGAATTCTGGAATTTTCGAACATCCTTCCGTTAAAATTATTTGTGAGAAATATTTGCACCTTTTGAAAACCAAAAATGTGCCAGAATTTTTAGTAGCAGAAGGATTTTTGCAGGATATGAGAAATTTCGATTGGGACGACAGAATTCAGGAAATCACAGAATCTTTAAGTGAAAGACTTGAAGATCTTAAGCCTGAAATCGAGGTTTCTAAAGCACTCTACGCTATTTCGAATAATGCAGGTTCTGATTTTTATTCTCCTGTAACCGAATCTTTGAATAATTGGTTGGTCTCTGAAAATAAATCAATTTCTTTGTTGTCTAAAGAGATTTCCAGATGGCAGTTCAACCCTATTGTTAGAAATCTTTTGAACAACCTTTCTTTGTTGGAAAACAATTCCTCAAAATTGAATATCCCAATCCACACTGGAAATTCATCAGTTCGTAGAGTTTACTCCCCAGTTTTAGTAGAAGGAGGCAAGACCATTTTCACAATCGGTTCGAATGTGTTTGAAGGTTCTAGCCAAGGATTGAAAAGATTGAATCGGGGTCAAGTTGCTGTTTTACCTAAAAACTTCTTGTCTCTTTTGGAGTCTTTTTATGCTCCATATGTGAAAGTAGACGAAAAGGGATTGAATGTGTTTGTTGGCAAGCATAAATTTTCATTGCTAGAGGAAGGGGATAAAACCTCTATCCTTTGTAACGGAAATCGTTTGAATTTCGAAGATAAGATCAAACTCTCAAAAGCCATAGGTTTGGAAATTTCCGGTTCTTTAGGTGTGAATGAAAACAAAGTTGTTTTTGATATTATCAATTTGTACGAAAACTTTTCTTCGATCGTAGAACTAGATTTCGCTAAAAGAATTGAATCTAAAATTTACGAAGGTGCTTCAGTCAACTTGATTAAATGGGAAAATAGGATATTCCTCAACAGAATCAATGAATCAATGTCTGATAACTCCGTATTTGAAGTTAACGGAACACAGGCAACTAATATGGTTCGTGAATTTTTGAAGTATGATATTTCAGAGGGCCTCACCGAATTTTTAGAAGGAGAATCTAAAATCAAATCTATTATGCTTAATGATAGAAAGAGATTGATGGAAAATATCACCATTTTGGAAGGTCAATTAAACAAGGTAGAATCGCAAATGAGATTGAGTCCTTTATTTGCCAACTCAGCAGAATTACAGAGGGCACAGAATTTGTTGGAAAAAGAACTTGGATCTCTCCGTAAAAAATGGTCTGCTGTTAACACAGAATTAGAAAAAATTGAATCCGAACCTTTGTCTTTTGAAGAAGTATATGAAGACGACAAATTCAATGTTGGTGAATATGTAAAAGTTGTAGAATCAGGCAACACCGGTAAAATTATTTCTATAGACAGCACTTCCGGTTCCTACACCGTACTTATGGATAATGGAAGAACCGGTGAATTCAAAATAGACGAGATTGTTAATTTGGATGATGCTTTGTCCATGGCAGGGGATGAAAATCAAGCTGATGCAGAAACTCAAGAGGAATTGAAAGAGGCATCTCAGCAGTTAGCTACCGCTCCTGGTAAATCTACGAAAGAAAAAAAGGATGCAATCCCAGGTAATACCTTAAGAAAAAATACAGAAGCTGCTCCTAAAGGAAAAGATAACGATAAAGCAGGCCAAAAAGACTATGAAAATTTGAAGGATGCTAATTTAGAAGAAGCTCCAGAAGGAAAGGAAACTCATACCAAATACAAGGCAACTAAAGGTGCTGGATATAATTTGTCAGAAGATACCAGATTTAGCAAATCAGACGTTAAACTCATGAAATTGGCTGAAACCCCAGGTGCTGAAGAAGGAGATGTGGATTATGATGTAAAGGGAATTCGTTTCAAAGCCAAAAATCCTGATATCATGAAGACTGATCCCAACTTTGCTTCTGCACCCGGAGATGAAAAGGGCAAAGAGCTTGACTACAAGGTAGATGACGAAATGGGTTATAATGTAGACGAGAAATCGAAATTGGAAAAAACAAATCAAAATTTTGCTGTTGCTCCCGGTCAAGCAGAAGGAGATTCAGGATATGGGGTCAAGACCATCAAAGGTAAAGCTCATAGCCCAGAAGTTCAAAAAACTAATCCTAATTTCGCCCAAGCTCCTTCTAAAGGTGCAGACGGAAAACTTGGTTACAAGTCTAATACAGAAATGGGATACAATATTGACGAAAGCGAAGAGTCAAAAAAAAACTGAGAAAAATACTCAGCAGGGTTTGGTCTTTCGCACCATCTAGTCCAGATCAGGACCAAAAACCAAAGCCATTTGTAGACGACTACAAAAAAGGCTTGAGTTTTGCACCAACTGGAAAATCTGAATCGGATGACAATTTAGAATTTGAAGGAGACAATTCCGAGGAAAATAAAGTATAAATGAAACTAACCTCGAGGATAAAACTAAGATTCTAAGTTAGCAATTTTTATCAACTGATGTCAAAAGTTTATGTCACAAACGCTAGTTTAATGGAAGCCATTTTGGAGTCCAAAAAGAACGGTCAGTTGACACCGAAAGCGATCGAAATGTTTACTTTGATGATTGCTGGTATTTCAAAGAAAATGGCTTATAAAGATCCTGACGACAAAGCAGATTGTATGGCTTTTGCGATGGAAGATCTTTGTAAATACTGGAACAGATTTGATCCAACCAAATCTAATAATCCCTTCGCTTATTATACACAAATAGCAAAGAATGGTTTTGCCAAAGGTTGGAAGAAAATACATCCACCCAAATCACCTAAAACCATACCATTTTCTTATATTACAGGAGAGGACAATTCCTATAATA
>Ga0129333_10006827_pt1 | contig 10802 bp, 10 predicted proteins | sample CPB6_08_DNA_FD_94474 | JGI IMG/M metagenome (GOLD analysis project Ga0129333, IMG submission 94474) | Freshwater to marine salinity gradient microbial communities from Chesapeake Bay, USA - CPBay_Sum_0.6_0.8_DNA | ecosystem: Environmental > Aquatic > Marine > Coastal | place: USA: Chesapeake...
AAAATTTACACGATGCACCACACCGAGATTTGCGTAGGGCCAGAGCTGCTGCAGTTTCTATGATTCCTACCAGCACAGGTGCAGCAAAAGCAATTACTAGCATCTTTCCTCATCTACAAAACAAATTGGGAGGCGCTGGTATTCGAGTACCTGTACCCAACGGCTCCTTAACCGATTTTACATGTTTATTAAAAGCTGATGTGAGCGTTAAAGAAATTAATGCGGCATTTAAAAAAGCATCATTACATGAACTAAAAGGTATTTTACAATATACCGAAGACCCGATTGTTTCGATTGATATACAAGAAAACCCACACTCCTGTGTTTTTGACGCACAACTGACTTCCGTAGTAGGCCGTTTGGTAAAAGTGGTAGGTTGGTACGACAACGAATGGGGCTATTCAAATCGCTTAGTAGAACTGTGCTCTCTTATATAGTGAATTTATTATATAATAAATGATGCGTTAAGAGCGGCCGAACAAAAACCAATCCATAGCAAATTAAAAATTACGCAGATACGTTTTAATATTTTACACACTATCAGTTAGAATCGCAGCAACGCCTGGCAATACTTTACCCTCCATATATTCCAATAATGCTCCACCACCCGTTGAAACATATGATACTTCATCCGATAAATTAAATTTAGTTACTGCCGCCGCAGAATCTCCACCACCGATTAATGAGAAGGCTCCATTTTTAGTAGCCTGTACTACAGCTAAAGCTATTTCTTTGGTTCCATTTTCAAATTTACTCATTTCGAATACACCCATTGGACCATTCCATAGAATGGTTTTAGAATTCTCAATAATCTCTTTAAATTGTTTTATTGAATTAGTACCAATATCTAAACCCATCCAACCTTCTGGTATCGCATCATTATTAGCACTTGATGTATTCGCATCGTTATTAAATGCATCAGCTATAATTGAATCAATAGGCAAAGCCAGGTTTACGCCCTGAGCCTTCGCCTTCTGGATTAAGCTTAATGCTAAGTCAAGTTTATCATTCTCTACTAACGATGAACCAATATTTCCACCCAGTGCTTTTGCAAAAGTGTAGGCCATACCACCGCCAATAATGATCACATCTACATTGTTTAATAATTTTTCGATGAGTACTATTTTATCGGATACCTTTGCTCCCCCCATGATGGCTGTAAAAGGACGAACAACATTGTTCATTACTTTTCCAGCATTGCTTAGTTCACTCGCCATTACATAACCAAACACTTTAGCGTTGGGGAAAAATTTAGCAACAATGGTTGTCGAAGCATGAGCACGGTGCGCAGTACCAAAGGCATCGTTCACATAAACATCGCCATGTTTCGCTAGCTTTTCGGCAAAGGCTTCATCACCCTTTTCTTCTTCTTTATAAAACCGTAAGTTTTCTAACAATAAAATTTCGCCAGCTTGTAATTTCGACGATTTATCAAAAGCATCTGCCGAAATGCAGTCTTCAGCAAACATTACTTTTGCAGAAGTTAATTGAGCGAGATGATTCACTATATGTTTTAATGAATACTTTTCGGTAGGCCCTTCTTTTGGTCGGCCTAGGTGCGACATTAAAACAACAGAACCCCCATCAGCCAAAATCTTTTTGATAGTTGGCAATGCGGCGCGCATACGAGTATCGTCTGTTATTTGAAACGATGCATTTAAAGGAACGTTAAAGTCGACGCGAATTAATGCTCGTTTATTCTGAAAATTGATAGAATCTATGGTATTCATTAGAAAATTTTATGAGGTAAAAATAAATAAAATTAACTTATTAGCTAATTATCTAATTTTAATAATGAATACGTAGGACTACTCTTCGATTAACAGATTGGTTTTCAGGTATTGGATTTCCTTGTGCATTTCGGTTGGGCACTACAGGTTGAGTATCGGCATAACCAGAGGCTTTGAGGCGTGACGGAGACACACCACGATCTACCAGGTAACGAACAACGTTAGAGGCTCGTGCAACAGATAACTCCCAGTTAGATGGATACTTTGTGTTTTTTATCGGATTATCATCAGTATGTCCTTCCACATCAAGATGAAAATCTGCTTTTTTTTGTTTACTGACTGCATCGATAACATCAAAAATTTTATCGACAATTTCCTTTCCTTCAGGAAGGAGTGTTGCTTCACCACTGTTATAAAATGAATTACTCAAGAACCGCATGTTAATGGCGTTATCTTTATTTTCGATATCTAAGTTTTTAGACTTCACCTCTTTCATTAACATAGAATCCAGTTGATGTTTTATTTCACTGAGAGGGGTGCTCACTTGCTTACTTTTTACTTTTGAAGTATAACTCGCTTTAATTTGATCCCATATGTTTTGATCAACAACTGCAGAGGAGAACAAAAGAATAAAAAAACACAATAATAATGTAATTAAATCTGCATAAGTAAGCAGCCATAATTCTTGATCTGGCTCTGCTTGGAAAGACTTCATTACTTTTCTCTTATTATTCTCAGCCGACATAATTATTTAGCGTTTTGAATTTTATTTTCTGTTTCTGTTTCTCTACTCACAAACGACTTAAGTTGATCTCTGATCACTAATGATGGCTTATTTTCTTTAATAAGTAAAAGTCCTTCTAAAATAATAATTTCTCTACGTTGAGTTGTAAGTGCGTTGTATTTTATTTTTTTTGAAAGTGGAATGAAAAAGAGATTTGCTGATGCAACCCCATATAAAGTTCCGATCAAACCTGTTGAAATACCTGGACCAATGTTTGAGGGATCACTCAGGTTATTTAACATTACAATCATACCCAATACTGTACCCACCATACCAAACGCTGGGGCTGAATTTGCCATGGCATGAAAAACATCTGAGAGTTGAATTGCTTGAGCATAATCTTTCTCTATGCTGGTTTCTCCCATGTTTCTAATATCTTGTGTAGAATAGTTAGTATTATACAAATCAAATAACATTTTCACAAATGGATCTTTTTCGTTTTGCGAAATAGAATTCATGAATTCTTTCTTATCTTTTTTAATTTTTTCAGACCAAGCAACCACCATCTCAATATCTTCATTAATAGCAAGTGCTTTATATTTTGTTTGGCTAAATAATCTTCCAAAATTTTTCAATGCCGAAAAAACAACATTAATAGGGTACATCACAAACATAGATGCCAACACCCCACCAAACACGATAAAAAAACCAGCAAAGTGAATAAACGGATTTTTGATGAAATTTGGCAAATAATGCTCAATTTTAATTGAACCTGCTGTATCCATAATTCCAATTACAATAAATACAGCACAAATGATAAACCCAACGAATGACCCTATAGAAAATTTCATATTATTTCTTTGAAGTTATGTCTTTTAATTCTTTAGCAGATGGCACTCTAATTTCGGGGTCTAGCTTTGCAGCTTGAATCCACAAGGCTTTTGCTTTTTCTTCGTCACCCATCACATAAAGGATACTCCCTTTCAACGATAGAGCCTCAGCAGTTTCAATAATTTTTAACGACTCTTCTATATAATCTAGTGCCGAGGTATAATCATCTACGTATAAAAATTCTTGTGCTCTTCTATAACTTTTTAGCGCAACATTAATGGCATCTTTAGCTTCTCTGCTCACATTTAAAGAACCATCAATTAAGTCTTTTTTTAATTTTGGATCAGTACTCATAGAAAGCACAAATTCTTCATTGCCTTTACCCACTGCATATTCAATAGATGCTGCATTATTTTTATACTTTACATTTACCGGATCTTTAAGCGAATATGCTCTTTTTGAATTCTCTGCAATTCTTTGTTGTTCTGCTAAATCCTGTACAGTATACCTAGTTTCACATGCAAAAAACACAAGTAAACTGAGTAGCATTAATAATTTACGGCCTATATATAAAACTGATCCCATATCCGAATTGTTGTAACTGTAAAACACTGTTATCCTTTGAAAATTGATTGATCAACATAAAGTACCGGAAGTCAACTTCAAAGCTTAAATTCTCAGTGGCATTAAATATTATTCCTTGACGTGCATAGGGAGTTAGAGTTCCTTCTATATAGACGTTCATGGATTGAAAAGCTTCTAACCAATACTTTCTTGGTTGATCTGCTTTTTTAAAAATTGCTAATGAGTAAAACAAACCTCCATGGGGCAATACTGCAGAAAACTTTGCTATTCCTGTATCGGAACTTGGAGCTAACAAACTTAAAAATGAAAGCCCTGCATTGATTCCATAAAAGCCACTTTGATTTTTATTCATTGATTGTCGCCAACTCGCCGATAAATCAGCGCAAGTAGTAGTATACCTTTTCCCTTTTGATATATCCTTACCGCCAATCAAATATGCTTGTGTATTATAAATACCGATACCACCTATTGCAGAAAACTGCGCTTTACGTGGATTGTATAATTGTGGGTTAGAATTTATAATCGTACTATAAATAAGCTCTTTTGACCTTGATTTTACTAGCTGTAAATTTACTTGGTAACCAGTAATATGATCGTAAGTTAATTGAACATACATCAAAGCTTGTAATGCATATTTATCAATCACAGCATTCATTTTTTCTTCATCGAGAATTAATCGCTCTAAAGTATTTTGACGAGTGATTGAGAGGTTAGAATCCGTACCATTCACAATGGTTAATGGTTTTTGTTTAAATTCAGGTGCAGAAACAACCGTAAAGCCACTTACAGAAAATGCGCCTTCAATTCTACTTCTAATTTGAATGGCTTCTGTTTCGTTAATTATATACTCAGGATAATCAAAAGAGACCAGAGCTACTCTTTTGTAAAGTATGTCATTAATTCGAACTTTATCTGCAATCTCATCCATCAGTTGCACTAATTCCAACTGCTTTCGGATAATGGGATTATTCTTATCAACTTGCGCCTTTAGTTGAAATGCACTCGCTATAAACAATACGACGAATAGTATTTTTTTCATGATTATGCAACAAGTTTTAATGTTTTACGTATTGAGTCAATAATAATCTTTCTTGCACGATCCCTCTCTTCAGGACTCACAGCATTACCACTATCTAATTCAGATGTAATTAATGCTTGTTCCCTTGGCGCTCCTTGTGATATTACTTTCGTTTGAACATGACTACTCAAACCTGCAAGGGCAGTAACAATCGTATCGGTATCAATATCTCTTAACGCCATTTCTAATTGTAAATCTGTTAAGTAAACTACATTTTTGAAGCCAACGAATTGTTGCTTAATATTATTTGCTAAATCTAAATCTTGTGATGCGATTGAACTTATTAATTGATCCTGATCTTCGTCAGACATTTGATCTAAAATATCCAATATAGACTGTAATCCATCGAAGGCTACATTCTTCATACCTTTTACATCAATTGCTTTCTTTGAGAAATAAGTGGCAACTTCACGGTAAATGGAAGAAGAAATAAAATCAATTTTACTCATCTTCATTAATATCGATGATCTTCTATTGATCTCAATCATCCCTAAAACATTTTTAGTGCGCTTACTATCTAATTGCGCTAAAAGTATTGCCGAGAGATTATCATCTTCCTCCTTTAACATATGAATAATTTGAGAGTCTGTAATTTGATTGAGAAACTCAAATAAATCTTCATTTCGATCCGGCTCTGCATTCAATGATAATAACTCCTTACTAAAATCCCTAGCTTCTTGGTACTTGTCGTTATGTGATTTTAATTGAGGATTTGAAACCGCTTGGCTTAATTCTGTGTACACGGTTTCAGATAAAAATGGACGTAGGAAATTCAATAATTTAGGATTCACCGCAGTTAAAGCATTGGCTGCCCTTACCCTACCCTCCTCTGGATTGGTCATCATCCAAGCTTCTATCATACCAGCTACTTCCTTAGGATTACTAATGACACTAGTAATCACGTGTTGACGATTAAATTCGTAATTTATAATGTCTTCTGTTTGATAATTTGAGCTACTATTTTCTGAATTGTTATTCGGATAAATTACATTCAATTCTTGACCGTTAGCACTTGGTAATACCTTTGGATCTTCTGCTTTAGCGGGCTTCTTATCACCATCTTTGCTCTTACGATACAATAAGTACGTTACAAAAACTATAATTAAAAAACATAATATTAATAAAACAACAAAAACATATAACAAGGTATTATCGGCTTCTGCTTTCTCCGGTTCTTTTACACTTGGTTCCTCAACTGCTTTTTCGGGTTTTACCTCCGGTAAGTAATTTGGTAATTGAGGTGTTGGGCGAGTATTAGCACCCGAACCACCTAAAAATAAATCTTCTTTGCTTTTTGGAAAAACAGATCTCTTTATTTTTACCACATCACCTTTGGTTTCATCAATAGGTATGATCGAACGAACTAAAGAGTTAATAAAGTCGATATCAGTGTTTGCATATGTACTATCAACAATAATGTTTACATACAAATATTCTACTTCTTCGATACTGTAGGTGTAATTTTTTGTTGTATCAGTATCGGTATCCTGGTATCCTTTCGGTAACACTGGCATGCCAGGTAATCGTTGTATCGATTTCTTCTTTTTAGGAGCTGTTACCGGCTTAATCACTTCTACATTTCCCCTCAACATGTTTATGTCGACTAGAAAAGTGCTTGGCGAGAAAAATTTACTCAATTCCTGACGAATGACTATTTCAAAATTATTTGCTTCGTTTAATGGTTCTGGATTTTGCCCAGTTTTAGATTGGTATAAAAAAGATTGCGCATGACCCATTTCTGCGCCAGAAATGACAAACAATAAAAAAAATAGTAAAAAAGAGCTCTTTTCCCTTATCCTAGTTACAATGCTCAACATAAATTATTATAGGGTTTTTAATGTAGTCGTTATTAAAAATATGTATATTTTGCATAAATACAAATATTTTATGAAGCCAAATTAACATTATTAGGCTATAATTCTAAACTTAAAATCATTTTAATAACCACTTGTTTGCATTAAAGTAAAAATATTAGACTTACCAACAAAGACAAAAAAGTATATTTATTTAATAATCAATAATTTAAATATTTGCTATTGTTCCCAAGATGACTGAATTTCATCAATTTCACGTCGATCTTTTTTGGTTGGGCGACCAGCTCCTCTGTCACGTTTTAATACAGGTATGTTAAAAACGGAGAAATGACGAGGCGTGTCTTCCTTAGGACTTAGATCCTCATAATATTTAGCTGCATTGACTGCATCTACTCTTTTTTCCAACAAAGCGGTAACTTTTACTATCTTTTTTAGGTGGTCCTTTTGAATCTGAAAAATATCACCAACTTTTACTACATACGAAGCTTTTAAACTTTGTTGATCCAACTTTACTTTACCTGCTTTACAAGCTTCGGTGGCTAAATTCCTAGTTTTAAACATCCGTATGGCCCACAAATATTTATCAATTCTGATTTTGTCATTTTCGGAACTCATTACACAATTCGTATTTTTAATGATTAGATGTTGGATAGATTTCGTAAAATCGCATAAATTTAAGCGTTATGATTAATAAATATAAAGAATTAATAGAAAAAGCCTGGGATGATAGAAATATGTTAACATATCCTGATGTTATTCAGGCTATTGAATTTGTGATCGAAAATCTCGACAAAGGAGAGTTGCGCGTTGCAGAGCCTATTATGAATCGTTGGCATGTAAATGAATGGGTAAAAAAAGCAGTATTGCTTTACTTTCCAATTTCAGTGATGCATGAAATAAAAGTTGGCCCTTTCGTATTCCACGATAAAATGAAATTAAAAACCAATTATAAAGAAGCTGGGGTTAGAGTAGTCCCACATGCGATTGCACGTTATGGATCTTTCTTAGCGAAAGGTGTCATCATGATGCCTTCCTACGTAAATATAGGAGCCTATGTTGATGAAGGCACCATGGTAGACACATGGGCAACCGTAGGCTCTTGCGCACAAATTGGCAAAAATGTACACTTAAGTGGCGGTGTGGGAATTGGTGGAGTATTAGAACCATTACAAGCCGCTCCAGTGGTAATTGAAGATGGTTGTTTTGTGGGTTCTCGTTGTATAGTTGTTGAAGGCGTTAGGGTTGAAAAAGAAGCGGTATTGGGGGCCAACGTAGTGTTAACAGCTTCAACAAAAATTATTGATGTTACTGCTGATGAACCCGTAGAATATAAAGGCGTGGTTCCTCCTCGCTCGGTGGTTATTCCTGGCTCATATACCAAAAAATTTGCTGCTGGTGAGTACCAAGTTCCATGTGCATTGATCATTGGTAAACGCAAAGAATCAACCGATTTAAAAACCTCGCTCAATGATACGTTGAGAGAATACAATGTAGCTGTTTAATTAATTGTTAATTGTTAATTGTCGATTGTCAATTGTCAATTGTCAATTGTGAATATGCATTGTAAATGTTATATGATAATTAATTTGGTAATAGTATATATTTTAAAATTAACAATTGACAATTAACAATTTATGAAGATTGGGTTCGATGCTAAGCGTGCTTTTTCTAACTTTACTGGACTCGGTAATTATAGCCGTTCCACGCTGAAAGTATTGGCGGAGCATCATCCGGAGCATTCGTATTATTTATACAATCCGCGTGTTCCTAACGAAAGTCAGATTAAATTTCTCGACCTCCCTCACCATGCCGACGTACATATTCGTATTCCAAAAACGTTTTTTTTCGAGTTATTTTCTTCAGCTTGGCGTAGGTTTGGTATTGTAAAAGATATAATAAAAGATCAGATCGATATTTACCATGGCTTGAGCCATGAACTGCCTATTGGCATAGAAAAGATAGGAATCAAAAGTGTTGTTACGATTCACGATTTAATATTTCTTCGTTATCCTGAATATTACAAAGTAAGCGAGCGTAAAATTTATGAAAACAAATTTAGGCATGCCTGCGAGGTATCTAACAAAATTGTAGCTATTTCAGAGCAAACGAAAAATGATATCATTCATTTTTTTAATATCAAGGAAGAAAAAATTCACGTAGTTTATCAATCTTGCGCAACAGCATTTAACAAACAACAAAATGAATCATTAATTCAAATAATAAAGCACAAATACCATTTACCAGAACGATTTATTTTAACTGTAGGAACGATTGAAAGAAGAAAAAATGCCTTGTTAATTCTAAAGGCTCTACAAAAAATAGAACAGGATGTAAAGCTAGTAATTGTTGGCAGAGCTACTCCCTATACCGATGAACTAAAAACGTATGCCGAAGTACATGGACTCATCAATCGCATTATTTTTTTACACCAAATACCTTTCGAAGAATTGCCAAGCTTCTATCATTTAGCCAGCGTATTTGCTTATCCATCGCGATTTGAAGGGTTTGGAATTCCCATCATTGAAGCCTTGCAATGCGGGACGCCTGTGATAGCGGCTAATGGTTCTTGTTTGGAGGAGGCTGGTGGTCCATCGAGTTTATATGTTCATGCTGATGATGCCGAAGGATTGGCCGATGCTATTAAGACTTTATTGGCTGAAGGGAAAAACTCGGAACGAGTACATTTAGGCAAAAAATATGCAGAGCGTTTTCAGCCTGAAAATATTGCGAACGAGTACATGAAACTTTACCGAGAATTAATATTAGAGAAATAAAATGGACATACATAAAACCATCGAACTACTAAAATCAAATTTTCATGTTTATGTATGTGTTGATGAGAGCACCTATGTTTTATTAGACGCTAACAAAGAACATGTTCTCGAAAAATTTTCCAATAATAAAAACGATTTTCAACTCCTCATAGACTCGGTAAATCGTTTAGATAGTTACGTACAAGAGCTAAATACACTGGCTTATGATTTAGTAGAGCTCTCTGAAAAACCTATACTGCTAAAGCTTCCTATGGCAAAAAATATTCATGCGCTTGCTATGCAAGAACATCAACATATAAATATAAGAGTACTAAAAGAAGGAGCACTAAAGCAAGTTTTGCAGCGCTACAAATTACCTTTGCTCCTATGTAAGCTCGAAGAAAATGCAGAGGACTTATCCAAGGATGTAAGTGTATCATCGGAAATGCAAGATGCGTTTGAAGAAGCCAGTTACATCTTTCTCGCACCCAACGGTCGCGTAGAAATCCTAAAAAGTTAAGTTTGCTTTTTTCGTTCGTTCAATCGAATTAAATAATAATACCAAATAACTCCAAAGGCATATAACGTTGCGGTGATTAAAAATACATTGGCATACATCATGCCCGAATTTCGTAGCACTCTAAAAATGATAGCACTTAAAAACCAACTCCCCGACCAAATGGAAGCGGTTAGTGCCGAAATAATTTCTTGATTTTTCGGGCCCACATAATTCATCACCAATTCTGATGCCGCTGGAGCCGCCATATTCATTAGTGGTTGACGAAGCAAGAAGAAAAATACCGCTGCAAAATAAGCCCAAGCTTCTGCTCTATAAAATTCTGTACAAGCCAACAATGCTAATGATACCACCGCAATGGTTTGTGTTCTTGTGATCGCCACTTTGTATCCATATTTATTTTTAATGTGTGGCACCATGAGCGCTGCAAACGCTACCGTTACCGATGAAAAAGCATTAATGATGGAAAACCGTTCAGCACTCATGTTAAACACCTTGTAAAAAAATAAATTGATAAAGGGAATGGTGAGTCCTGCTCCAATAGCTAATATTAACGAGGGTGTCATGGCCATGGCAATTACTTTCCAATCGAATCCACTTAAATCTTTCCTACTACCCTCTACCATTGGAAGTACTTCTTTTTTACCCATCTTCAGTACAAAAAATAAACTCATAAATGAGAGTGATGAGATTAACAAGAGTGATTCATACTCTCTAAAAATTTTGGGATAAAAATAGTTTAGTAAAAAAATTAAAGTGCCAGAGCTAAT
>Ga0129333_10006828_pt1 | contig 10801 bp, 7 predicted proteins | sample CPB6_08_DNA_FD_94474 | JGI IMG/M metagenome (GOLD analysis project Ga0129333, IMG submission 94474) | Freshwater to marine salinity gradient microbial communities from Chesapeake Bay, USA - CPBay_Sum_0.6_0.8_DNA | ecosystem: Environmental > Aquatic > Marine > Coastal | place: USA: Chesapeake Bay...
CGGACACTGCTATACAATCTAAAAGCCCTATGGGCGTTACTCTGGCCTTCCTGGCTCTCTCCTGAGATGTGGAGATCGATTTGCCACAGGATAGCGCTAGCCCCAGGATGCCGCTGGTTACAGGATGCCACTGGCCATAGAATCCTGCTGGCTATGGGATCCCATTGGCTCTAAGATGCCGCTGGCCACAGGATAGCGCTAGCCATAGTGCTGGCCCCAGGATAGCGCTGGCCCCAGAATGGCGCTGGCCACAGAATGGCGCGATCGCAAGCCCCTCCAGGCTACTCCCCCCTATCCCCCCCACATTACCCACCCAACCCAACCACAAGTAATAGAATCGCGAGTAAAGTTATGGCCGAAACCTTCTTATTCAACGCCTTACGAGAGGCTACCGACGAAGAAATGGCACGGGACCCTAGGGTGCTGGTGTTAGGGGAAGATGTGGGACACTACGGGGGATCCTATAAGGTCACCAAGGATTTGTATCAAAAATACGGGGATTTGCGGCTGCTGGATACCCCGATCGCGGAAAACAGCTTTAGTGGGATGGCCGTAGGAGCCGCCATGACGGGGCTACGACCCATTATTGAAGGCATGAACATGGGGTTCTTGCTGCTCGCTTTTAACCAAATTGCCAATAATGCCGGGATGCTGCGCTATACCTCCGGCGGTAACTATAAGATTCCCCTGGTGATTCGGGGGCCGGGGGGTGTGGGGCGGCAGTTGGGGGCAGAACACTCCCAGCGCCTCGAAGCCTATTTCCACGCCGTACCGGGGCTAAAAATTGTGGCCTGTTCCACCCCTTACAATGCGAAAGGGTTGCTCAAGGCGGCGATCCGGGATGATAACCCGGTGCTATTTTTTGAACACGTCTTGCTCTATAACCTCAAGGAAAATTTGCCAGAGGAAGAGTATGTGTTGCCGTTGGATAAGGCGGAGGTGGTGCGATCGGGGAAAGATGTCACCATTCTGACCTATTCTCGGATGCGTCACCATGTGGTGCAGGCGGTCAAGACCCTGACCCAAAAGGGCTATGATCCGGAAGTGATCGATCTAATTTCCCTCAAGCCCTTTGATTTTGAGACCATTGGCGCTTCCATCTGCAAAACCCATCGGGTGATTATTGTGGAAGAATGCATGAAAACCGGGGGGATTGCGGCGGAATTGATGGCCTGCATTAATGAACGCTATTTTGATGAGCTAGATGCCCCGCCCCTGCGTCTGTCTTCCCAAGATATTCCTACGCCCTATAATGGCACGCTGGAAAATTTAACGATCGTGCAACCAGCGGCGATCGTGGAAGCGGTGAAACAAATGGTAGCGCTCCAGATGTAGCATCTTTTATCCTCAATCTTGGATGGGAAGACCCTGGGCGGGAAACCCTGGATGGGAAGATCCCGTCCCTACCGGGGGATCACACAATCCTGGGGGTAAAATCCTGGGCGGAAAGATCCCAAACCTTGGGTGAGAAAATCCCCAACCTTGGGTGGGAAGACCCCGGCCCTACCGGGGGATCACATAATCCCATCCTCCACATCCCATCATCAACCCTGGCATAACCAAAACACTGGCATAAACAACATGGGTAAACAACGCGGACTCCTTTTATTGATTGCCGTGTTAGTCATTGGCTCCCTCGTCATTCTATTTAAATATCCCCTGCAACTGGGGCTAGACCTGCGGGGTGGCTCCCAGTTGACCATTTTGGTGAAGCCCACGGCGGAAATTCCCCAGGTGACAGAGCGGGAACTGGAAGCGGTGATCCGGGTGGTGGAAAACCGGGTTAATGGCTTGGGGGTCTCCGAGCCGATCGTGCAATCCGCAGGCCAAGACCAAATCCTGGTGCAGTTGCCGGGGGTCAGCGATCCCCAACAGGCGGAACGGGTGCTGGGGGGGACGGCGCAACTGGCCTTCCGGGAACAACTGCCCGGTACCGAAGAACAACTGCTCATTGAGCGGCAGGTATTGGCGGGGCATTTGGTGGAGCGGGATACCCTCCTGAGCGCTAATCCAGAGGATCCCGCCGCGATCGCCGCCAACCAAGCCAAAATTGACCAGAGCAACACGGCCATTTCCCAGCTATTCAAACCCGCTGAACTCACGGGTAAATACCTCAAGGATGCGGGGCCCCAGCCCACCCAAACCGGATCTTGGGAAATTTACCTTAAGTTTGACCTGGAGGGCGGGGAGCTATTTGCCCAAATCAGTAAGAATTTGGCGGGCACAGGCCGATCGATCGGCATCTTTTTAGACAACACCCTCATCAGTAGCCCCGTGGTGGGGGCAGAATTTGCCCAGGCCGGGATCACCGGAGGAGCCGCCGTGATTACCGGCAACTTCAACGCTGAATCTGCCCAGGATTTGGGGATCCAACTGCGGGGGGGAGCCTTGCCCCTGCCCGTGGAAGTGGTGGAAAATCGCACCGTGGGAGCGAGCCTCGGCCAAGAAAGTATTCGCCGCAGCATCTATGCCGGGTTGGGGGGGCTTGCCCTCGTGCTGGTGTTTATGGTGGTGTACTACCGCCTGCCAGGGGGGGTCGCGGACATTTCCCTGCTGGTGTACACGGTTCTGTCCCTTGCGGCCTTTGACCTGTTGGGGGTGACCCTCACCCTGCCGGGAATCGCGGGGTTTATCCTCAGTATCGGCATGGCCGTGGATGCCAATGTGTTGATCTTTGAGCGCACGCGGGAAGAACTACGCGCCGGGAAGTCCCTCTATCGATCGGTGGAATCCGGCTTTTATCGCGCCTTTGGCAGCATCCTCGACAGCAACGTGACCACCCTGATTGCCTGCGGTGCCCTGTTTTGGCTGGGGAGCGGCCTGGTTAAAGGTTTTGCCCTCACCCTCGCCATCGGGGTTGGGGTCAGTATGTTCACCGCCATCACCTGTAGCCGTACCCTGCTCTTCACCGCCATCAGCTTCCCCAGCCTGCGCAAACTAGAGCTTTTTATCCCCTAGCCCCTGCTCCCCATGAGACTCAACATTATTCAGCAGCGCCAACTGTGGTGGAAAATTTCCAGCGCCCTCGCCGCCATCAGCATCCTGGCAATGATTGGTTCCTGGCTCACCTTGGGTTCCCCCGTGCGGTTGGGCTTGGACTTTGCCGGGGGGACGTTGCTTCAGTTGGAGCGGGATTGCAGCAATCCCACGGTTTGCGCCACCCCCCTGGAAGCGGGAGCCATTCGATCGATCCTGGATGAACAGGATTTAGGAAGTAGCAGCGTCCAAGTGGTGGGAGATGCCCAACAGGCCATGACCATCCGCGCCCGCAGCCTCAATGTGGAGGAGCGCACCCAATTGGAAGCGAGCCTCAACAGCGCCTTTGGGCCTTTTGACATCCAAAAAAGCAAAATTGACACGGTGGGGCCGGCCATTGGTGAGCGTTTGCTGGTGGCAGGGTTACTATCCCTGGTGATTTCCTTTTTGGGGATTGTGATTTATCTGACCCTGCGTTTCCAATTGGATTATGCGGTTTTGGCCATGGTGGCTCTGTTCCATGATGTGTTTATCACGGTGGGGAGTTTTTCGATCCTGGGTCTGGTGATGCATCTGGAGGTGGATTCCCTGTTTTTGGTGGCTTTGCTCACCATTACGGGTTTTTCTGTGAATGATACGGTGGTGATTTACGATCGCATCCGGGAAACCCTACAACTTCATCCCGATCGATCGATTCAAGCCATTGTGGACGATGCGGTCAACCAAACCCTGACCCGCTCCATTAACACTACCCTCACGGTGATGTTGCCTCTCTTTTCCATTTTCTTCCTGGGGGGCGAGACCCTTAAAACCTTTGCCCTGGCGTTGATTATTGGTTTTGCCCTGGGGGCCTATTCCAGTATTTTTGTGGCCAGTTCTCTGCTCAGTTGGTGGCGAGAGCGCCGTCAGCCTCCAGCCTCCTTAGGGGATATGGTTACCCCCCAGGAAGCCCTAGAACCCTAAATAATACCCTTGGTTTCCTTGCAGTTCCAGTAGGGTGCGTTGCTCAATAGGAAACGCACAATGTGTTAGTACATCCCAACCTAAATTCCTACAACCTTTTCTATGGGTAGCCTGGACTTTTGTAAAACTGACCGCTGGAAGAGTTCCTATGGTGCGTTTGCTAAGCGCAACGCACCCTACTGGCTTGACTGTTTAGCAAAGGTTTCAGAAAAGATTCTACCCATTAGATAAATCATCTAAAACCTTTAAAATCTTTGTTTTTCAACTATTTAAGTTCATCTTAAAAATTGAGTTTAATAAATCAATCATTGTTCTTAAATCAATACCTAAGAGGAATGAAATGAGCACTCAAAATTTATCTGATCTGGATGATTATATCAAAGAATTTTTGATGGCTTTAGAGGATGAAATACAAGAACTTCGGAAATCAAAAGGACAAAAAATTTATTTAATTAATGGTCAGTATCTAGGTAAGCGTAGTGATGGTCACTATCTCTATATTTTTACAGCAGATATTGATATAACTCTCCAAGATGAAACCCCAATTGAGTTAGAGGTTAAGGCAAAAAATACTTTGACTAAAGGAATTTTAGTCTCTGTTGAAGGTTTTGATATTACTTTAGCATTACAAGAAAAAATAGGAGATGTTATACCATCTGCCATATTAAATACATCGCCAATATTCTTACTAGAGGCTCTAGAGGAACAATTAAAACAGGCTTTGGGTATGGACTCAATTCTAAATCAAGACTTAGCTATGCTTTTATTGACACCTAATTCACCTTCTAAAGAGGATAAAACTGGCAGTGCTAGTGATTTAATAAGCAAGTTAGAAAATCGATCTGGAATACCAATCCCACGTAATTCATCTCAAGAGGCAGCCGTTGAGAAGGTTCTATCACATAAGGTCAGCTTTATTTGGGGGCCTCCCGGAACAGGTAAAACTACAACCCTAGGAATGACAGTTGCTGCTTTAACGATGGCAGGAGAATCAGTCCTGGTTCTCTCTCACAGTAATATGGCAGTAGATATCGCTATGTTGAGCATTGCTAAGTACCTATCTGAGTTTCCATCTTACCGAGAAGGGTTAATATTACGGCATGGAATTCCTACTCCTAATTTGTTAAATAAATATCCTAAACTTAGAGCTAAAAAAGTCCTGGAGTATTTAGATCCTAAATTTATTGAGCAAATTGATAATCTAAAAAAGCAGAGAAGTAAATATCGTCAAGAGATCCGTCACTACCAAAGTATTCGATCTAATAAATATAACTCTACGTTTCATAGGCAACAAGCTAAGAGCGAGATAGACAGACTGATAAAGCAGATTGATTTAATAGATCAACAGATAAAACCTCTTGAAGAAGAACGAAAGGCACGAGAAATTGAACTAGTGGTGCGAGCAGAAATTGTAGGGTGTACAATTTCTAAGGCTATAATTGCAAAGGAGATTCATCCAGACAAGTATGATACTGTAATTATTGATGAGGCTAGTATGGTATCTATTCCTCAGTGTGTTTTTGCAGCGTTACTTGCTAAGCGTAGAATTGCAATTTATGGAGATTTCCGTCAATTAGGACCTATTGCGAAAGCTGATACCCTAGCTGTTCAAAAATGGCTTAAAAGTGATATTTTTGAGCAATCAGGTGTCATGGATCAGGTCAATATTTATGGAAATGATTCACGTATGGTTATGCTGAATATCCAATATAGAATGCACCCGACAATTGCAAATATTCCAAATAAAATGTGTTACGGACAAAAAATATTTAATGATTCTAGTATTATAGAGAGAACTCAGGAATTTATTAATTTTGATCCCTTTCCTGGAAAGAACTTAATTCTGGAAGACATATCTAATTTAAAGGCTTGTTGTATTAAAGAGACTGAATCTTTTAGTCGCTTCAATATTCTTTCTGCTCTAATTGCAGTAAATCTAGCCTACAGAGCAGTTTTAAGTGATCCAAAAACACAAATAGGAATTATTACTCCTTACAATGCTCAGGCACGTTTGATTCGACAATTTTTACTTGACCTACACATAGATAAACAAGTTAAGGCTTCTACTGTTCATCGCTTTCAAGGATCTGAGCGTCAGACAATTATTTTTGATGCAGTTGACAGTTTACCAAATCCAAGAATTGGACTACCCCTGCAAGGGGGAAAATATAGTAGTGCAATGCGATTAGCTAATGTTGCAGTTAGTCGAGCACAAAATAAATTTATTGGAATTATAAATGTTGAGTATGTTCTCAGCAAGCTACCACCTTCTGACTCTCACGCATTTGGTCAATTTACTAAATATTTACAGGATAGTGCAAAGGAATATAGAGGATTTTATGCTGTAGACTGGAACGGTTTCATGTCAAGGATAAGTGATATACCTAAGATCACTTGTTTTCAAAATTCAGTGGAATCTCAGCCTGCTTTAAAGGAGAGCTTATCCTCTGCTAAGCAGAATATTGTAATCTATTGGCCTCACTCATCTTTTAATTTAGAAATTCTTGATTTGATCAAGCAGTTAAATATAGGTTTATATATTTCTGGTTTCAAAGGCAGAAAAATTGATTTTGATATACGAAATAGTCGTGTCTGGGATAACAAACTAAATGTAAAATCTGCCTTCATTGGTATAGATAATGAATGTCTTTGGATTTTCCAAGATCCGACCAATGTGGAATCAGGAGTATTAAGAATGACACTTCCTAAGACGGTAAATTTACTGTATAGCTTTCTAAGGCTCATTCCCCATTATAAAATATCGCTATCTGACTCTCATCCTTTTGGTAAATGTAAGTGTGAAGAGCCTCTGTGGCTCCATAGTATTAATAATACTAACTTGCTAGCTTGTATAAAATATCCCCAGCATCCAGATCACGATCGTCAGCGAATCCAACCACATCATGCAGAAGTATACGCAGAATTGACAAATCAGCTTTGTGAACAATGTGGAGCTAAGTTAGAAGCGTACAGGTCATCAAGTCAAGGTACGGTAATATTATCTTGCTCACGCAGCAATTGTGATTGGAGAATGCCTTTCAGCAGGTTAGTCTAGTAGGATGCGTTGCTGAAGTGGAAGCATTTCTAGGGTGCGTTTACTAAGGTCAATGCACCCTACTGGTTTGACTCTAGACTCCGAATTATTCTGGATCTTACTCAAGGAGTGGCAGAGGGAAAATTTGCGAAATTCTGGGAGATTTTGAGAAATCTTGAGAGAGATTTAGAAATATTCAGAAATATTCAGAAGTATTCGGAAAGCTGGCTACGATCGACCAGTTTCCCAGGTGGTTAACTCCACTCCACGCCTTGGGAAATAAGGTAGCACGATCGTTTAAATTTTTGAGTTAAACCGACTCCAACAAAAGCTTAGGGAGTTTAGGGGCAGGTTTTCGCGATAAACTTGGGTATTTTGGACAAAATTCCCCAAAATCTACCTTAACCTGCCCTGGATTCTGGGGACAGGAATCTCAACTGAACAGAGGTGAATGGTGGGAACTTTCCACCCAGGGGGGCTAATTTTCAGCCGCTAGGGCGAGAGTGTTGGAGGTTTTGGAAGGCAAGTGATAAGTTACCTCCTCCACGGAACCCACAGGCCCCAAAGGACGATCGCCCGCCCCATTAAAGGACACCTTGACCCCTCCGGCATTCCCAGCGCGGATGGTGATGGCACGATCGCCCGCCCAGTCATGCTGGCTCCCGGCCAACATAATGCCCTCAAACACAACCCCATCATCCACGGTCACCCGCAGCCAAGATTGGGTTTCCACCGTCACCTTCACGGCCACGGGCTTACCCTGGGGGTTGGGGAGATCCGGCAGTTGGGCTAACAACTGGGAGCTATTGTCCAGCCAGCGCCCGGAAGCTTGGCCTAAGCTAGCCAACAGGGGAAAAGCTTGGTGGGCTGGAGCCGCCAGTTCTTCCGGCACTCGCACCAGGGAAGCTTCCCCCTTCGCTGCTGGGGGAGATTCCTGGAGGCGCAGGGAAGAGGCATCCGGGTTGAGCAACAGCAACGAAGCGGGAGTGGGCTGATTTTGGGAGAGGGATCGGGTCATCATGGTGGATAGGCCATTGACCGCTGCAAATATGATCCCGATGTACAACAGGTACAGGTGAACGGGTCGCAAATGACCCAGAGATAAGGCTGATAAGTAAAAGGTAAAACGTCCCGATCGCCTCCCCCCCAGGGTCAAGGGGAACTGCTGAGCCAGTTCAATGCCCTGGACTCCCACAGCATCGCCAAATCGTAGAATTAAGGCTTGAATGTACACGGGTTCCGGTAAACCTGCCTGCTGCCCCGATTCAATGAGTTGTAACAAGCGCCTTTGAATTTTGGTGACAGAGGCCACCTGATCCAGAGACATTTGTCGCTGCTCGCGGGCCTGACGCAGATAGGCTCCAATCTCTTGGAGTTTGGCTGCCTGTATTTGCTCTAACTGGAGCGCAGATGGTTTCTGCTGCTTCCTCATGGGACTTACCACTCCTCAGGTGTTGCAACTATGACGCTACAAGCCAAGGTTATCATCTCAAATGTTACAGATAATTTGCAATACATTGGCTCCAATCTACGGAAATCAGCGGAGACATCCCCCTTTGGTATTCTGGGAATCTCACACGCCTGCACCTTTAGGGATCCATTTTGCCAGTTTCCGTGGGGAGAAATTGGGAGCAAGGGGGCACCCTAAGCTGGATCATAGTCTGGATTAGCTGCTAATCCCGATCGCCGATCCCGTGTGATCTGAGCCATTATTCAGGGGCAAGCCCCTGGAACAGGACAACCCTCAGGGGGAAGAAGCCGCCGCAAGCCGGATTAATGCATTGATAATTGCCGCAGCGATCGCGGATCCTCCCTTGCGTCCTTCAATGCGAATTTGAGCCACGGGCACCTGAGCCAGGGCCGCTTTCGCCTCCCGCACCGCCACAAACCCCACGGGCACCCCAATCACCAACGCGGGAGCAGCCCGCCCTTCCTCCATGGCGCGGCACAGGGCTAACAAGGCGGTGGGGGCGTTGCCAATGGCATAGATCCCCTGGGGATAGCGGTGAATACAGTGGTTCATGCCGGTTTCTGTGCGGGTTTGCTGGGGGGCTGGGGGATCCCCATAATCAATCGCTGCCACCAAAGGATTGCCAAAACTCTGGCGCACGAGGCGCTGAATGCCCTGGCGTACCATGGCCACATCGGTGATGATGGGGGTTTGGTTTTTGAGGGCTGAGAGACCCCGATCGATCGCCCTTGGGCTAAAAACCAACAAGTCTTTCAACTCAAAATCAGCGGTGGTGTGAATGACCCGTTGCACAATGGCGTATTCCGGCGCAGTGAAGCTGTGGGCACCAATTTCCGCATCAATACAGGCAAAACTTTCTAAAACAATGGGGTGATCCGGTTCCAAGAGAGTCATGGTCAGGGGATAGGGGAAGGGGACACAAAGCAAGGGAAGAAGCGCCAAACAAGCACATAACCAGCACACAAATGATTACTCAGAAAAACCCCAGGGCACCCAAACAGAAAAACTTGCCAGCCCTAAAACACTCCAAAGGGTTCCAAAGAGCGATATAGTCCCTAGAGAGGGGGTTCTGGTGGCCTTTGGCTGACCTCATAGCCCGTTTCAATCATCCCAGTGATTTCCCAGTTATGGTTGCAGTCTTAAACGTGAATAGTGTAGATAGTTCTAAATTACGAGAAACCCTGCTGGCGGGGGGAGACCTTCCGGGGGCAGAAAAGCGCCAACTTCAGGCGATCGAAACCCTGCTGGGCTTGGGAGAGTCATCCCCAGGGGAAGAGCTAGGGGAGGATCTGGAGAACGATCGCTGGGAAATTTTGCAGGCATACCTTCTCAGCTTTAAAACCCAGCCGGTCAATTGGCTGGGAGGCAAAGTGTATCGCTCCCTGTGGCAGCAGGGCACCCCAGGGGTGCAGCAATTCCTGGAGGAAAATTTTCCCCAGGGGTTTGTGCCGCTGATTTCTGAGGCAGGGGTGGACTATAGCCCCATTGAGGCGGCTTTATTAGATGAAGCCTATGAGGTGGCCGATCGCCTAACCCTCCAAAAAATGTGTGAACTGGCAGGCCCTGGAGCCGTGCAGCGCAAGTGGATCTATTTTTCGGAAGTCCATCAATTTCCCATCCCAGATTTGCAAACCCTTGATCAATTGTGGGTGGTGTATTCTGAAGGTAAATTCGGCTTTTCAGTGCAACGGGATCTATGGCTGGGGGTAGGCCAAGTGTGGGAAAAGCTGTGGCCGAAAATGGGTTGGAAAGCGGACAATATCTGGACTCGTTACCCTGGGGGCTTCACTTGGGATCTGTCGGCTCCCCGTGGCCATTTGCCCCTGACCAATCAACTGCGGGGGGTGCGGGTGATGGATGCTTTGCTGAGTCATCCTGCCTTTGGGGGCAAACCTACCCCATAGATCGGCTTGTTTGCCCTAGGGCATCGACAAAATGACTAGCCTACCCATGCGCTAAAGTCAGTCCTGAACTAACCGTCAGTCATGAGCTAACGTCAGTTCAGGAGATGCCTGTCCCTAAACCCTAGGGCTGATGCCTATCCCTAAACCCTAGGGTCGATACCTGCCCCTAACCCTAGGACAAATTGAGAGGAACTGGGGGAAAATATGGGGAATCGCTATTAAAATTCGCCCTATCATCCATAGGATTCTGGTTTAGGGAGTTTCATGCAGCAATTGGGCGATTATGACCCAATTCTCTCAGAATATACTCCAAGAATATAGGAGCCGAGATGGCGTGTATTTCACGTTAACCGAGGGTGGTTTCATAAAACGGCTAGACCCGCACAAACTCGTGGATGTTTCTGGAGCCAGCCCGAAAAACCCCCAGGGCGGGTTTAGGTAAATCATCGCTTA
>Ga0129333_10006830_pt1 | contig 10799 bp, 21 predicted proteins | sample CPB6_08_DNA_FD_94474 | JGI IMG/M metagenome (GOLD analysis project Ga0129333, IMG submission 94474) | Freshwater to marine salinity gradient microbial communities from Chesapeake Bay, USA - CPBay_Sum_0.6_0.8_DNA | ecosystem: Environmental > Aquatic > Marine > Coastal | place: USA: Chesapeake...
AAGGCGGTGCCAGAGCTTGACTCAGTGTTGCAGCAGGCAAAGATTGCCAAGAACACGCAGGAGATGGCGGCAACAGAACAGGCCTTGAACCTGTCCATGCCCCAGCAGGTCGCCCCCTCGCTGTCCAGGTACCCGGCGCGTGAAGCGGCAAGCATGACAGCCAACGCAGCAGCACAGGCCCAAGCATATGCACCAAGCATTCATATTTGACCACTGGCACATTCAAAAGCTGGCGCACGTTCCGGGGCCACTCCGTGAACGTGTGCGGCGCATGCATGAAAGAAGATTCAAAGGCGCAAAAACGGTAGAAGCAGCACAGGCCGCAAATCTTTGGTTGTCTGAAACAGCCGAGCGGATGAAAGCAATCAAGGTTCCCACAGCCTTGAGTGATGGCGAATTGTGCGAAATAGCAGATAAATGCGCCCGTGATTGCATGGACATGGCCGGGGAGAGTGTGGGCCTTATGGGTATTGAAGGCTTGCGCAAGCGAATGGGCCTGTATTGCAAAAAGTACGGCATCCAGCCACCGGGCGAAACCATTGAAGACGGTCCAGCGGTTTCTCGCATGACTTGCCACTTGTGGTGGCGTAGGCAGTTACGGAAAACACAGGCAAGGGCATTGGAGGCCGAATCAATCCGGTTAGGGTATGTTCACAGGCAGGCCGAGATATACGCCTCAAACATGACCGTTGAACGTAGGCAGCAGCAGCGCAAGAGAAACGCGGAAGGGCTGGAAAACACCGAAGCCGTGAACCTCGACACAGGGGAAATTTACAACCTTGCAGAACTCGCGGAAAAGTCAGTAGCAAACCCAAAGATTAGGCGCGGTGAACTCATGACCCGCATTAAAGGTTTTGAGCATATCGCGCAAGGGCTGGGGCATGCAGCCGAATTTATAACAATCACTTGCCCAAGCAAGTTTCACCCAAAGAAAACCGAAGGGCCGCGCGTAGTGGATAACCCGAAATACAACGGGGCCACACCTAGGGAAGCGCAAGGGTATCTCACAAAGATTTGGGCGCAAATCCGCGCGAAGCTGCAAAGGCTGGCCGCGCGTGTGTATGGGTTCCGAATCACAGAAGCGCATCACGATGGTTGTCCACATTGGCACCTACTTTTGTTCATGAATGCGGCATATGTGGAGATGGTGCGCGATGTAATCCGTGAATACGCATTGCGCGAAGACGGAAACGAACCCGGCGCAAAAAAAAACCGGGTGGACTTTAAAGCCATTGACCCGGCCAAGGGCACGGCGGCGGGGTACATAGCCAAGTACGTTTCAAAAAACATTGATGGCGGCGGCTATCAGGTACAGGGCGACATCGAAGCGGAAAGCGATGCAATAACCACCGGGCACCGTATCGAAGCATGGGCCAGCACATGGGGCATTCGGCAATTCCAGCAAATCGGCGGTCCACCCGTGGGCGTGTGGCGCGAATTGCGGCGCATGGAAGCAAGCCAAGACCACAGCCAAGCATTAGAAAACGCAAGGGCAGCGGCAGACGTTGGCAACTGGCGGCGCTTTGTTGAAGTCATGGGAGGCCCAACAGTGGCCCGAAAGTACAGGCCGTTGAAAGTGGCATACACGAACGAAGGGGAAAGGTGGAATTACTGGGAACAGTGCCACTACCCCGCACCAATCACCCGTTATGGTGAAACAGCATCCGGGGCGGTATTCGGCGTGGCCGATGTATTCGCAAACCGGGTTTTTCAATCCCCGCGTTACAGGTGGGAAATAAAGAGGAAAGTAAAAAATGGACACTTTGGAATATCGTTGGACGGCGGCTTTTCTGGAAGAAAACCGGGATTTGTTCATAGCGTTTATGGAGGAGCGGAACATCACGGAAGCGGAAGCACAGGAAATGATCGAAAGCTGCAAGGTGCTGGGAGAGTAAAGGGTTTTCAGGGTCGGGGCGAAGCCCCGGCCCCTTGGACTCGTGTCAATAACTGTACGCAAGGGGTAGAAAGTGGGGGAAACCGAAATAAGGCGGCGAATGATAGCGGAAGCAACTGCAACATGGTTGAAGGCACCGGCACACGTTCGAACTATGGCGGGGGCTTACATAATGCCCCTGTTAATGGCAGTGGAAGCAATCGGCAAGGAACTGGACAAAGTGAAACGCGACATTGAAAGGGAAAACCATGCAGGATGAATTCAAAGTGCATCAGGAAGCCAGAATAAAAAGCGGCAAATATTCTGGCCTCGTTGGGGTAGTGACAGAAACGAGGCCAAGCGGTGTGCGCGTGAAAATTGAAGGCGTGAAAGACGGTGAAAAAATCAATTCCCACGCTTGGTACAAAACTTCTCAGGTAGGGCGAAACCATGCAAAGTAAAACGGTTCTGGGTTACATCGACTGCCCAACATGCGGGGCAGCAAAAGGGATGCGGGTTACACCTGATAAAAACGGTGACCCGTTTGGATTTTGCCAAGCCGAATGCGGCCAGCAATTAAGGGTTGGCGGTAACCGTGAACGGGTGAACCAATTCATTGCGCGTTACCCATGGGCAGGCCAGCAGGCGGCACCAGCAGCACCGGAAAAGCCTGTAACAGTAACGGAAGAAAAACCAGCGGCGGCACCTGTAACAGAAGCCAAGCCAGTAACAGCAAAAAAGCGCACCGGGTTGAATGATGCGCTTCAATATTTAGGGGTTAAATGATGGAAAAGCCTGTAACACAAACAGCAAACAATGAGCAGGCCGCAGACTTGGCGGCACTGGAAGCAGCAGCAGCAGCGGCACCCCCGCAACCCGGCGACCCTGTACCAGAAGCCCTGCCAAATCTGGCCGATGAAGTAGCGGGAATGATTAAGGTATTGGTAGCAACATTGGCCCCAGCATTCCCCAGCCTGAACGAAATTTACACCCCGGAAACGACACAGGCAGCAGCCGGGGCCATTGGCGCGGTATGTGAAAAACATGGATGGTTAAACGGCGGTTTGTTCGGTAAGTGGGGCGAAGAAATAGCATGTGTCGCAATCGTGGGGCCTTTGGCAATGGCAACCTACAAAGGCGTGAATGCTGACCTTGAAAAAGCAAGGGCCAAAGAAAAGCCCAAGGCCATTGAAAACCAAGCGGCACCAGTAACGGCACAGGGGCCACAATCAAAAGTTGTGACCTTTGGAAACACAATTCCAGCGGAAGCATGAAAACGCAGGATGGCCGCCTATACGTGATAAGCGGCGCATCACGTAGCGGGAAAACAGCATGGACAAAAAAGCAGACAGCAAAAAAGCGGCGCGTGTTTGCATGGGACCCAGAAGACCAATGGGCACAGTTAACAGGATGGAAAAAAATAACCAGCCGGGCGGCATTGCTGGCCGAAGCCAAAAAGCCGGGCGCGTTGAAAGTGGCTTATGTGGCCGGGGGTGACCTAAAAGCCGAATTCGACTTTTTTTGTGGTTGCGTGATGTATGCGGGGCGATACGTGGAACCACTGGATTGCATAGCCGAAGAATTAGCCGATGTGACCACACCCAGCAAAGCACCCGGAAATTGGGGAATTTTGCTTCGCCGGGGTTTGAAGCGTGGCATTACGATTTGGGCAATCTCACAGCGGTGGGCCGAAGCCGATAAAACAGCAGTGGGAAATGCAACAGATTTTTCCTTGTTCCGGGCCAGTGCCGAAGATGCACGATACCTGCAACGGAAAACGGGAGTGCTTGAGCAGGAAATTAACGGGCTTGTCCAGTTGGAATACATTTTGAAAGACGCATTAACGGGGGCGATTCAGCGCGGCAAATTGAAGTTTTAAACAACCCTTCGGGGTTCACCTCGGTTGCATTTCCTGTAACCGTTACCGGGCACCATGCCCGGTTTTTTTTTGGATAGAGTTTGAATCGTTGAAACACACATTTTTTTTGATGTGCACCTGTAACGAAACGAAAGGAAAAACAGAAATGAATCAAGCGGAACTCACGAAGCTGGCGATTGCTGGCGGCATTTTGTTTGCGGCATACAAATACGGAAATGGCATGGTTAAGGCTGGCGCCTTGGCTGTAGCAGCCGGGATGATTGCCAAGCGTGTACCGTACGTAAAAGACGTACTGTAAACACCACCAGCAACCAACAGGAAGGAATACAAAATGAGCGTAGGAAAATTGACCCGTTATGGTCTACCCTTTTCAAACGTGGTAGCCAATGGCACCGCAACCAACCAAATTACACCGGGCCGCACGCTGGAAAATTTCCGCGTAAAGCTGGGCGGTACTTCACTTACAAAGGCAATGCTTTCAAACGTTCGCATTAAAGCAAACGGAAAAGTGATTCTTGAGGGCAGCGGAACCCAGTTGGACAAGCTGAATGCCTATCGCGGCGAAAACACCAACGCGGCGTTTTTGGATATTCAATTTGCTGACTACTCACTGAACAATGAACTTGATCGCATGGTGGGCGCGTTTGATACCTCCATGGGTATTAGCAACATCACAAGCGAAATTATCATTGCAGGCGCTACCGCCCCAGTGCTGACACCCATTCTGATTGAATCAGCACAGCAAAAAACCCGAAACGGTGAAGCCGCACCATTCGCCCCTTTGATTTCCAAAGTGTTGAAGTACCCATTCAACGTTGCAACGGGTGGCCGCTTGAATGTGAACGTGCCATTTGGTCCGCAATCCGGCGCAATCATTAAGCGTTTTCACGTGTTCCACACTGGCAACATGACGGGCGCAACGGTGAAGGAGGATGGCTTAGTTATTCACGAATCCATCAAGGCCGAAAACGAATTTGACCAAACCAAAGCAGGCCGTGTGCCACAGGCAAACGTTTACACAATCGACTTTGTCGTTGATGGTGATATCCGCAAAGCACTCGACACACGAACAGCGAAAAGCCTTGAATGGTTGCTGGAATTCGGCGGCGCGGATTCAGGCGATGTGATCGTTGAATACTTGGACCCACTGGGCAACCTGTAACAAAAAGGGGGTCTTATGGACTGGCAACAAACTATTGGCAGTTGGGGCACCACACTTCTAAACGGTTACACGAACGCAAAATTCGTGCAGCCCTATGAAGTGCAAAAGCTCCAATTGCAAGCACTCGGGCAAGATGGCCTTTATAACGAGGGCCAGCCGGGTGTTTACGTTCCACCCCCGGCAATTAACAGTACAACCCTGTTATTGATTGGGGCCGCAGTGGTGGCCTTTATGGTTATGTCCAAGGATTAATCATGGCGGTAGCTCCAACAATGGCCGCAGACCCATGGACCGCCCTAGGCGGTTCATTTTTGGCTGGCTTCGGCGCTTCGCTGAATTCACCAGCCGGGCCAAGCAACGCAGTGGCAAGGCAAGACAGCCCTTTTGATTCTTCGGGCTGGAATGTCAATTTCGGGGCCGGGAGCATTTCTTCGGCAGATAGCAGGGACCAAGGGCAAATGGGGCAGTTGTCCCCATACCTGCCTTACATCATCGCAGGGGCGGCGGTTTTGATCGTATGGCGAATGACGCGCAAAAGTTGAGCATACAGCCGGGGGAGTGGGGACCAGAAGCCGAAAGGCTTTTACCCCTTGCCTTGCAATATGCAACGTTGAAAGAGATTCGCGCCCAAGTGGAAAACGGAGCGCGGCTTTTTTACGTGACTCAAGGCGCTGAAACCGTGGCGGCTTTTGTGCTTCGGGTAGACCACACAGCCGAAGGCAGTGAAGGGGTGATTGTGGCAGCAGCCGGGAAGCTGAAAGGCGGCGACTTGATGGCTACCTGCATGCCTGCCATTGAATCGCTTTTCATTGGCTGCAAATCAATCCGTTACCACACAGCGCGGCCAGCGGTAGCCCGAAAAATGGCGATGCTGGGTTATCGGCCAGCCGAAATAGTATGTACAAAAATTCTGGAACCAAAAAATGCAAGTATCGCGGCGTGAACTTTATGCACTGGGTGAGCCTTTAGGGAACTCATGCACTGAAAAAAAACCGGGTGGCCGGGGCCGTGTGTACGGCGGCGGCGGCGGCGGTTCATCGAGCAGCAGCACAAACCAAACATTCAACACCGATAAGCGGTTAATTACGGGTGAGGGTTCAATTGGCCTAAGTCTGGACGATTCATTGTCTTACATGAATTTTGAAGACAATGACACGGTGACAGATTCACGGGCCTTTGAGTATTCACCGACAACCACACTGACTGATTCACGGGCGTTTTCAAGCAGCACAAGCAGCGCAGACACCAACAATTCAGGCAACACAACCACCATTAACACCTTGGACGGTGGGGCAATTGCCGGGGCAATGAACACAATCACCCAAGCGGTGAATGATGCATTCAACTTTTCCAGCACATCAAGCGATAACGCATTGGGCTTTGGAACAAGGGCGCTTCAAACCGTTGAATTGAACAATGCCAACCTAGGCGAAGGGTTTACACGTTTGCTGGATGCCGCAGACAACCTATTCGAGCGCGGGGAAAAATTGGTGGGCCTTTCAGGTGATCGAATCGCAGATGCCTACCGCACGGCAACGGTTGAAAAGTCTGGAAGCATTGACAACAAAACTATAACCGTAATGGTTGTGGCCGGGGCCGTGGCCTTGATCGCGCTGAACGCAAGGAAATAAAAAATGATTAAGCAAATCACAATCAACGCAGGCGAACGGTTAGAGTTTTTCGAGCAGGGAGACTTTTTCCGGCTTATGCAGGCGGCAGACCCAATAACCGTTGAATACTTTGCACGGGAAAAAAGGGTAGTTGAAGCCGAAGAAGTGAACGAGGGTTACGCGGAAAAGTTCGAACGCAGCCAGTTCGAGCGCATTGCAATCACCAGCGCAACCACGCAACAAATTCAATTTGTTATTCGGGACGGTAACAGCGTTGATTATGACCAGCCTCCAACGGGTTCGGTAATCGTTGAAAACAGCTCGGGACCATTCACCCAGCAACAAAAAACAGTCACCAATGCAAGCGGACAATTGCTGGCCGAAAAACTTAACAGACGCTACCTGTTGATTCAAAATAATGATGCGGCGGGGATTCTTTACATCAATTTGTCAGGAGCGGCAGCAGCAGCGGCCAGCGGCGTGAGAGTATTGCCGGGCGGCTCGTATGAATGCCAAGGCTACGTTACAACTTCGGCAATTAACGCAATAGGCAACATTGCAAACAATCCAAATATTGTAGTTGTGGAGGGTTAAGCCATGGGCATTTTTAACCCCAACATTCCCGGAAACGCAGCAACAGCGGATTTGCTGAGAACGGCGCGGCTAATTGGCGGCGTGTCGTTCAATGGCGGTGCCAACATCAATTTGCCCGGAGTGAATGCAGCAGGCAACCAAAGCACAAGCGGCAACGCAGGCAGCGCCACAAGGCTGGCCGTGGCGAGGCTCATTGGTGGCGTGTCGTTCGATGGGCAAGCAAACATCGATTTGCCCGGCGTGAACACAGCAGGCAATCAAAACACCAGCGGAAACGCAGCCAGCGCCACACGGTTGCAAACGGCGCGGCTAATTGGCGGCGTGTCGTTCGATGGGCAAGCAAATATCAACCTGCCCGGCGTGAACACAGCAGGCAATCAAAACACCAGCGGAAGGGCTGCAACGGCGGGGGATGCTGAAAGGTGTTTTAACTATACACAGTCATTTTCAGGAAATTGGAATACAGATTTTCAAAATACGCCTAGTGGGGCAATGGTTCTTCGTGGTGATTTAAACGGGGGGACAAATAATCCGGGCGGTGATTGGTGGTTTCAAGAGAATTACAGGCATTCAAACAACAGTAATTTATGGGGTGTGCAAGTTGCATGGGGCTGGGAATCAAATGCAAACCGGCTCAGAAGTAGAAATGTGTCGGGGGGTGTTTTTGGTAGTTGGGTTGATTACTTAAATTCAACCAATTACAACACATATTCACCAACACTAGCAGGCGTTGGCGCTTTTGGAACATGGGGAATTAACGTAACTGGCAACGCAGCCACAGCAACAACGGCGGCGGCTTGTAGCGGCAACGCAGCAACAGCAACGAAATTTAGTGCAACGGTAGGCGGGGCACCAGTTTACGCGGCTCGGGCTTGGGTCAATTTTAATGGGGCGGGTGTCGTATCAATTAGAAGTTCAGGAAACGTTTCATCAATAACAGATAATGGAACTGGCGATTACACAATTAATTTTTCTACGGCTATGCCAGACAGCAATTATTCATTGGTTGGAAATGCGCAGCCAGATGTTCAGGCTGATTGTTCAGTGATGTACAAGGAAGGCATTAACCCATTTACAGCGGCTGATGCCAGAATTTCTACGCACAGGACAAACGCGGGTCAAATAGACCCAAGTTATGTGACTGTTTCGGTTTTCAGATAGGGCAAAAATGAATAAAAGAATTATTTACACAAACGAAATCGGCGGCGTGTGTGTTGTTGTGCCTGCACCTGATAGCACATTAACAATTGAAGAAATTGCGGCAAAAGACGTTCCACAGGGTGTGCCATTTGAGATAGTGGATGTGGAGACCATTTCAAGTGATCGAACTTTCCGCAATGCGTGGCAGCGCAACAGGAAAGCAGTCAACGTGAACATTCCCAAGGCGCGAGAAATTGCCCATGAAAAACGCAGGGCAGCAAGGGCCGAAGAATTCAAGCCTTTAGACATTGAGGCAAACATTCCAGCAAAGGCAGCGGAAGCCGAAGTAAAGCGAGAAGCGATTAGGCAAAAATACGCGGCCATGCAAAGCGCGATTGATTCCGCGCAGGATGTGGCAGCACTTAAAAATGCGCTAGGAATTAAATGAGAAGCCCGGCCCTGATTGCGGCGGCGGGGTTGCTGGCTTATGGCGGTTATGTTCTTTACACCCGAAGCAGAAACAGACAGCCGGAACAGGGCGAAGGATGGAGCGGGGCAATTCAAGTTCCCGATGTTTTAACAGATGCGGCAGAAGAAACCGCGCAACTTTTGGATACTTTGACCATGGGAACATTCAGCCTTTCGCGTATGAATACGGTAACGGCAAACGATTTGAAGAATCAAAACGTGCAAGCGTTTTTGCGTGTGATTCGCCGTGGTGAGGGCACCAGCGACCAAGACGGATACCGCAGACACTTTGGCGGCGAATTGTTCACCAGCTACGCAGACCACCCGCGCAAGGTAATCACAAAAACGTTTGCCGGGCGAAAACTGAGCAGCAGCGCGGCAGGCGCTTATCAGTTTTTAACAAGCACGTGGGACGAAACAGCAAGAATTATGGGCCTGAAAGATTTCACCCCAGCCAGCCAAGACCTAGGGGCCGTGGGGCGAATTGCGGCGCGTGGTGCTTTGGATGATGTGAAGGCCGGGCGGTTTGATTTGGCAATCAAGAAAGTAGCCAAGGAATGGGCCAGCATGCCGGGTTCACCTTATGGGCAACCAGTTATAAGCCTTGCAACAGCTCGAAACGTGTACACCAGCGCAGGCGGCGCAATAACAGCATAAGGAAAACCTATGAAAAAAGAAGAATTGATAGTTTTGGGACTGGCCGCAATAGCGGTGTATATGATTATTAAAAGCGGCGGGGTTTCTCAAGCCATGGGCCGGGTAATCAATGCAGACTTTTTGCGTGAAACCGCACAGCGTTACAACACAAACCCAGCCAGCCAACAAACCAGAATGCTGGCAGAGCAAGACGCATGGTTCTATTAACATGAAAATGCCAAACGTTTATTTGATTGCAGGCGGGGCAGTGGCAGCGGCACTGGCCTATGTGTACCTGAAAGGGGCCAGAAACACCGGGCAGCAATTGGGCGGCGCGGCGGTTGATTTGGTGGATGGTGTTGTAAGTGGGGCGGTTATTGGGGTTGGTCAAAAGGTAGGAATTCCGGCCACAAACATGAACGAATGTGAAAAGGCAAAGGCAGCGGGTGATACTTGGGGGGCTTCGTTTGCATGCCCTGCAGGTGATTTTTTGAAATATGTTTGGAACTAAGGGGAAAGCAATGTACAGATTCAAGGAACCTTCAACTTGGGCAGGTTTTGCCCTGATTTTTCAAGGCGTGGCCCAAGCCATGGCAACCCAAGGCACAGACCAAACGGCATGGGCTTCAATCATTGGCGGTGTTGCGGCGGTTGCAATGAAAGAGGCGGCAAACAAATGATGGGCGGAGTTATCGACTGGCCCACATTTATAGGCGTATTGGGTGGCGGATTTTCTGCGTATGTCGCTATTAAATCAGACCTTGCAAGGCTGCACGAAAAGTGCAACGCGGCGAAAAAATCAGCGGATTTGGCAAACCGTAGAATTGACAAACACATAGAGGCGCACCAATGAAAAAGCGAATGCCAAAGCGTGATTCAAAGGGGCGTTTTAAAAGGAAAAAATTGTGAGAGTGATACCAGTTCCGGCAGAATTAGCAAGGGAAGCATTGATTGTATTGGGTGGGGCGGTTATCGCTGCATTGATTGTGGGTCAGATACCACCCTTGAAAAAATGGATTAAGGATCAGTGGGGGGATACCCCTCGGGTAATGTAAAAAAGCCTCGAAAGGGGCTTTTTTTTATTGAGATATGAAAATCAATTAAAAAATACAATTAGAGGAAAAAACAATCGAATGGTAAGTTAGCGCACAGACAAACAAAAAAAGGTGAACTCATGAAAACAATCATCAAGATTGAAAAGAAAACCTCCCTTAGCGTTGCCCCCATTTTGGGCGGTGGCGTGATTCTCGAACTAATCACCGATTACGGCACATCGACCAGTTCCGAAGCATTCCGCATTACCAGCGGCCAAGCCGGGGCGCTTGTTCATGCCATTGAGCAGGCGGAAGCCTTTAGTTTTGCGCAAGCCCATGGGGGTTAATCCATGCGGTACTACTTCCCCTATTTTGAAGAAGTGAACGGGTGGAGCGTGGCTTA
>Ga0129333_10006831_pt1 | contig 10798 bp, 1 predicted proteins | sample CPB6_08_DNA_FD_94474 | JGI IMG/M metagenome (GOLD analysis project Ga0129333, IMG submission 94474) | Freshwater to marine salinity gradient microbial communities from Chesapeake Bay, USA - CPBay_Sum_0.6_0.8_DNA | ecosystem: Environmental > Aquatic > Marine > Coastal | place: USA: Chesapeake Bay...
ATCTGCATCTACGGTAACATTCATAATTGAGTTACGGCCTTTCTTTAATCTTTTTTGATATAATTTGCTACAGTTAAAACAAAGAGTTTTAAGGTTGCTTTCTTTTTTGTTTTTTCTATTACCGTCTTTAAAAACTATATCCATTTGACATTTATCTTGCGCTTTAAATCCGCAAAATTCGCATCTTAATTTTTTGTGTTGCAGGTATTTGTGTTTATCACTATATAATACTTTGCTGCAATCAACACAGTATTTGTGCCATTTTTTAAACCCTAACTTGCTTATACCGTTTTGTTTAACAGGTACAATTTTACAATTAACACATAACGGTCTTGATTTTTGTTTAGTTAACATACGAATATTTAGAAAAAAGTTCTAATTGGATCTTTTTTATGCACCTTTTATTAATTTTTTTTGATAAATATTAGATTAGAGGACTTGTGTAGATGTCAACTTCTGATCCATTCAACTCACCCGGCGGTTTTAGTGTAGGAATTCCACCTGAACTTGTTATTGATGATACCGGCAACTTAGTTAATAACGTTAACGCACCAAACGCTAACGTAACAGCCAACCGCGTTTTTGCAAACTCATATCTATATGCTAACGGTCAACCATTAAGCATAGGGGCGTCAGGTAGTAACACACAAGTACAGTACAATAATAATGGATTATTGGGTGCAAGTTCATCATTTACGTTCAATAGTGCTACTAATTTATTAACAGTGACAAAACTACAGGTAGGTAGTAATGCAAATCTGGGTAACATATCAAATGTTGTTATATTAGGTGGTACTAATGGATATTTCTTACAGACTGACGGCGCAGGTAATCTAACTTGGGCGCCTGCAGGCAACGGCGGTAACGGGGGAAATGGCAGTCCAGGCGGTGCTAATACACAAGTACAATTTAATGATGCGGGAAATTTTGCAGGCGATGCTGGTTTCACATATAATAAAACAACAAACATACTAACAGTACAAGAAATAGACACAGGCAATATTGCCGCCAATTACATAGTTACAAATTGGGACGTAACTGCAAACGTAGTAGTTGCAAATTATCTATACGGAGATGGTTCTAATATAACGAATGTTCATGCTATCGTCTCAGACGTAGCAAATAGTGTAGCAGGTAGCAATGTAACAGGACAAGTAGATTTTGCTGCTGTAGCAAACAGTGTAGCAGGTAGTAATGTAACAGGGCAAGTTAGTTTTGCCAACGTTGCTAATAATGTAGCAGCAGCCAATATTATTGGTCAAGTTGCAAATGCATTAGTAGCCGGTACGGTATACACTGCAAATCAACCAAACATTACAAGTGTTGGAAATCTAACATCATTGACAGTTGTAGGTAATACTACTTTAGGAAATCAAGTAGTATCAAATTATTTTATTGGTAATTTATTTGGATTAGCAAATCTAGCGAGAAATGTTACACTAAGTGCCCAACCAAATATCACTAGTGTCGGCACACTTACTTCATTAACTGTAAGTGGGAATACACTATTAGGTAATAATGTAACTGCAAATTATTTTACTGGTAATTTATATGGAGTTGCAAATAGCGCCATAATTGCAAATACAGCAAATGTTGCAACACTTGCCAATCTTGCAACATTAGCAAACACAGCAAATTATGCAAATTCTGCCTTAATTGCTGATACAGCAAACTTAGCAGCAGTAGCAAATAGTGTTGCAGGTGCAAATGTAACTGGTCAAGTTGCTAATGCTTTAGTGACAGGAACAGTTTACACAAACGCCCAACCAAATATCACTAGTGTTGGCACACTTTCTTCATTAAATGTTACTACAAACATAACTGCCGGTAATGTTTATGCAAACAGTGGTTCGATTAAAGCAGGATATTTTGTAGGTCCATTAGCGACTCCTAATCAACCTAACATTACAAGCGTAGGTATATTAACTGCGCTAAATGTTCAAGGATCAGCAAATTTAGGCAGCGTATCAAACATTAGTATCACAGGTGGAAGTAATGGTTATGTATTGTCTACTGACGGTGCCGGTTCATTAAGTTGGGTAGCTCAAAGTAATGCCAGTGGCAATGGTACCCCGGGCGGTAGTAATACTCAAGTTCAATATAATAACAATGGTAATTTTGAAGGTAGTTCAAGTTTTACTTACAATGAAAGCAACAAACTTTTATTTGTAAATGGCAATGCTAACATAGCAAATGTTTTGACAGCAAGCATATTAAAATCAAATGTCGCAACCGGCACTGCCCCTCTTGTTGTGACTTCTACTACTCCTGTAGCAAATTTAGCCGCTGATACAGCAGCGTCAGTACGCAATAACAATCAACCAAACATTACCAGCGTAGGCACTTTGACGACACTGGTTGTTAGCGGAAATTTAAGTACCGGAAATATTAGCGGTGGCAATCTAGTTTCAGCAAATTATATTAGTGGTGCATTAATTACATCATCACAACCAAACATTACCAGCGTAGGTACACTAACTGGTTTAAATGTAAACGGAACGATGACAGCAGTTAACATTACAGCAAATACAGGTGTGTTTGCAGGTAATGCGAATGGTTTGACAAACATACCCGGTAGCAATGTTATCGGAACAGTAGCGAACGCTGCCTATGCAACAAATGCAGGAAATGCATCACACGCAACTACGGCAAACTCTGCAACCACAGCAGGCACAGTTACGACAGCGGCGCAACCTAACATCACAAGCGTAGGTACACTATCAAGTTTAAGTGTTATTGGAAATGTATTAGCAGGAAACTTAAATGCTAATAACGTTGTAACCGCAGCAAACGGCGCATTTTATGGAAACGGTTCGGGATTGACTGCTCTAAATGCAAGCAATATATCAACCGGTATTTTATCAACAGCAAGATTATCAGGCTCATATGATATTTCAGTAACGACTGCAAACACAGCAGCCACTGTTACAACAAATGCACAACCTAATATTACAAGCCTAGGCACATTGACATCGTTAGGCGTAAATGGTAATGTTACCGCTACTAACATAGTTGCTAACACGGGCGTTTTTGTAGGTAATGCAAATGGTCTAACTAATATACCTGCTGCAAATATTTCTGGTGTAGTTGCAAATGCAAATTATTCTGCAAATGCAGGTCATGCCGCATCTGCCACATCCGCTACAAGCGCGACAACTGCTGGTACTGTAACAACTGCCGCTCAGCCAAATATTACAAGTATCGGTACACTTTCACAATTAAACGTCACCGGAAATGTTCTTGCAGGAAATCTAAATGCTAACAATGTAGTCACTGCATCAAACGGCGCATTTTACGGCAATGGTTCAGGCTTAACAGCCATCAATGCTTCAAATATATCATCTGGTATATTATCACCGGCAAGATTATCAGGTACATATAATATTAATGTAGATCAAGCTGAAACAGCAAATACAGTCACAGTAGCAGCACAACCTAATATTACTAGCGTGGGCACATTGACTGGTTTAACTGTGAGCGGAGTAAGTAATTTAGGTCCAATATCAAATTTAAGAATTACCGGCGGTACAAATGGTTATGTATTAGCAACAGACGGTACTGGTAATTTGTCTTGGACAGCACAGACAGGTGGAAACGGAAACGGTACTCCAGGCGGCGCGACAACACAAATTCAATATAATCAAGATGGAAGTTTTGCAGGTAGCCCAAGATTAAGTTGGAATAATACTTCAAACATTTTAAATGTTACCGGCAATGCTACTATTACTGGATATGTTAGCGCCACAGTATTTACTTCAGGTGTTTCTGACGGTACAGCACCGTTAATAGTCACATCAACTACACCGGTGGCAAATTTAGGCGTAGAAACTTCCGGTACTGTAAGAAACGCAGCACAACCAAATATCACTAGTGTTGGTACACTAACAGGATTAAATGTTACCGGTAATATAGTTACAAATAACTTTACTGCTAATAATAATTTTACAACTAACGGTAACCTGATTACTCCTCTTAACGTTTTTGCAAATACAGGTATAGTAAGAGGTAATCTATTAACCGGCACATTAACAACAAGTAGTCAACCTAATATTACAACAGTAGGCACATTAGGTAACTTAACAGTAAATGGTAATATTTCTGCAGGTAATATAAACGCAGGAAACTTACTAACAGCCAATTATATAACAGGCACATTAACAACAAACGCGCAACCAAATATTAATTATTTAGGAAATGTAGGTTGGTTGAATGTGAATACATCAGTACCAAATTCTAATGGTAACATCACATTTAACGGTAGTTTAACTGGTACAGGTGTAGGAAGTAATATTACTATAACAGGTAACGTTAATGCAGGAAATTACATTGAAGCAAACTTATTAGTTGGTAGTTTAACAACATCAGCGCAACCTAATATAACAAGCATCGGAACATTAACAGGATTAAATGTAAACGGAACATCAAATTTAGGTAACGCAGGCAATGTTAAGATTACAGGCGGTACAAATGGTTATGTTCTTTCAACTGACGGTACTGGTAATTTAAGTTGGGTAGCACAAAGCAACGGCGGTGGCGGTAATGGCACACCTGGTGGTAGCAATACACAAATTCAATTTAATAATAGTGGAACTTTTGGTGGAAGCGCACAATTAACATTTAATGATGTAACAAATCAACTAACTCTAGTCGGCAATGCTACTATAACTGGAAACGTAGTCACTAATACTATAACTTCATTAGTAACTACAGGCACAGCACCATTAATCATCAACTCAACTACCCCAGTGGCAAATCTTGCAGTAGAAACGGCCGACACGGTACGCAACTCAGCCCAACCAAACATCACTAGTGTTGGTAATTTGATTGCATTAAATGTTCAAGGTAATGTAGTAGTATCAAATATTACAGTAGACAACACGTTTACAACATCAGGAAATATAATTACTTCAGCAAATATTTTTGCTAATAATGGAATCGTTAGGGGTAATTTACTTACAGGCACATTAACTACAGGAGCACAACCTAATATTGTGTCTGTTGGCACATTGACTTCTTTAACCGTCACAGGAAATGTATCTTCAGGCAATGTGTCAGGCGGAAACTTAGTATCAGCAAATTATTTTACAGGTACTTTAACTACTAATTTACAACCAAATATCAATCAAGTAGGTACATTAGGTTATCTAAATGTTGATACAAGTATTGCTAATAGCAACGGTAATATTAGATTTAACGGTTCATTATCAGGTGTAGGTGCTGCAAGTAACATTACTATTACTGGTAATGTAAATGCAGGAAATTACATACAAGCAACACAATTAATAGGTTCATTAACAACAAGCAGTCAACCTAACATTACGACTTTAGGCAATTTAACAACGTTGCGTGTATTAGGGAATACAGATTTAGGTAGTGTTTCTAATGTCAAAATTACAGGTGGCACAGCAAATTATGTTTTAAGCACTGACGGCGCTGGTAATTTAAGTTGGATAGCTCAAAGCAATGGTGGCGGCAACACTAATCCAGGTGGACCAAATAATAGCGTTCAATTTAATGATGGTGGCATATTAGGCGGCGTTGCAGGATTTAATTTTAATAAATCAACAAGCAATTTATCAGTAGCAGGTAATGTAACAGTTACAGGGTTAATTACAGGACAAACATTAAAATCAAATGTGGCTACTGGAAGTCCTCCTCTACAAGTAAACTCAACTACCCCAGTGGCAAATCTTGCAGTTGAAACTAGCGATACTGTCAGAAACGCTGCTCAACCTAATATTACTAGTGTAGGTGCATTAACAAGTTTACAAGTAGCAGGCAACGCAAATATAACCGGTGCTGCTAATATATCCGGGACTTTAACAGCAGCCAATATCACTACAACAGGTACTATAGGCACTACATCACTCAATGTAACCGGCACAGCGTTATTAACTGGCAATACGACTGTAGGCAATACTACAGTGTCACTAGGTACAAAATTAATTATTGCTGGCGGGATAAACGCAAACAGTTCAGGAAATGTAACTTTAGGTAACATTTCTAATATTCATATATTTGGCGGTATTAATGGTTACTATCTACAAACAGACGGTGCAGGCAACTTAACATGGGCGCCGGGCGGCGGTGGTGGAGGTAATGGAACTCCAGGTGGTAGCAATACACAAATTCAATTTAATGATGAAGGTGAATTTGGAGGTCAAGCAGGATTTACATTTAATAAAACTTCAAATTTATTATCAGTAAACAGTATTGCATTGACTTCTAATTTAACTGCAAATAATATCTCTGCAAATCTGTTGACCGGCACACTTACTACTAACGCACAACCAAATATCACTAGTGTTGGTACATTAGCAAATCTAGTGGTTACAGGAAATGTGACAGCAGGTAACTTAATAGGCACATTAAGTAATGGTTCAAGTAATATTTCTATCCCAACAGCCAATGGTAATATACTTGTAAATGTCGGTGGAACATCAAATGTAGCAACGATTTCAAATATCGGATTAACAACAAAGAATTTAAGCGTCACTTCAAACAATATTGCATTAGGTAATAATGCAGGATTGATTAACCAAGATGATAAAGGCATAGCGATAGGCTATGAAGCTGGACAATCAAATCAAGGACTACAGGCTATTGCGATCGGAGCAAGAGCGGGTTATACAAATCAAGGTATTAATTCAATTGCTATTGGTGCAAACGCTGCTGCTGGTCCAGGTACTGTAGCAATTGGGTATCATGCAGGTGACAATGCAACTTCATATTATGACTCAGTTGCAGTAGGATTCGGTGCAGCAAATATTAATCCAGGTAACTATACTGTTGCTGTGGGTTATTTTGCAGGTAACACTAATATGGGTGTTGGTGGCACAGCACTTGGTTATGGTGCAGGATCAAGCAATCAAGGTTCATACAGTGTTGCCTTAGGCTTTAGTACTGCAACACATAATCAAGGTGGAAATGCAATTGCTATAGGAACACAAGCAGGGCACACAGATCAAGGAACGGCTGCAATAGCGATAGGAAAATTTGCAGGGGCAAATAGTCAAGCCAACAATTCAATTATATTAAATGCAACTAATTTTGCTTTAGATGTTTCTACCGCAAACTCGTTCACAGTAAAACCTGTACGTAATTTTGTTAACAACAATGCGTTGTTTTATAATCCAGTAACTGGCGAAATTACATATGATGTCTTAGCAAATTATGCAGCAAATATAAGTGCTAATAACATTAATGTTAGTGATAATATTACATCAGGTAATGTATATGCAAATAGTGGAACTGTTAGTGCTAATTTATTAGCAGGCACATTAACAACAGCAGCACAGCCAAATATCACTAGCATCGGTACATTAAGTTCATTAAATGTGATCGGTAACATTGCAACAGGAAATCTTAACGCAAATGCCGGTACAGTCTATGCAAATTATATTGCAGGCAACTTATTAGCAGGTACTATTACAACCCAATCACAACCAAATATTAATAATTTAGGAAATCTAACATCATTAACAGTTGGCGGATTTAGTACTTTCTATAACGACATATATGCAAATAGTGCAAATATACTAACAAGCAATGTAATAGCAGGAAATTTGTCTGCTAACAGTAATGTTTCTGCTGCAAACATAAACGGTACAAGCGGAACATTCACAAATTTAGGTGTGACAGGCAATGCATTAATTTCTGGCAACTTAACAGTAAATGGTAATCTAATTTATGTAAACGTAGAAACATTAAGCGTAGAAGATCCAATTATTGAATTACAAGTAGGACCAAACGGTAATCCCCCTGTCGCTAATAGCGGTAAAGATGTAGGTACTGCATTAAATTATTTTGATACAGATGCACGTAAAGCGTTTATGGGCTGGGATGTCAGCGCACAAGAATTCATAATGGCAGCACGTAGCGAAATTAATAATGAAGTCGTTACAGTTCTACAATTTGGCAATTTACATATTGGAAATATTATAGGTAACGGTCAAGCATTGACCGGTTTAAACGGTGCGAATGTAGTGGGAAGCGTAGCAAATGCGGTGTATGCTGAAACAGCAAATAACGTTAACTATGCAAATTCTGCCAATACTGCTAACGTTGCAATAACGGTGAGTGGTAATGCTCAGCCAAATATTACAAGTGTAGGAACATTAGCCAACTTGGCTGTTACAGGAAATGTAAATGCAGGAAATGTTTCAGGGGCATTTTTAACCGGAACACTAACTACTAACGCACAACCAAACATCACTAGTGTTGGTACATTAACAGGTCTTACTGTAAATGGTATAAGCAATCTAGGAAGTAACGCGAATCTAAAACTTAGCGGTGGCAGTGCTGGACAAGTTTTAGGTACAGATGGTTCAGGTAACTTAAGTTGGATTACGGGTGCAGGTTCTCCTGGAGGACCAAATACAGCAATACAATTTAATGATGGTGGCGTATTTGGTGGAAATGCTTTCTTAACTTACAATAAGGTTACAAATACAGTCCAAATTTCTGGAAATCTAATAGCAAATGGTTTCCAGATGGGAGCAGGCGCATTTGACTTTAGCAGCAGCAATGTTTATTTTGCTACTACAAATAGCGCAGCAGCAGATCAAGAAATACTTAATATTCCTGTAAGTGGTCTAGCCGCTATTGACTACACAATTATATCTACTGACGGATCAATAAGAAACTTTATTAAAATATCTGTTGTAAGATCAGGAACAAGCGTAAATTATGTAGAATATAGCACACTCCCTGTTAATGGATATACCGGTGATTATACAGTAAACTATTTTGCAGGCAATATTACTACCCCTGCATGTGTACAACTTAAATTTAGCCCACAAACTGCTAACTTAATGACACATAAATTGATGGTAACGACATATAAAGAATAGGTAAACGATAAATAATAAGATAACGGAGATTTACTAAAATGGCTCTAAAACCACTTAATTCGGTCGGCGGTTTCTCAGTAGGAGAAGTCCCCGCAAATGTGATTCTTGCAAACGCAGATATCACAGCAAACAACGCTACGTTTAGCGGAAATTTATTAATTTCAAATAGCAGCCCGGGCAATGTCTGGGGTGTATTAACAGATAATTTATATTACAGCAACGGTACTCCTTGGGACTTCCAACAAGCAGCAGGTAGCAATGGCGAAATCCAATATAATATGGGTGACGACTTTGCAGCAAGCGCAAACTTTGTTTGGGATCAAGCAAATAACGTATTGATTGTAACAGGTAATGCTAATATTAGCGGTACTCTACAAGCGGGTGCTATAATAACTAGTGGTCTTGCTAATGGTAACAGTAATGTCGCTATACCAGTAGCAAACGGTAATGTCAACATTTCAGCAACAGGAAACGCCAACGTATTAGTGGTTACGGGCTCAGGCGTAAATGTTGCTGGTTATTTTGATGCTACAGGCAACGTAGAAGGCGCAAATCTCCGCACAAATGAAGGTTATGTTGAATCAACAAATGCTAGCGTAGGTCTATATCTAGTCCCAGCAAACACAGCAGCAGGTATTGTTGCTTACAGTAAATTTACACCTAATAGCAATGTATCACATGATCTAGGCAGCGTGACTAATAATTGGGCAAATGTTTATGCTAATAATGCTATCATTGCTGCAAATATTACTTCAGGCAATGCAAATCTAGGCAATGCTGTATTAGCAAACTACATGAACGTCAATTTTGATGTAGGTGTGACACAAACAGTATTTGCCGCTAACTTAGTAGCAAATGTGTCAGCAAACGTTAGCAATATTCAAGTTGCTAATTTTGTTGTAAGTAATTTAACACCAAGCACAGATGATCAATATAGTTTAGGTACAACACTAAAGCGTTGGAAAGATATCAATATTTCAGGTAACGCTAATATTGCTACACTAGCGGTATCAGGTAATGGTACATTTGGTAATTTAAATTTTGGTAATCTATTAACCGGTAATTATGCTAACTTTAGCAACGATGTCGTCGTTCAAGGCAACATCGCAAACGTAAATAATATCAGTATTACAAATGCTTTAGCAGCAAATACTGGTAATTTCAGTGGTAATATCACATCATTAAACGCAAATCTTGGCAACGTAGTTAATGCCAATTATGTCAATATTAATAATGATCTTGACGTAAATGGCAACATCGACGCTACATTTGCAAATTTTGTCGGCAACGTTTCAATCTCAAATAGTAACCCGGCATATGGTATTAAAACTGATAATCTATATTACTCAAACGGTACACCTTGGGATCTACAAGAAGCTGCAGGTAGCAACAACGAAATTCAGTTTAATACAAATGATAATTTTGACGCTAGCGCAAACTTCACGTTTAACCCATCAACAAACCTACTAACTGTAAATGGTAATGCTAACGTTACAAACACATTATTGACACCAAATGTTAATAGCGGCAGCGGTAACTTAACGTTGACTGCTAATGGTTTCAATACCGTTTATGACACTTCAGGAAACGTGACATTTCCGGGCAACGTTACAGCACATACATTCTATGGTAATGTGAACGCAAATGTTACTGTTAGTGCTGCTAATACTACTGTATTATTCTCAGATGCAGGTGCAATTTCGGGTCAAACTGGATTCACATTTAACAAGACATCAAATCTTGTCACAATGACTGGTAACCTGCAATTAGGATTAGCAGGCTATAACAAGATACAAAACAATTCTAATGCTGCTTTAGAGATTCAAGGTGGTTGGGATCAAGCTAGCGGTTCAGGTGTAAACATTGTTGCAGGTGACTATAACAACAATAGCAACTGGGGCAAACTAAGCATTCAAGGTAATGTAAGCGGTAATAGCGTAGGTTAC
>Ga0129333_10006833_pt1 | contig 10795 bp, 9 predicted proteins | sample CPB6_08_DNA_FD_94474 | JGI IMG/M metagenome (GOLD analysis project Ga0129333, IMG submission 94474) | Freshwater to marine salinity gradient microbial communities from Chesapeake Bay, USA - CPBay_Sum_0.6_0.8_DNA | ecosystem: Environmental > Aquatic > Marine > Coastal | place: USA: Chesapeake Bay...
CAAAGGGTTCCGGCGTGCGGCCCTTGAGATAGTTGTTAACCACGTAGGGCCAGATCAGGTCATTGGCGCGCAGACTGGCGAAGGTCAGCGCCAGCTCGCGACCCGGCAGGATGCCACCCTGCGCAAACTGCGCTTCGCGTGCCACGACATAGGCATCGTCAATGAAAATGCCGAGTTCGCCGGTGTCGCTGAAGTCAAGCATGGTGGTGAGCAGGGTGGCGCTGGCGACGGAACGATCGTCACGCGCGCGCAGGATGGCGAGTGCGCAGCCGAGCAGGGTGCCACCGACACAGAAGCCGAGCGTGTTGACCTGTTCGACGCCACAGACGGCTTTCGCGGTGTTGATGGCGCGCAACACGCCATGCTCGAGGTAATCGTCCCAGGAGGCATTGCCCATGCTTTCCGGCATATTGCGCCAGGACAGCATGAAAACGGTGTGGCCGGCATCCAGTGCATGGCGAACCAGCGAATTGTCCGGCTGCAGGTCAAGGATGTAATACTTGTTGATGCAGGGCGGCACCATGACCAGCGGAATCGAATGCACGCTGTCCGTAACCGGCGTGTACTGGATCAGCTGCATGAAATCATTTTCGTAGACCACGGCACCGGGGGTGACCGCCAGATTGCGCCCCACCTCGAAGGCGGAAAAGTCGGTCATCGAGACCATGCCGCGCCCCATGTCGGTGGCGAGGTTGCGCAGGCCCTGTTCGAGGCTGTCACCGTCTGTTTGTGCCGCGAGTTTGATGGCTTCGGGATTGCTCCAAGGATAATTCGCCGGCGACAGTGCATCGACCAACTGGCGGGTGTAAAAGGCCAGCTTTTGCTTCGCCGCTGCCTCGACCTGTGCGCTGTCAGCCAGCCGGATCAGCCAGCGGGCGTTAAGGAGATAGGCGTTTGCCAGGTAGTCATAGTACGGCTCGCGCCACTCAGCAGCCCGGAAGCGACGGTCCGCGGCAGCTGCTGACTCAGCGTCCTCTCTTGGCGCTGTGCTGTCGCTGCGATTGATGTGGCGCTGCCACAGCGCGAGCTGTTGTTGCCATAGCGCCTGCAGTTCGCCGGGCCAGTGGCCCTCCTGCGTCTGCAGCGCCTGCAGCCAGTGTGAAAAGGCGGCAGCGGTGTCGGCGTTTCCGCTGAAGCCCAGTTTTTCTGCAGCGTCGGCCAGCACTTTTTGCGACCAGGCCGCGTAGGGATTGTCAGAGGGTTGTCCGGTTGAGCTCATGGCGGAAGCGTAAGGCCTGGGCGTGACGTCAGGATGACGGCGAAAACCTTAACACAAGCCGGGCCGGATGCGATCCGGCGGGTACGGGTGCGGAGGTCAGTGACCGTGCGCCCAGGTGCTGACAGCCCATATTGTCGCAATGCCCAGCCCGATCAACACAACCTGCTGCAGTGTTGCGGCAAGCTCCGGTCGCCGGTGCAGCCCCGGAATCAGATCGGCCACCGCCACATAAAGCATGCTGGCCGCCGCCAGTGCGAGCAGGGGGGTGATCAGGGATTGCGCCATTTGAAGCGCGAAATAGGCGCCGATACCGCCGACGACCATCGAAGCGCTGGCGAGAGCATTGAGCAGAAGCGCGGATCGTTTGCTGTAGCCGGAGTGCAGCAGAATGAGGAAGTCGCCGACTTCCTGCGGAATTTCGTGTGCGATGATGGCAATGGCAGTGACAATGCCCAGTTGCGTGTCGGCGAGAAAGGCTGCGGCAATCAGCACGCCGTCGACAAAATTGTGAAAGGTGTCGCCGACGAGAATCATCAGGCCGCTGCGGCCGTGATCATGATCGTGGCCATGCCCGTGCCCGTGGTGATGTGTTTGTGCGGGAGGGGAGGGCGTGTCATGCGGATCGTGAGCCTCGCAGTCTTCGACGTGGCAGTGGCGCCAGAGAACCAGTTTCTCGAGCACGAAGAATCCGAGTATGCCGAACAGTATGGTGGCCGCTGTTGTCTCGAGACTGTCGCTTTGATAGAAAGCGTGCGGAATCACTTCGATGAAGGCGGCACCGAGCAGTGCGCCGACGGCATAGCTGACCAGCATCGGTATCTGGCTTGCCCGCGCACGCAGTGCGACCAGACTGGCCATGACGGCGGACAGTATGCCGCCAGCGAGTGTTGCCGCGATGATCCAGCCGAGGGTGTTCAAGGTGAGAAGCCGGGCCGAGGGCCGCTGAGGAAACCCGTAATTATATGCGTGAAAGGCCCGGTAAGTCTCCGTGATGGATGTTAATCACGCCAGATCAACGCTGCCATGCGGCCGGTTATGCCGTCCCGCCGATAGGAATAGAACCGGCCCGGGTCGCTCCATGTGCAGTCTCCGCCACCATGGATGCTTTGCACGCCGGCGCGTTTCAATGCGCTACGAGCGAGTCCCGGCAGGTCACACAGCCATTTGCCGGCGAGGTGCTTGATAAAGGCTGATTCATTTTCAGCGGAATTCCAGCAGAAGGCCGTGCGAACGTCTTCTCCGACCTCGAAGGCGGTCGGACCGATACCGGGTCCGATATAGGCGTGGAGGCTGGCCGGGTCGACCGCCATGGCGGTCACGGTATTCTCCAGAACGCCGCCGGCCAGGCCGCGCCAGCCGGCATGCGCTGCGGCCACGACGAGCCCGTCATCACTGGCAAACAGCACCGGCAGGCAGTCAGCAACCAGGATGGCACAAACTCGGTGCGCTTGGCGGGCGACACTGGCGTCCGCCTCGGTCTCGGCGGCGGTGGTGTGTGCATCTACGACCGAACTGCCGTGAACCTGATGCAGCCACAGGGGTTCGGTGGGCAGCAGTCCGTTCAGGCGTCGCCGGTTCTCCGTGACGGCTTCCGGCTGGTCACCGCAGCGTCGGCCAAGGTTCATTCCGGCGTGCGCACCGGTGCTGACACCGCCTTGGCGGGTGGTAACGAAGGCGTGGACCCCGGCCGGTGCAGGCCAATCCGGCAGTATCCAGTCCGGCGGGCGCGTGAATGTCATGACATTTTCAACCGGCGGATCAGTGTGCGCATGTCCTCCGGCAGCGGTGCCTGCCAGGTCATGGCATTACCCGAGTCAGGATGAATCAGGGATAGCCGTTGCGCATGCAGTGCCTGTCGTGGAAAGACGGGTTCGACGCGGCGCAGTGCCGGGCCGTAGACCGGATCTCCCCAGATCGGATGCCCGATCGACTTCAGGTGGACCCGAATCTGGTGGGTCCGACCGGTTTCGAGCCGGCATTCGAGCACGCTGGCGCGGACCATGGCGTCCGTGATGCGGTAATGTGTGATTGCCGGCTTTCCCGATGGCACCACGGCCATTCGGGTGCGCGCGCGCGGGTCACGGCCAATGGGCGCATCGACGGTGCCGTCGCGCTTGACGGTCCCGTGGACAACGGCGCAATACTCGCGGTGCACGCTGCGTGCCTGCAACTGGCGCACGAGGTCGGTTTGTGCGGTCAGTGTCTTGGCGACCACCAGCAGACCGCTGGTGTCCTTGTCGAGCCGGTGCACGATGCCGGCGCGGGGCAGGGCCGTGAGCGTTGGCGCATGCGCCAGCAGGGCGTTGAGGAGGGTGCCCTCCCAGTTTCCGCTGCCCGGGTGTACGACCAGTCCCGGCGGCTTGTTGATCACCAGCAGCGTGTCGTCTTCGTGGAGGATGTTCAGGGGAATCGACTCGGGACGGAAGGCGGTTTCCTCTGGTGTTTGCGAAGGCTGTACGCAGATGGTCTCGCCGCCGTGAACGGCATGACGTGGCGGGACCGCCCGGCCGTCCAACGTGACCTGCCCGTTGCGTATCCAGCCGGTGAGGCGCGCGCGCGAATGCTGTGGCAGTAGTTTCGCCAGGGTCTGGTCGAGACGCAGGCCCGCGCAATCGTCGGGTACGGACAGCCGAACCGGTGCGGCGGGGCTTTCGGTATAATTTTCGGCCTGCACAGGCAGGTCTTCAGACGGAAACATATATGCGGAACATTTTAGCGGTATTCACGGCACTCGCTTGCAGCATCCTGCTCAGCGCTTGCGGCTTTTTCGGGCCGGAGCCTGACGAAACGCGTGGCTGGTCGGTGCAGAAGATCTACGCCGAGGCGCGTCAGGAGATGGCGGATAAGAACTGGGACAAGGCGGCCAAGCTTTACGAGAAGCTGGAGGCCCGCTATCCCTTCGGCCGTTTCGCTCAACAGGCCATGATCGATTCGGCCTATGTTCATTGGAAGAACGAAGATCCGGCCACCGCGATCGCCACCATTGAGCGTTTTATCAAGCAATACCCCAACCATCCCAGCGTGGATTACATGTATTTTCTCCGCGGTCTGATCAATTTCAATGACGATCTCGGCATCATGGGGTTTTTCAGCGGACAGGATCTGTCCGAGCGTGACCCCAAGGCATCGTCAACGGCGTTCGCCACGTTCAAGGAGCTGGTGACGCGTTTTCCGGAGAGCAAGTACACCCCGGATGCGCTGCTGCGCATGAATTACCTGGTCAATGCCATGGCTTCCCACGAAATCCATGTGGCCAAGTACTACATGAAGCGGCAGGCTTACGTGGCGGCAGCCAACCGGGCACAGTTCGCGTTGACGACGTTCCCCGATGCACCGGCCAATGAAGAAGGGCTGGTGATCATGGTGCAGGCGTATGACAAGCTCGGCATGACCCAGCTGCGCAATGACGCCGAGCGGGTGCTGAACAAGAACTTCCCGAACAGCATTTATCTGCGCGGCGGCCCGAAGAAGGATGTGCCGTGGTGGCAGATCTGGAACTGGTAGCGCGATGATCTGAACACCGGTCGTGCGGCGCGATGGCTGCGCGTTGCACCGACTGTGCTGGGGCGATTCCCCGGGGTTTATCGGGCGAAGCGCTTGACCACCGTCATCAGTTCGTCAATCGCGGTGTCGCCGCCACCGGAACGGATGGCACCGGCGACGCAGCCCCGGGTGTGGTCTTCGAGCAGTTGCAGCGCTACGGCGTCCAGCGCCGACTGTATGGCGGCGACCTGGGTCAGCACGTCCTCGCAATAACGGTCTGTGCCGATCATCTGCGCGACGCCGCGCACCTGACCTTCGATGCGGTTGAGCCGTTTGAGCAGTGCATCCTTGTGCGGCTGTACCACCGGTTCGTGGCGGCACTGGTCGACGTGCGATTGCGCGGCCTCAGGCGATGTCATAACCGGCGTCCTCGACGGCCTGCTTGAGTTGTGCAACGCCGGTTCGGGCGGCGTCGAACTCGACCTGCGCCTGCCCGGGTTGCAGGGTGACCTCGGCCTTGCTGACGCCGGGTATACCGGCCAGTACTTTTTTGACACTGGCGACGCAGCCCATGCAGGTCATCCCGCTGATGCCGAAGGTGGTCTGTTCCATGTCGATCACCTGTCAGTGGTGAGTGTGGGGTTTCCAGCGCCGCAGCAGCAGTGAATTGCTGACAACGGACACCGAGCTCATGGCCATCGCCGCGCCGGCGATCACGGGGTTGAGCAGGCCCGCGGCTGCGAGCGGAATGCCGAGCACGTTGTAAATGAAGGCGAAAAAGAGGTTCTGGCGTATCTTGCGCAGCGTCGCGCGCGACAGCGACACTGCGTTGACTGCGCCGATCAGGTCGCTGCGCATCAGCGTGATGTCGGCTGCATGCACGGCCACGTCGGAGCCGGCTCCGATGGCGAGGCTGACATCCGCCGAGGCCAGTGCCGGAGCATCGTTGACGCCGTCACCGATCATGCCGACGCGGTGGCCCTCCTTGTGGAGGCGGTCGATGAATTGCGCTTTGTGCTCGGGCAGCAGACGGGATTCGAAGTGATCGATACCGGCGGCATGCGCAATATAAGCCGCGGCCAGCGCATTGTCTCCGGTCAGCATGATGACGCGGATTCCTTGCTTTTTCAGCGCGGCGACGGCGGCTGCGGAAGTGGGTCGCAAGGGATCGGCGATGGCGATAAGGCCGAGCAGGCGGCCTTGGTGGGCGAGCGCTATCACGGTCTTCCCCTGTGCTTCGAGCGCTCCGCTGACGGCGGTGTCGATGGTGAAGCCGTTGTCGATCAGGAAGTCGGGTGAGCCGAGCAGCGCCAGCCCGCCTTCCACCATGGCGCGCACGCCTTTGCCGGTCACCGCTTCAAATTGTGTGACTGCGGGCGGCGTCAGCTGCTCGGCGCGCCCGCGCGTGACGACGGCTCGTGCCAGCGGGTGCTCGGAGCCGGATTCGATCGCAGCCGCGATCCGCAGCAGTTCACGCTGATCGCCGGATTCCAGTGCGACGATGTCGGTGACGGCAGGAGCGCCTTGCGTCAGTGTGCCGGTCTTGTCGACGATCAATATATCGAGTTGACCGGTATGCTCCAGCGCTTCGGCATTCTTGATCAGCACACCGGCGCGCGCACCGGTGCCGCTGCCGACCATGATCGCTGTCGGTGTGGCAAGGCCCAGTGCGCAGGGGCAGGCGATGACCAGCACGGCCACCGCGGGCACGATGGATGCCGCGAAGGAGCCGGTAAACCACCACCAGCCGGCAAAGGTGAACAGTGCGATTACCACGACCACCGGCACGAAGACGCCGGCAATGACATCGGCAAGGCGCTGGATGGGCGCTTTCGACCCTTGTGCATCGCTGACCAGCTGCACGATGCGCGCAAGGGCGGTGTCACTGCCGACGCCTGTCGCCCGGCAGCGCAGCACGCCCTGGGCGTTGAGTGTGCCTGTGTAGACCTTGTCGCCGGGTCTTTTCGAGACCGGCAGGCTTTCACCGGTCAGCAGCGCTTCATCAATGCTTGACTGGCCTTCGACCACCACGCCATCCACCGGCACCGATGCACCAGGTCTTAATTGAAATACGTCATTGACCTGGATCGCAGCGACCGGCAGCTCAGCCCACTGTCCGTCGCGCTCGATCCAGGCCTGCTGCGGCTGTAGTTTGATGAGTTCCTCGATGGCAGCGGAGGCGCGGGCCTTGGCGCGTGACTCGAGCAGTTTGCCGAGAAACACCAATGTGATGATGCTGACGCTGGCTTCGAAGTAGAGGTGATGATCGAGTCCTAGCGCCACGACGGCAGCGCTGAAGAGATACGCGATGCCCGTACCGAGCGCAACCAGCACATCCATATTGGCGCCGCCGCCGCGCAGGGCGTGCCAGGCGCCGGTGTAAAAGCGCGCGCCCACCCAGAACTGCACCGGCGTGGCGAGCAGCCATTGTGCCCAGCCCGGCAGCCAGTGATGGCCGATGCCGGTCAGCATGGTGGTCATCAGGGCAAGGAAAGGCAGCGACAGCAGCGCTGAAATCATGAACAGTCGCCGATCCTGTTGATGTTGCGCATCTCGGCGTTCGTTACGCGAGGTGTCGTTGCCGACAGGCACATACGCATCGTAACCGGCCTTGCGGATCACGGTGATCAGATCCTCGGGGCTGAGTTGTGCCGGATATTCGATACGCGCGATTTCGGTGGCGAAATTGACGGCAGCGTGCACGTCCGGCAACCGGTTGAGCACCTTTTCGATACGGGTCGCGCAGGCGGCGCAGGTCATGCCGGAGACCGGCAGATCAATGATGGCGGCGGGCCCTTGTGGCGGGGGGCGGTCTTGAACGGCTGGCATATGAATGTTGCTGATTATATACCCCAATGGGGTATTTAGACGGCTTGTCCGTGTTCGGAGCCAGCCAGTAATTGTCGTTGATTAACTATATGTTTTTATTGAAAAATATTATTTTTAGTTCGTCGCTTGCTGGCAATCTGCGGTGATGACGGTCCCGCATCACCACATTGCTGTTGCAGAGGCGGCACAAAAAAAGCGCCCGACCGGGCGCTTTGGAATCCGCGGCCGACAGGGGAGGCGCGCGGTATGAGGAGATCAATGAACGTCAGGTCGTGACCGGCAGGCCGTTCACGATTTTGACGCGGCTGCCGATGGGAAAATCCGGCTGCCGGTCGTAACTGAAACTGCGGGTGTTGCCGTCATCCATGTTGACGGTCACCTCGTAACGGGTGCTGGCCTTCAGGGCTTTCTCTGCCTCATGCCCGGCGTAAGCGCCGCCGGCGACACCTGCCACGGTGAGGATCTTTTTTCCTGTGCCGCCACCCACCTGATTGCCGAGAACGCCACCAATCACACCGCCGGCGACAGCACCCAAACCACTGCCGTCGCCTTTCTGCTCGATAGCGAAAATATTGACAACAATGCCGCAACTGGTGCACTCGGCAGGAGCGGTCTTTCGCTGAGTGCTTGCAACGGTGCTTGTCGTCGCGGCCGGTGGCCTGGCAGTCCTGCTGACGGCAGGTTTTACTGATGTGTGAGCAGTTGCCGGGCTTGTCGAAGCGGCAGCAGACGGCAGCGATGCATCCGGGCTGGACTCGCTGCTTCGGGAAAATGACGTCGGCAAAAGACCTGTTAACGTGCCGATGCCAACCAGGCTGAAAACGGTGACTGAGACGGCAGCCAGCGCGATCAACGGATTCAGTTTGCGGGTTTCATTCACGGTGTAATTCCTTTCGTGCCTTAAAGATGTGGATTCATCCTAGGGCAGACCGGAACACATCACCATGAAAAAAATCACATGATTACAATCATTTACGGATTGTTTTCCATGCTGTGTGTGACAAATTTGTTTTTTTCGGCGGTACGGCGCACTAAGTGCGTAATTCGTCACGGTTGCGAAATTGTTCGAGCGCTTCAGGGTTGGCCAGCGCTTCAACGTTCTTGACCGGCAGGTCATGTACGACATTGCGTACAGCGAGCTCGACAATCTTGCCGCTCTTGGTACGTGGAATGTCCGTCACTTGAACGACTTTCGCCGGCACATGGCGCGGTGTGGTGTTGTCGCGTATCTGCTTTTTGATGCGGTCAATCAATCCGTTGTCGAGCGAGACCTCTTCGCGCAGGCGGACAAAGAGCACGACACGCACATCATTGGGCTGCTCGGGCGGCCAATCCTGGCCGATGGCCAGGCTCTCGACAACTTCGTCGAGTTGCTCGACCTGACGGTAGATTTCGGCGGTGCCGATACGCACGCCGCCGGGATTGAGCACGGCGTCTGAACGCCCGAAAAACATCAGTCCGTCATGTGCGGTGAGTTCGACGTAATCGCCGTGGTGCCAGACACCGGGAAAGCGTTCGAAGTAGGCCGCGCGGTATTTCGTGCCGTCGTCATCATTCCAGAATCCGATCGGCATCGAAGGAAAGGGGGCTGCACAGACCAGCTCGCCTTTTTCTCCGCGGACCGGCCGGCCGTCGTCGTTCCAGACCTCGACCTTCATACCCAGGCCGCGGCATTGCAATTCACCGCGCCATACTGGCAGGACAGGGCAGCCAAGTGCAAAGCAGGAGATGATGTCGGTACCGCCGGAAATCGAGGCCAGTTGCAGATCTGCCTTGATGTGACTGTATACATACTCAAAGCTTTCCGGAGACAGCGGTGATCCGGTCGACAGCAGGGCGCGCAGGGCGGTCAGATCGTGGCTGTCGCGGGGTGCAAGGCCAAGCTTGGCCAGCGCGTCGATGTACTTGGCGGAGGTGCCGAACACCGTCATCTTTTCGTCCCGGGCATAGTCCCACAGCACGCTGCCTTTCGAGACGAAAGGCGATCCGTCATAAAGCAGCAGCGTGGCACCTGCCGCCAGCCCGGATACCAGCCAGTTCCACATCATCCAGCCGCAGGTGGTGAAATAAAACAACCGGTCCCCGCTGCGGATGTCCGTGTGCAGGACGTGCTCCTTGAGGTGCTGCAGGAGCGTGCCGCCTGCGCCGTGAACAATGCATTTGGGCACACCGGTGGTGCCCGAGGAATACATGATGAACAGGGGGTGATCGAAGGGCAGGCGCTCGAAGCAGATCGGTCCCGGTGAGTGGGGGGCCATGAAGTCGTGAACGGAGATCGCGCGCGGGATGTCCGCAATATCGGGTGCTTCGCAGGTATAGGGCACGACGACCAGCGTTTCGACGCTGGGGAGCCGGTCCATCAGTTCGCGCAACCGGCCGCGGTTATCAATGGTCTGGCGATTATAGAAATAGCCGTCGGCTGCGACGAGAATGCGCGGCGCGATTTGTCCGAAACGGTCGATTACGCCCTGAACGCCAAAGTCCGGAGAGCAGGATGACCAGACGGCGCCCAGACTGGCGGCGGCAAGCATGGCAATAATGGTGCCTGGCAGATTCGGCATATAGCCCGCCACGCGGTCTCCGGGACGGATGCCGGCGGCTCTCAGGGCCTGTGCGAAACGCGAGACCTCATTGCGCAGTTCGCGATGGCTCACGCGGCCGTTGACCAATGTCTCACCGCGAAACACGATTGCCGTTTCGTCGTCGTTACGGCGCAGCAGGTTTTCGGCGTAGTTCAGGCGGGCGCGGGGAAACCAGCACGCACCGGGCATCTGTTGCGGATTCTCGAGAAAGGGTGCATCCCCCTTTTCGCCGGTGACGCCGCAGAAATCCCAGATCGCGTTCCAGAACGCGGTGCTGTCGGACACGGACCAGTCGTAGAGCGCGGTGTAGTCGTTGAACGGTGCGCCACGCCGCTGCCCGGCTTCGGCCATGAAAGCACTGAGATTGCTGGCGGCGATGCGGGACGGATCCGGTGTCCAGAGCGGCGCGTTCATCGGTCGCTTGATTCTATTCAGGCCGCATCTGCGGGAAGAGGATCACATCGCGTATCGACGGGCTGTCCGTGAACAGCATCACCAGACGGTCGATGCCGATCCCGGCGCCACCGGTAGGCGGCAGGCCGTATTCGAGCGCGCGGATGTAGTCGGCGTCGTAGTGCATGGCCTCGTGGTCGCCGGCATCCTTCTGCCGGACTTGTTCGCGGAAGCGCTCCGCCTGATCCTCGGGGTCATTGAGTTCCGAGAAGCCGTTGGCGATTTCGCG
>Ga0129333_10006834_pt1 | contig 10795 bp, 7 predicted proteins | sample CPB6_08_DNA_FD_94474 | JGI IMG/M metagenome (GOLD analysis project Ga0129333, IMG submission 94474) | Freshwater to marine salinity gradient microbial communities from Chesapeake Bay, USA - CPBay_Sum_0.6_0.8_DNA | ecosystem: Environmental > Aquatic > Marine > Coastal | place: USA: Chesapeake Bay...
AATAGTTGTTTAAGTTGGATATTTCGTTATCAAGGTGCAATGTCTGGTGCACAAATTAGTGCCATAACTGTACAAACTTTTGTTGGCAATCAATTAGTATTGACTGGATTGCCAACAGTTGGTTCAAGTACAATATTGTTTGAACCAAATGATTTGATACAGATTGGTGCTTATACATATCCATTCACAAGCACGACACAAATATTACGTGGTAGTGGTAGCACAGTTACAGTAACAACAAATAGACCAAACATAATTAGTAGTAGTGTTGTAGGCTCAGGACTTACTGTAGGTAATGGTTGTACATTTAATATGTTTTGTCCAAACATGCCTACGTATAAATTGATACCTGGTGGTTATGTAGCAAGTGGTAGCACAACATTAAACAATGCATTGATAGAATTTAGCGATGACTTTGAATTATACGAGTGGGTAGGTACAGCATGACGCAAAGTATACCTGAAGTAGGACCAAATGTCACACAAATCAATAACGCAGAATTTGTGAAGGTTACCATTTACAATGAGTATCCATATACACCTGCACCAAATGTTAGTGCAAATAGCACATATATTATACAAACATCAGGTAACACGAATTGGACTAGCATAGGTGCTAGCAGCAATAGTGTAGGAACATTCTTTACCGCTAATGCTAACGGCACTACTGGTACAGGTACTGCTGCCAATGTCACAGTGCTAACATTCAGTAGTAGTTATAAAAACGAAACTATTAGCGGCAACGTATATGATGCATTAGGTGGATTATTAGAAGTAGGTGCGCAGAATAGAAATTTACGTGTGACAAGCGCAGATACAACTATAGCATTATCAGGCATAGATGGCAATAACATTTATAACGTGCTTGCTACAAATATACGTGGTAGCGAAGTAGAGATATTGCGCGGATTCTATAGCAACAATATGGTATTACAAAACGTATATCCAAGATTTCGTGGTATCGTAACAAGTTATGCGATCACAGAAGACCGTGACAATTTAGAAGATAATTTTACAGTTAGTGTTAGCGCAAGTAGTTATAAAACAGTATTGGAAAATAGAATTGCGGGAAGAAAAACAAACAAGGAAAGTTGGCAGTTCTTTGATCCAAGTGATACAAGCATGAATCAAGTTTATGCTATATCAGGCGTAACGTTCGATTTTGGACAAACACCAAAAGCAGGTACAGTAATACCGGGCGGTGGTGGATTTCCTTCGGGCCCAGGTGGTGGCAGACAAGATTTTGGAGATCAATACGACAGATGATTATACGTGAAGCCAATAAATTTGATTTACCATACTTTATAGATTTGATACATCGTGTCAATGAAGATGATGGATTAGGTGATATTGTATGTGGTGAATTAGATGATGATCATATCAATGCGATATTCGCAACGATACTCGCAGGTGCAGGTATTTGTTATATCGCAGAAAGCGATCAGCGTATTGGTATCATCGTAGGCGCAATCAGTCCAAACATATGGGCACCACAATATCTATTCATGCATCAAATATTATATTTTGTTGAAGAAGAATATCGCAATACAAGAGCAGGATATTTGTTGTTCAAACAATTTGATAAAAAATGCACAGAAATGGTAGAACAAAAACGCATACACCATGTAACATTGAGCGCACCAAAAACACTATTAGAAATGGATTTTGATAGATTTGGTTATGAATTATGTGAAAAGACATGGGTCAAACAAGGTATGAGAAATGAGTAAAGTCGTCAAAAAAATTGCGGCTGCTGTAGCAATCGTTGCTGCCGTAGTATTTACAGGTGGTACTGCATTAGCCGGAATCGCAACTACGATCGGTAAAGCATTAGTGACTGCTGCTGTAAGTATTGGCATAAGCAGACTTGTTGCTAAACGTGCTAACGTACCAGCAGAAGCAGGTGGCGATGGTGGAGGTCGTGTACAATTACCTCCAGCAACTACAAACAAATTACCTGTAGTATATGGTAGCGCATTTATAGGCGGTGCGATTGTAGATGCCATGTTGTCAACAGATCAAAAGACAATGTGGTATGTTGTCGCATTAGCAGAAGTCAGTGACGATCAAGGTGGCGGTGCTGGAACATATACATTTGATACCAGTAAGTTTTATTACGATGGTAAGAATGTACAATTTGGTACTAATGGTGCTGTAACAGCATTGATCACCAATACAACTCCTGCGCAAAGCGACACACGTTGCAATGGATTCTTATACATTTACTTGTTTAATAATGGTAGCAGTAGTGGTGTAAACACTGGTGGTCAAACTGCTGCACAAATACTAAGCACAACAAATGGCGTTCCAGCAGGACAAGCCTGGGGCGCAGGACAGACAATGACCAATTGCGCATTCGCTATTGTCAAAGTCATTTATAGTACAGATGCAGGCACAACAGGTGCAGGACAATTAACTGCACATATCACAAATAGCATAACTAAACCAGGCGATGCAATACTTGATTACATGCTCAATGATCGTTATGGTTGTAACTTACCATTAAGTGCAATTGATACTACAAGCCTAACTGCGCTTAACACATACAGTGATGATCTAATTGATTATAAACCAGTAGGTTGGAATCCAGGCGATCCATATAGCACACAAGCACGTTATCGTATAAATGGACCAATAGATACTGGACAAAATTGCTTGAACAATCTACAATTCCTTGTAGATAGTTGTGACAGTTGGTTACAATATAGCGAATTGACTGGTAAGTGGCGTGTAGTGATGAACAAGGGCTATGATCAAGCACCAAACGCACAAACACTCAATCAATTGTTTTTAGTAAATAGCAGCAATTTAGTTGGTGGTATTGAAGTCAGCCCTATAGATTTAAACGAAACATATAATCAAGTAGAAGTAGGATATCCAAACACAAACATCAAAGATCAAACAGATTACCAGATCATAGATTTGTATGTAGAAGATCCACAATTACTCAGCGCAAATGAAGCAGTCAATAGATTGAATCTAACATTACCATACGTCAACAATGCAGTGCAAGCCAAATATCTTGCAGCACGTAGACTATATCAGAGCCGTGAAGATTTGGTCATAGCATTTAAACTTGACTTTAGTGGTATACAAATTGAAGCAGGTGATGTGATTCGTGTTACACATGAAGTATATGGTTGGACTGATAAATTATTCCGTGTCAATAACGTAGCAGAAGAAAAAGATAGTAGTGGTAATCTGTTTGCTGCAATACAAGCATTTGAATATAGCAATGATATCTATGATGATATCATTGAAGATTATGTTCCAGCATTCAATACAGGATTAAAAGATCCAAACGTGATATCAGCACCATGCGATCCAGTCATCACAAATTTTACTGATGCTAATGCATTAGTGACAGGTTTTGATGTTACAAGTTGTGTACCTGATGAAGGTCTTGTATTGTATATGGACTTTAATTATGGTAATAATAGCAACGTATTAGAACATAGATTATATCGCACTGTACAGCAAAGCAATGGTGCACCATTTGTCAATAGTGTAACGGTAAGTGCGGCAAACATTGCTAATAATACTCCATATGTAATAAAATTTAGTGGTAATACCCCATGGACTAGTATTGGTGCAACAAGTAATGCTTATGGTACAAGTTTTACTAGTAATCTAGCAAATATCAATATAGCAAATACTACAGGTAATGCATTCAGCACATATAGTCCAGTAACAATTACAGTCAATGATTTACCATCAGCAAATTATTATTGGAGCGTGACTGCACGTAATAACACAGCAGGTAAACGCAGTGGTAATAGTGCTGTATTTCCTTGGAATGGCGCAAACATACAACCATATGATCCAAACACTGGCAATGGTGGTATGAATGGTAATCAATATAGACCAAATAGCGTAGGCTTTACAACGATTGGTAATAGTGTTGCTGCGCTAAGTCCTGTTGGGCAAGCAGGATTTACTGTAATCGATTATGGTGCTAATACAACAACAGCACCTGTTGATTTATCTACCTTAGATATGGGTGATAATTTGCCATGGTACTTAATAGGTACTGACCCTGGTGCAAACTATATCTACCCATTTTATCAAGGTACATCAACTACAGCAAATGGATATTATGCAAATAGTACGGGTGCAATGACTCCTGCGCTAGCAGGACAAATAGCAATCGCTCAAGGCGATGATAATTGGTATGTGTTTATAGCAGATACATATAGTTCTAATATACTTGCAAATGTGGAATATGAACTAAAACAAGATAGTTTTCAATTTGTTAGCAATGTAGATGCTCAAATACAAGTATTAGATGTAAATTTTGCGACTGTTGGTAACGTATTATATGCATATGCCGACACGCAACAATTAAATACTGTTTCACTAATTGCAAATTCTCCTTATTTTTATTATAGGCAATTTTCAAGTACTGCTACAGCAAATAGAGGTAGTGGTGGGGTCATGGTACGAAATATTACGGCTAATTCAAATGTTACTTGTATAAGTGCCTTTCAAACAGCATATAAGGGTAAATTATGATTACTAATCAAACAAATACTTTACCAGAAATTATTGATATGATAGAAAATGGAACCACCCAAGATTTCATTGTTTTTGCTAAATCATATAATATTTTTCAAATGGGTGGTACTAAATTTTACCAGATGATGTGCGATAAAATCAAAGAACGATTAGATAAAGAAGGTCTGTCTTATGAAACCGTCAGACCTGAATAAATAATATATAGGAATAACACAAATGTCACTACTACTAAACGGCGCAAAAACAATGACTATCGCAGGCACAGAGATGCAGTGCCTCGAAATCTATACAGGAGAAGCATATACACTACCTATAGCATTTACTGATGCTAATGGAAATCCTGCAAATGCTAGTGTACCAAACAATTGGCAATTAAACACATCTGCAAATTTTTATACTATTACAGATGTAATTTATAATTCGTCAAGTACTGAGGTTAATATAGGTAATTTAATCCCTTTGAGCCCACAACCTCCAAGCGCAAATTATAATATTAGTGCTAACTGGATAAGCAGAAATGCTGGTACAGCATATTTGTATATCGGCAACAACATTACCAATAATCCTGCAAATGGTGTACCAACAGTATCATTAGCAAACAGTGCAGCAAATAGTGTATTGTGTTTGGTTACATTAACAATTACAAAACAAAGCGATGTCAGTAATGCATTAGTAAATATTAACCGTGAACCGATCGGATTCATTGTAAGGTACCAATAATATGTCAGAAGTCAACGCAAATATTGTCGTTGAACCAATTGATCTAACTATACAACAGAACAATCCTGGTATAACGATAACACCTAATGCTATAGCATTAACTGTATATACAGGTGGGTATGGTTCTGCTGGTGGCAGTCAAGGACAATTGCAATATAATAATCAAAGTATCAGTGCAGGTGTACCAAATACTTTTTTTGGATCAGGTAATTTATCATTAGGTAGCGTAGCAAACATTAAAATTGCCGGTGGTGCAAATGCTTTGTTTTTACAAACTGATGGCACGGGCAATTTAGTTTGGGCTGCTGGTATTAGTAACATATCAGGTAATGGCGTTCCTGCAGGTGCTAACCAACAGATGCAATTCAATGGTGGCGCAGGTAATTTTGATAGCCAGCCAGGTTTCTTCTTTGATAAAGCAACGAATGTATTTGCTGCGCCAGGACAAGGATTCTTTGATAGTAACATTAATACAAATGCATTTTTTGTAGGTAATGGTGCTAATATCACTGGTAATGTTAGCGCAAATTACTATTTCGGTGACGCAGGATTATTATCTAATTTACCAGGTGGTGCGTTTTTATCAAATGGTACAAGTAATGTCAGCATACCTGTTGCTAATAGCAATATTTTTGTTGGTGTTAATGGAACTGCCAACGTTGCAAGTTTTACACCAACTGGAATTGATACGATAAGTGTTGCTGCCGGAAACATTAAAACAGATAATCTATTATATGCAAATGGCGCACCTTGGGACATAGAACAACCTGCAGGAAATACAGGCGATATTCAATATAATGCAAATGGTAATTTTGGCGCCAACCCTAACTTATCATGGAACAATAGTACACAAACATTATCAAGTTATATTGTAAACGCAAATAGCGTTACTGCCGGTAATGTAAAAACAGATAATTTATTGTACGCAAACGGTAATCCATGGGACTTTGAATTACCTGCAGGAAATACCGGTGAAGTGCAATTTAATAATGCAGGTAGTTTTGGTGCTAGTGCTAATTTAATTTGGGACAATACATTTGGAGAATTGACTACACGATTTTTGAAAATTGGTAGTAGTAATATATGTTTAGGCGCAGGTACACCTAGCGGTACTCAAGGTGCCGATGCAATTGCAATTGGTTTTGGTGCAGGTTCAGGAAATCTGGCACAGCGTCAGCGTGCAATTGCTATAGGATTAAATGCAGGTGTAGGTAATGGTCAAGGTAATGGTGCAATTGCTATAGGCGAATCTGCAGGTAGAGGTAACCTAATTAGGGCACAGGGTAATAATGCCATTGCTATAGGTGTAAGTTCAGGTTTATTGCAAGGCAATAGTGCTATCGCAATTGGTGATTCAGCAGCACCGAACAATCAAGGCTCAAATAGTATTGCTATAGGTACAGGTGCCGGCGGTAACTTTTTAGGTCAACATAGTATTGCAATTGGTTCGTTTGCTGGACAAACATCATCAAGTTATTCTAGCACAATAATATTGAACTCAACAGGTGCTGCGCTAAATCCAACTAGACCAAATTCAACGTATATTAAACCAGTACAAAATACTACTACTGGAAACTTATTTTATTATGATCCAACTACTGGCGAAGTAACATATGGTAGTGGATTGTTAGCAAATTCAACTAGCAATATAACAGTCAATACAAGTAATATATTGATGGTTATTGGTGGTGTTGTCAAAGCAAATTTGACCACCAGCAGTTTAAATCTTAGCGTAACATTGAATACAGCAACAGCAAATATTACAACTGCATTTATTGGTACAGGTAATTTTGCAACAGCAGTCGAAACACCATTGATTAGAAATGGCAATAGTAATATTGCTATCACTAATAATGGCAACATTACAATTACCAGCAATAGTTCAAGTCAAGTTGTAATTACAAGCACAGGTGTCAATGTTGCAGGTACAGCAAATATTGTTGGTAATTTAAATGCTAACTTAATAAATGGTACACTTGCCACAGCAAGTCAACCTAACATTACAAGTTTAGGAACATTGACTGCACTCAATGTTTCTGGTAATATTATTAGTGGTAATGCAAATCTTGGTAATGCTGCGACAGCAAACTTCTTTGTAGGTGATGGTACATATTTAACAAACATTAGTGTTACTGGTGGTACAAGTATTGTAAATGGTAATAGTAATGTATTTGTATATGCGAATGGAAACGTAGCAGTTAGCGTTGCTGGTGTAAGCAATACAGTAGTATTCTCATCGACACAAGCAAATTTAGGTAATTTAGCAGTAGCAAATAATATAACAATCAATAATGTTGCTAATATTACTGGTAACCTAAATGCAGCAAATGCCAATATAACTACTTTAGTAGGATCTAGTGCTAATTTTACAGGAAATTTAAGTGCAGGAAATGCCAATCTTGGTCAAATGGCAACTGCAAACTTCTTTACAGGAACACTAACAACAAACGCCCAACCAAACGTCACTAGCGTTGGTAATTTAACTGCTTTAGTAGTAAGTGGTAATACAACAAGTAATAATATTAGTATTACTAATAATGCACAAATTAAATTATTAAAACAAAATATTTCTAACTATACAGGTAACACTGGTAACACTACTACTGTTGCTGCTGGATTGGAACAATATACCATATTCAATGTTTATAGTAATACTGGAACTAATTGGACATTAGATTTAAATAATTTACGTGAAAATGGTGTAGGTAAAACATATTTGATGTTAGTACGCAATAATTCGTTGATTGCTAATATAACAGTTAATCCAAGTGCAGGCGCAGGAAATAGTATAATGCAAGGTCAAACAATATTAACAAATAGATATGCCTTATTAGAAGTTAACATGTTTGATAATATTGCTACTGGTACATGGAGATGGGCTAACCTATCATAAATATAAAATAACACGCAATATTGCGAGATAGTGATATTGCGTCATAATGCGAGGAAGCAGAGATGGCAAAATTTAGTCAGAACACGCTCAATCAAGTCGGTGGATTTGATGGGCAAGTATTAGCACAAGAATTAGTTTATGGCCAAAAAGATTATTGGAATCTTGTATGGAGTTACATCACAAGTTATCCAAGTGGTTGGCAAACAGGCACGACACCAATAAGTCTAGCAGGCGCTACTATTGATGCCACAATTATTCGTCGTGCAATTACAAATTTTAGAGATAGCCGTACAGGATATGATTTTCAGATACGTGACTATCCATTAGTCAGCAAAATTACTGATATAACAAATACAGAAGTTACAACTAATCATATTACTTGCACAAGCACTAGTGAATTGTTTGTAGGTATGCCAGTACAATTTCGTGGCTCTGTGTTTGGTGGCGTAGCAATCAATACAACTTACTATGTCAAGGAAGTTATTGATGATACAACTTTTACAATAAGTGCTACACGCGGTGCAGCACCGACTTATACACCAGGTAGTGTATTTGTATTAAGTACGGCAAGTGGATCAATGACTATGAATCGCATCGAGCCATTACCAATCAGTTTAACTATTACAAATCGTGTTGATGCTACTGGTAGTTTTACAATGGTTATTGATGAAGAAACATGGGCAACTATCGGCAGAGATAGTTTACAAGTCACATATAGTGGATTGCCTGGCGATCCAGATTTAGGCATTAATGCGACTGATCCTGCATGTTTTACAGGTCGTATAAAAATTAGTTTTCCAGCAAGTGGTAGTACGCCAGCACACGATGAAAGTATATTCTTACTATTCCTCGTAGCAAGCGATGGAGTATACAACTAATGGCAAATCAAGTTAACGTCACAGGTTCAGGCGTTGTACAAGTAAACATTGAACCACCATCAGATATAGTTGTACAAGTAGATCGTGCTATTGTGCCACAAGGACCAACTGGTCCAACTGGTGCAACAGGTCCTGCGGGCGCTACAGGTCCTGCAGGAGCAACAGGCGCTAGTGGTATTCAAGGTGCCACTGGAAGCGCAGGTGCGACAGGTATAACAGGAGCCACAGGCCCTGATGGCGCTACAGGTCTTACTGGCGCAACAGGTGTTCAGGGCGCCACAGGTATTCAGGGTGAACAAGGAAGCACAGGTGCGACTGGATTGGGTGCTACAGGAGCGACAGGTATACAGGGACCAATTGGTAGTACTGGCGCAACAGGCGATCAAGGTACTACAGGTGCTACTGGTACTCAAGGACCACAAGGTGCTACTGGCGCCACTGGTGCTGAGGGTTCTATTGGAGAGACTGGTCCAACGGGAGCAACAGGGGCAACTGGAGAAACAGGAGCAACTGGTCCACAAGGAGCGACAGGACTCACAGGAGCAACTGGAGAAACAGGAGCCACAGGACTTACAGGAGCAACTGGACTCACTGGTGCAACAGGTATCACAGGTGCTACTGGAGAAACAGGAGCCACAGGACTTACTGGCGCTACTGGACTAACGGGGGCTACTGGAGAAACAGGAGCGACTGGTTTGACTGGTGCTACTGGTAGTACTGGACCAGATGGTGCGACTGGACTAACAGGTGCAACTGGCTTGACAGGAAGCACTGGACCACAAGGTGCTACGGGAGCAACTGGACCTATCGCTGGTGCCAACACAGAAATTATTTTTAATGACAGTAACGTAGCAAATGGTAATGCCAATTTAACTTTCATCAAAGGTACTGGCACACTCAACACATATAACACAAAGATCACAAACAATCTACATTTGTTAGATGCAAACGTATTCTATGCAAATGTTTACGATGATACTGCTAATGGTATCGTCGCTGCTAACATCATGGCAGCAGATTATTATAATAGTAATGCAGTATCATTAGTATTAGGTGTAAGCAACACTTACCCAAACACTGATGCATTTACAGGATTCCAAGCAGTTGATGGTGCATTAGTATTCACAGCATATGATAGTGCTAGTGGCAATACTAATTCAATGAACATCAATACTACCAGAATGTTCACTGGTAAAGAACTACAAGCAAGAGCAAATTTCTTTGCATTTAGACAGGGCACTAGCGGTAGCAGCCCATATACATTGAGTGTTGGTAACTTAGTTGCAAACGTTCGTGGTAATCTAAATCTAAGCAATGGCGTGGCAAATCTTGGTAGCAATGCTAACCTAATATTGTCAGGTGGTAGCAATAATGATGTGCTATCAACTGATGGTAGTGGCAATCTAAGTTGGGTCAGCCCACAGAGTGGTGCTACTGGTGCGACAGGTCCTACTGGAGCAACTGGTCCGCAAGGAGCGACAGGTCTAACTGGTGCTACTGGAGATGTAGGACCTACTGGAGCGACAGGTCTAACTGGTGCTACAGGCCCTGTAGCAGGCTCAAATACAAACGTCATTTATAATGATGCAGGTAATGCTGCAGGAAGCAACGCATTCACATTCAACAACACTAGCAATACAATGATTGTTGAGAATGCTAATGTTGGTAATTTAACAATCAACAGTAATGTTGCTAATACTACAAATTATCAATTTGTTGGTAATGGTGTAAACGTAAATTGGAATAACAGCAACGTCAGTTATTATAGCGTCACTAATACTGGTAACAAT
>Ga0129333_10006836_pt1 | contig 10794 bp, 14 predicted proteins | sample CPB6_08_DNA_FD_94474 | JGI IMG/M metagenome (GOLD analysis project Ga0129333, IMG submission 94474) | Freshwater to marine salinity gradient microbial communities from Chesapeake Bay, USA - CPBay_Sum_0.6_0.8_DNA | ecosystem: Environmental > Aquatic > Marine > Coastal | place: USA: Chesapeake...
GTAAAAAAGTAAAAAAACCTTTTTTCTTGTTAGTACTACATTTATAGCTGCTATATAATGCTCTTTAACTGCCGCATGCGCCAAAAAAATTGAAATGATTCTGACGCTGTTAAGTAGTTAGTGACAATCACTCAAAGAACTATCCAAGAACTATCCAAGACACTTATTCCAAGACACTTATTCCAAGCACCGACGTATTAAAGATGACTTCCAGAGTAGACCTACCACTTAGCAAGGCCCAGCAGCAGGAGCTTGACCGTTTACTCAAACGCGAGGCTGAACTTATGGTGCGGCGCAGCGAGGCACGCGAACGCATTGCGGCGACCAAGGCCAAGATTGCGGCTTTTGCTGTTGACAACGAGATCCGCCGCGAGATTCATAAAAATTTGTGCTACCACGCTAATAAGGTTGGCTACATTCAAGAGGAGATGATTGATGCTGAACGCATGGAGACCATGATGGCGTGGAATCGGCTCATCTTGCTTGAGGATCAGCTTTACTGGTTAAAGGCTGACGCTAAGAAGGCAGAGAAGGCGGCGGCTGAGGCAGCTGCTGAGAAGGCAGTTAGCGCGTGAAACCTTTTACACTACCAACAAAAACAAAAAAAGAAAAAACCCTTTTTTCTTGTGGCAAATTTCATATGACAAATTTAATACGCCGCCAAAAAAATTGAAACGATTAACACGCTAATAAATGGTTGCCAACAATTACTCCAAAGCACTTATTCCAAGAAACTTAATCCAAGATGACTTCCATGAATGACTGCGATGCGAACATGACTTCCATGAATGACTGCGATGCGAACATGACAAACGAGAAGCGAGCCAGGAGCGAAACGGCTGACAATGACGTGCCACTGAAGAGGCGGCGTGTGGAGTACGAGCGCTTTGAAGAGTGGCGCGGCCGTTACGTAGATGATCCATCCCATCCCCCAATTAAAGTGGAATGCAACTTTAGTAACAACATTATGATTTGCCTGGGCGGCGTGCGGGCGCCTTTTCCGACAGAAGCTGAGCTTCGTGCGACGTTTGAGAAGTACGGCCCCATCAAGTGGATAAGGTTTTCTGACTTGAATGAGAATGTGTCGTCACCGAACTTTGGTAGGCCATGGTTTGCCTTTATCACCTTTGCGTGCGAACTTGATGCACAATTAGCCCGCGAAGGCGAGAACTGGCGGTGGCAGCGCCTGAAAGAGGAGCGGGAGCGCAAAGCTCTTCTTGCGTCCTCCCTACCCCAGTGATTTTATACCGCCACTTTTCCATAAAATACTAAGAAAAACAAATAAAAAACCCTTTTTTCTTATGGCAAATTTCATACAGTGGGAAAAAATTGAAATGGATTTAGTCAATAGATAATTTGACTAATCCAAGACAATGTGCGGCAGCTGCGATAACGATGAGATGTGCCAGGTGAATGAACTATTTGGAGGACTGTATAGGATGGGATACACAGTATCTTATCAAAAAACATTTACTGAGATTTTGAAACAGCTTCGCCACGATGCCTGTTTTGCGCCAGAACTACGGAAATACTCTATTAGATTGGATGAATTCACTGATGAGTGGATGCAACAGATGACGAGCGGTGATATTGAATGCTACAGGCGGCCGCCTGATGGGTGTCTTCCATATAGATATGTTGAGAGTAATATCACTAAGGAGCAAGCTAAAGCTATGACGTTGGAGGAGCTGGAAAAAGCTGTAAAGGATATGTACCGCGCACCAGAAATGGATGACACTGTAGACAGGGATGAAGCGATCATTAGACCGTTACTCTTTTCAGCTATAGGTCGCACTAAGCGTAGACGCCTTCCCAGCTTTCAGCTTTAGATGGGTTTAAAACAAACTAGAAAAATAAAGAAAAATGTGTTTTTTCTTAGATGCTAGCGCAGCATCTAAGAAAAAATTGAAGGCGCTGGCTGCCTATGAATTAGTGCCTTGCTGCGCAAATCATTCCATGGAGAGCTTTATCACTTCCTATGGCCTTCCCTTCCATGACTTCCAAGAACTGTTGAGAAATACGGGTGCTGTAATTGCGGGTAGTTCAGCTCTGGCTCTTTACTTTAAACAAGAGGGAATTGACCCTGGCTTTGTTCCAAATGACCTTGATATCTTCATTCGTCGTGAGTGCCCGTGCGATCAATGTAACCCACTGGTTAAGTTTGTAAGAAAGCACGGCTTTGAAAAGACTGACAAGTTTGATCGCTTTGCGATTGCTACAGAGAATGCCCGCGCATACTATTTATCCATGGGTGGCATCAAGAACGTTGTGAGCTACATAAACGGCGATCAAAAAGAGGTTCAGATCATCTCCCTTGAACCCAAGGGTGATGTCAAGGATTATATCACGGGCCATTTTGACTTAAGCATCTGTGCGACTTGGTGGGATGGTGACAAGTTTCACACAATTGACTCTGAGCTTACCAAGCGCAAGATTATGTATCGCCTGAGGGAGCCTGATATTAAGTCAGATATGGGCTATGCTGAGAGCAAAGTTGAGGGGCGCATTGATAAGTACATTCTGCGGGGTTTTAGAATTATTCCAAACAGGCGGGCTGTTATAGATGAGCGTGAAGTTCTTAGAAATTACTCCAATATCTCCGCGTACGACATGATGACTCTTGAGGACATTCCTCTCGCGGACTTCCTTCTCAAGAGCCCTTCGAACATTATTCTCAAGGTGAAAGAACAGTATTTCGCATTTAACAGAAAAACGTTGATTGACTACATGACTCAGAAGCGGACCTTTATAAATGATTGGGTTGGATACATCTTTGAGACACCTTTCAGGCAATACCTCTCGGCTGCCAACATGGGCCTTGTGAATTATGAGATGTTTAGAATATACGAGCTGTGTGACGAGAGCTCTGTGCCCGTCGCAAGAGGAATGGTATCAATCTACGATGTTAAGGCCTTTTCGGTAAGGACGTGGCTTAATACTGGGGTTCTAGGTTAAAGGTACGAAATAAAGGCACGAAATAAAGGTACGAAATAAAGGGACAAAATAAAGGTAGAAGATAAAAATACGAAAAATCTAAAAATGTTTTTTTTGAAAAAATTGAAATTGGTGGCGGTTTATAGGTTAGGTGCCTATTCCAAGACTTACTCCAAGACTTACTCCAATATTCCATGTTTATTCCACTTGTAGTCATTATATTTGAGCAGGATGGCTTCACCAACTTCATGACTTACTCCCCAAAGGTGTTTGACGATGATAAGAACTATCGCAAACAGATGAATAGCCTTCTTAAGCGAGTTCAAGAAGACCTTAGTCGCGGGAGACAGGTAGAAGTGAAGGGTGTGTATGTGAAGCACCTTGAAACACCTCTTGCTAACCGCCATCATATGTGCTACTTTAGTACGTATAAGCATCTTATTGGTGATCACAGGCCTCTACATGAGGATTCACCCATCTTCTTTGAGCTGGGCGAAGAGGAGAACGATTATGTTCTATCACAGCCTAATCTTGTACACACGGTGTCCAAGCACGCATTTGTTTAAGAGGACATTAGAAATAGAAACACAAAAAAATCTAAAAACATTTTTATTGTTCATCAGTCTAATTGTATATTATGAGAAAAATTGAATATGACTTTGGTTAATGAAGATGTTGCCATTTATCCAAGAAAGCAATGTCCGTCCAAAAACGCCGCCGTCCAATTGTTGCGCCAGTAGCTGCTCCAGTAGCTATACCAGAACTTGTGCCACCCCATTCTCCTATAACCTCTTCTCTAATGCCTTCTCTAATGCCTCTTAAAACAGGCTACCAAATGATTAGTGGTTTTACACGGATTCCAGTTGCGTCTGACGGTAACTGCTTCTATACCTCTATAGGCTTCTTCTGTGAGTTGAATGCTACTGCCATGCGCCATCTTATTATAAAGTTCTTCATCTTTAAAAGGGCTGAGTACTCTATCTTCTTTGAATCAGAGGCAGATTTTATGAAGGCTATAAAGGAGAATACTATTACGCGCATTTGGAATACTGATCTGGCAGACATATTGCCTCATGCGGCAGCGCAACTTCTACAGCGTGATATTATTATACACAACTTTGATAGTAGATACATTAAACAGATTCGTATTCCAGCTATTACAAGCACTTATACGCCTATTCATCTATTCAGAAGCAACTGTCATTACGAAATTCTACTTGATAACAGCATTCCTCCTAACAAAAACATCTGTCCCCTACCAGACGTTTCTGAGATTTTATCTGTTTCTAAAGAGGAAGAGGAAGAGGAGGAAGAAGAGGAAGAGGAGGAAGAAGAGGAAGAGGAGGGTGATGTTGAAGATTCTGGTTATGAGAATGATAATGATAATGATGAGTGTACGATTCGCCTATAAAACCCCCACAAATACATTTATTTTGTTTAGTCACAGAGCCACTCAAGGTAATCCATCCTATTCCACGCGTCTTCAATCATAATACTATCCTGTTCTACCACATACTGTTCTGTACTATATACAATCTCATGTAGAAGATGAGGAAAATAGATATTGAGACCAGTATAGAGATCCACATCCGCAGGTAGCATTACAGTGTGAATAATGCCATGTACACTAAGATCATAAGAGACCATCTTAGGCTCATCAATCTTCTTCTTCAAACCCTCCTTTAAAACATGTTTCATAGGTCTGTGCGGCACTGGCTTTGAGCTCCTTTGCGGCTTGTACTTGTAGGAGTAATTGCGGTGAGTAGAGAGGAGAGTCATGGAATGGCTATTATATGGAGGGGCCACTATATAAATTAATAACTACGTTTTCAATTTTTCCGCGAGGGATTGTTGCATATGATTCTAATAATACACTTAGTACAAGTATAATATTTCGTGTATTAATGAATTTCTTACGAGAAATATAAAAATTGAAGAATGATGGCACCTGGATATAGGTGGTTATCCATTATATATCTATTCCAAGTTATTCTTTATGGCTTCTTCCAACTACACCATTCTCTTCCACGGCAACTGCATTGATGGCTGGTTTTCGGCCTACATCGCATACACGGCTCTTAATCCGCAGGCATCCAATATTAAAATGTATCCCATCTCTCCCAGCCAGACCAATACCTGGCCCTCCGTTGCGGAGATGGCTGGCACTCACATCCTTCTTGTTGATGTCTCGGTAGCGGCATCTTATCGCACCACCTGGACTCTAGGCGGCGCACTTTCAATTAACTGTATCGACCATCACGCATCCGCTGTGGAGCACTGGCCCGCTGGGGCATCTCCTATCAACACTGAGAGTTGTGCGGCACTTCAGGCCTGGAAGCACTTCTACCCTTCAGCGGAGCCGCCTTTCTGGCTTTACCACATTGATCGCATTGATCGCTGGGACAATCCCACATACGAGGACCGATGTGTGCGTGAGGTGCTGAATGAAATCGCGCACAAGCCCGTTCAGGGACGGCAGGATGAGGCGTTCTTGATGACTGAGGCATTCTTGATGAATATGACGAATGCTATGACGGTAGCAATGGTAATTAATCAGGGCAAGCAGATTCTGGATCAAAAGGACACAGTGCTTTGCGGGATCCTTGGAAATGGCCGCATTCATACTCTCAATCATGAGTATATTACTGCGTGGAGTCTGCCTGTAAGCTGGTTGGGAGCGAACGTCTTCATCATTGACAATACGTGTGTGAGCCTTGACACAACTGAGGCCGCGCATATCGTCTTTCAAACTCATAGTGGCGTAGACATCTTCATCAATTATCGCAAGAAGGTTATGTATGGCAAGGGCCCAACGGGGGTTGACAAGACTATGTACGTCTATTCAGCGCGAAGCCGTGGCTTCAATCTGACTGAGGGTACCATTCTTAAGGGCCATCCTACTTCCGCGGGTGCTTCGCTTATCAAGGAAGAGGTTCCGCTGCTTCCGTTCCTTGTCGCAACTTCTTAGATTGCATTATGTATTATGTAGTATGTGTAAGTAAGGTAAAGTAAACTTGAAAAACTAGAAAAACAAATAAACATTTTTAATGAAAAAAATTGAAACGCTGTAATGACTTAGGATTAGTGAAAAGCGGAGACAATTACATCATCCATGGATTATGATCATTTTCCAGGTCAACGAAAAAATATCCTTCCCCTAAAAAGACTTTTCGATCAGTTGGGTGCGAATAATAATAAATTGTATAGTTCTATGGATATTGCTAAAATTCTTGATAATGAAGGTATTACCTATACCAAATTAATGGGTAATCCTGACTTATTAGCAATGTATAGAAATGATTATATTGATAGCAAAAACGGTAGATGGCAGGTAAATTACAGGAGGGCGTTACAATTAATTACAGGAGGGCGTTACAATTAATTACAGGAGGGCGTTACAATTAATTACAGGAGGGCATTGCAATAAACACTGATTAAAAAATTGAAAAATGTAATTACATTATATTTTTAACACACATTCCATTCCAATGTCTATTAGACCTCGTCCTTTGTGGTCTGGCTTCTCTTATTTCCAGCACCAGCTTGATGGAATTAACTGGATGCTTGACAAGGAGATCAACGGTACTTTTGTCCCCAATAGGGAAGGCAATGGCACCACTCTTGTCCGCGGCGGCTTCCAGTGCGATGAAATGGGGCTCGGCAAGACTATCCAGATTAGCTCTGTTATTGTTAACAATCCTCTCTCTTGTACTCTTCTTATCGCGCCCCTGGCAATGATTAGCACATGGTCCGATGTTCTTAAGAAGACGGGGTGCGCTGTTTATGAAATCGGTGTTAATGGCTGGAACTTGGTAGGGGACGGCCCAATTCCAAGACACTTTATTAAAAACAGGCCCGCGATCTACATCTCCAATTATGAAAAACTATATTCCAAGCCCTCTCTCTTTCAGCGCGCGTGGGATCGTTGCGTTCTTGACGAGGCACATAAGATTCGCAACGGCGATGGCGAGGTCGCTCGAAGCTGCCGTAAAATAATCGCCCCAATTCGCTGGGCCGTGACTGGAACACCCCTGGTTAATTCCCTAAAAGACGTAGTATCTCTTATGGCGTTTCTTGGTGTTCCTTACTCTAAGCTGTGGCGATGGGAGGCACGTTACTTGCGTATTCTTCCTGAACTCGTAATTCATCGCTCTCTTGCCGCTCTTCGCGGTATTCTTAAGGAGGCGCCCCCCGTCCCTGTAATCCACGATGTTATTCTCCCCTTTACTAGCCAGGCAGAAGAGGAATTCTACTTTGGCGTTCAGGGTGCTAACGAATCCTTAATTCGTAAGTATTCTAAGGAGCTTATTAGCCCTACCGAGGCTTTCAAGTTGTTACTGCGTCTTCGTCAAATCTCGGTTCATCCGCAGGTTTATATTAATTCTAAGCGGCGGGAGGATATCGGTTATAACCGCGAAGACTGGGTTTTGCCGTCTTCCAAGCTTGAAAAGATTAAGGAGATTATTCAGACCGATAATATGAACTCGGATGCCGAGGGGGCAGTAGCCGATAAGGTTCATAAATACATTGTATTCTGCCAGTTTAATGATGAAATGAGCCTTATTCGTGAGTTCCTACTAAACGAGGGACTTGTAGCAGACGATAATATTCTTCTTTATAATGGCTCAATGAATCAGGCAGAGCGCGAGGCAGTACTTAAGCGCTCTAAGGTGACGACTGAAACGACTGTCCTATTGCTTCAACTTCAGGCTGGCGGTGTTGGCTTGAATCTTCAGGAGTATGATCGCATTATCTTTGTAAGTCCGTGGTGGACTAGTGCCCTGATGGATCAGGCAATTGCCCGTGCGGTTCGTATGGGGCAGAAGGAGATCGTTCATGTTTATCACTTGAGGTTGGCCGCGGAGTCAGCGACAGCAGAGGCGGCCGTAAATATTGATGAGTTAGTTAATGCTAAGGCGGAGGAGAAGCGTAAGATGTTAGAGAAATTGTTTGTATTATGCTCTAATGAGGCCGTGTAGAGGAGTCATATGCAGTAAGAGATCTAAAATAAAAATTTTTTTGTTATTTTAGAGCTATAAATTAAAATATAAATTAAAATATAAATTGAATGGCAAATGGAATTATAAATGGAATTATAAGTGGAATTATTATATTATTCTGCTACTGCGGCAGCTACTACCTCCTCTGCTTTAGGAGCTACTAAATCCTCCTCCTTCCTTTCATCTTCCACCTTGACATCAGATGCAAAAGTTACACTTTTCTTACTAGGATCCATTCCAAAGAAACTCATTACAAAAGTCACAAATGTCATGAATAAATCATATAACCAGGTCAGCATTATAATACCCGTAAATTAATAATTTGGATTAAAAATTACGCGCTAAAAATTACGCGCTTATCCGATAACACAGTCACCATTTTTACTACCCTCCCAGACTCTTACAGACTTTATAGCAGTATGACCGCATGACGTACAGGTTCTTTCTTGATATCCTGCCACTGTAATCGGACCCATAACAGTATACTTGTGAAAACAGGTCTTTTGAGCCAGTTTCTCTGCGCGCTCTTTCTCTTTTGCATCTTTAATGACTTTATCAAAAAAGTCGTTTCGGAATTTATCTATTTCATTGACATTCATTTGTTAGGTATGAGGATTTCTTCTGTGATTATTTTACACCATTTCTCGATATCAAGATACGTATCATAGATTTCCTTACATTTAATTTGAGCTTGAACTATATCCTTTGTATTCCAAAAGTTTTTTAGATTATTCTCAATATCATTTTCAGAATCACAGTATACAATTGCGGCGCTCCAATTAATTCGGTCTTCAAATGGAAGAACTAGATCAGTATTAACTACAAGTGGAATTCTACCAAGATATAGCACTTGATAGAAGCGGGCCGACCAATTTCCCGTTCCTCGCGTACTTAAAGTAAAGTAGGAATCTTTTATATTATTAATAAATTCTTTTACGATGTCTATATCATGTGGTTTTCCGCCCCAATATTCGGTTTTAATGACTATATTCTTTTTAATATTTGGGATTTGTTTTAGCTTATTAATATATTGAAGTCTAGATGGGTGGGATATAATAGACCCACAAAATCCTACTACTGGCTTTAAGCCCTTTTTGGGAAGTGGATCAAAGGGTGGCTCATTTTTTAAATCGGATTTGGGGCAAGGATATGGTAGTAAATATTCATTGGACTTCTGATGTGATTTATAAAGACCTGTTCTAAAAAGTAGAACATTTTCTGGTATATCAAATGGCTCATTGTAATCAGATACTAAAAATACTATGGCTTTTTTGTAATTATATGAATGTAGTACTTCTTGAATTAGCTGTGAGTTAGTAGATCCCCATGGTATTTTACTTGAAACAATATAATCGCAATCTTCTATTGGCGATGGGATATGTGGAATATACTGTATAATTGATTTTGTCCATATATCAGGAGATTCAATGTATAATTTTAGTGACATGTATTTTTACATATAATAATCTTTAGACCAACAAACATTTTAAAATGTTTGTTTGCCTAAGTATATGAATATAAAGATATATATTCTATCAGTATAGATATGAATAAAATTGGAGTATTTATAGGTACGCGACCTGAATTAATAAAATGTATGCCTATAATTAATACTTCAGATATCTATATACCTATTTTTGTACAACAGCACAGTGATATTTTAGATATTCCTATAAAACATAATAAACACATAATCTCAATAAATCAATTTGGTGAGAATCGTCTTAATAATATTATTATGTCAATTATAAATTCTAATGTATTTGATTTAGAATGGAAAGCTATACTCGTCCAGGGAGATACAGCGGTTGCATATGCTGCCGCCCTTTCAGCATTTCATAAAAAAATTAAAATTATTCATCTTGAAGCTGGTTTAAGAACATATGATTTAGATAATCCTTGGCCTGAAGAGGGTTATCGCAAAATGATTGACTCAATAACAGATATTGCGTTATGTCCTTCAAAACATTCGGCCCAAAATCTTATTAATGAAAAATTTAGCGGCCAAATAGAAATTGTTGGAAATACTAGTATTGATGGAATTTGTGCTTATAATCTGACACCAACTATAGGTAATATAGTTATAATTACTTTACATAGAAGAGAAAATTGGGGTTATATTAAAGCATTCTTTGAAACAATTGAAGATATTGCTAGTAATTATCCTGATCTAACATTTATGCTACCTATACATCCAAATCCAGAAATTACTAAATTTGCCTATATTTTTAATAAGGTTAAAGTTATAAAACCTCTGTCGCATATTGAGATGTGTAATATATTAGCAGAATGTAATTGCGTAATTAGTGATAGTGGCGGTATTCAAGAAGAAGCAAGTTTTTTAGGAAAGCGAATCTTTTGTTGTAGAAAAATCACGGAAAGAACTGAACTAATTGATGATTATATTACATATACCCCAACACCAGAATCTCTAAAACTATTATTTAAACCTCAAATGGAATTATTAAAGTGTAGTAATATATATGGAGAAGGGGAAGCACATCTAAAAATTAATTTCTTTCTTAAAAATACACTCTATCCAGTAGTATAAAGCTATTTTTATAAATATAAATATAAATATAAATATTATGGCCAATATTAATGAGTTAGAAAATATATTTACAAATATATATAATAAAAACTTATGGAATATGGGACAAAATGAAAGTAAAAGTGGCCTTGGTTCATCCGAAGAATATACAAAACATATACAAAAAAAATTAGTAGAAGTTGTAAATAAATATAATATTAAAAATATGATAGATGTATCTTGTGGAGATTTATTTTGGATGAAAAAAGTGTTTCCTCTTTTAAAATGTAATTATTTAGGTATTGATATTGTTAAAAGTGTAGTTGATGA
>Ga0129333_10006837_pt1 | contig 10794 bp, 9 predicted proteins | sample CPB6_08_DNA_FD_94474 | JGI IMG/M metagenome (GOLD analysis project Ga0129333, IMG submission 94474) | Freshwater to marine salinity gradient microbial communities from Chesapeake Bay, USA - CPBay_Sum_0.6_0.8_DNA | ecosystem: Environmental > Aquatic > Marine > Coastal | place: USA: Chesapeake Bay...
CGATGGGCCAAGCACGAAGGCTGGCGCGCGCATGCCTATTTGGTGTTGCTCCAGGTGGGGTTTAGCCTGCCAGCGCTGTCGCCAACGCCGCGGTGGGCTCTTACCCCACCATTTCACCCTTACCTACCAAATCGAGACCTGGCAGGCGGTATCTTTTCTGTGCCACTTTCCGTCGCCTTGGGTCTTGGCTGCCCGAGGGCAACCCTGACTTGCTGCGCCTGGCCGTTAGCCAGCACCTCGTCCGATGGAGTCCGGACCTTCCTCTGGAGGCCTTGCAGCACCCAGCGATCGTCCGACCCGCTTTCCTATGCGCATATTAACCCGATAGCAGCAACTGATGAACCGCGAAGGCCGATTAAGCGTCCCGTAGCGCCTCGGGATGGTCCTCAACATAAGCACGAACAATCGTTTCAAAATCTCGATCGGGCGAGAAACCCATGGCGAGCGCCCGAGCGGTATCAAATCGGGCTGCCCAGGTGTTGACCAGACGCAAGACAGCTGGGTCGGCTTGTTGTTGGACCAGGGCTAAGGGCTTTTTGCCCGCCACAGCCTCAAGTGCTGCTAACTCCTCTTGCATGGTCACCGTGAGACCTGGCAGATTAATGGCCCGATGCCAGCCCCAAGCCGAGGGCGCAAGGCTTAGCGCGTGGATCAACATCTTCACCACCGCGCGCGGCGAAGCGACCCACATCGCGGTTGAAGCATCCACCGGCAGCACCACCGGTCGGCCAGCGAGCGGCTCGCGGATAATGTTTGAGGCAAAACCTGAAGCCGCCCCGTTGGGTTTGCCAGGACGTACAACCACCGTTGGAATACGTACCGAGCGCCCGTCGATAAAGCCCTTGCGGGTGTAGTCCTGAACGAGCTGCTCGCCGATATATTTCTGAATGCCATAAGAGCCCTGGGGCGTGGGCGTTGTCTCGTCGCGAACGACTGCAGGCAGATCGCCGCCAAACACCGCAATCGAGCTTGCATAAAGGATACGAATTAAGCGGTTTTGCGCGCGCGCAGCCTGCAAAAGGTTGCGTGTACCATCAAGGTTGACTCGCATGCCAAGGTCAAAATCTGCCTCGGCAGTGCCGCTGACCACCGCAGCCAAATGAATGATGGCTGCGCTGTCCTCACGAAAAAGCGCACTTACTTGGTGAGGATCAGCAATATCGCCGACCACATAGTGCAGCTTTGGATGCTGAAGACTTCCCACGGCAACATCAAACGCGGTAATCGAACGGATCGGCGTGCTCGCCTCGGGGGCAAGCTCTAGCGAACCGGCCTTAAGCAGGCTTGCGATGCACTGTTGTCCCAAGAATCCTGACCCACCGGTCACAATCATATGCATCGCAACATCTCCTTAATTGGGGTTCGCAGGCCGTCTAAAAACACTGCGGTCATTATAAAAAGCTGGGCTTTGATTGTCGGGATGCCACCCTGGCACACCCAGCAAAGGAAGCGGATAAAGTTTAAGTGTATCGCTCAGATAGGCGTCCTTTGACGATTGAACCGCCTGCTCGCGATCATCAAGACCCCGCATCGTTTGAGCATCGATCCAATCGCTCAGAAGCCTAGCGAGCCATGGGTCCAGAAGGCTTGGGCTTACATGATTGGCTCGGGCCTGCGACTGGGCGTTTTCAGCTTGCGCATGACCACCTTGACCTTGCGACTGGGCGGTTTCAGCTTGCATGGGACCACCTAAACCTTGCGCATGGGTGACGCTTAAGCCTGATGGCACAGCAAGGATCAAGACATGTGCCGTGAGCGCCTTGTAAGGCGCCAAACACTTCTCGTAAAGCGCATGGCCAACCATGAATAAGCCCTGGGCTTGATCGATCCGAAGCCAGCGTTCGCGTTCGGCCACAAAAAGCCTATGCCAATCGCGATCACGAAGCGCATCGCTTAAAACCGGATCGAGGTCTAACCAAACAAGCGCTTGCTCATCGATGAGCGTTGCTTTATCCCGCATCGGCCCGCGGGTTCCTGCTTGCGCTGGGGCAGCCAGGGCATGCATGCGATTGAGTTGAGCCTTGCTTAAAGGCCATGTCAACCAGATCAGCGCGTTAAATAAGTCATGCCATTGACCTTTGCCTTCTAATCGCGTGGGTACCTGGCCGTAACGATCAATCCAGGACTCGTAACCCTTACCCGACCATTGAGCCTGATCGATAAAGACGACATTAAGACCACGGCCATTGCGACACGAACGCTGCAAGGCCTGGCTGTTGAGCCAGTCGAGACGGTCCTTAGATTGTTCGATTTTAAGAACGGTGAGCAAATCAGCGCGAATCGACTGCCACCAAGGGTGCTCAAAGCGGGTCGCTAACAAAGCCATCAAAGCGCCATGGGAGTACTTCACCGCCAGCAAGCGGCACAATTTGCAGGGTATGCGCAAACTCAAACTGCGCAGGCGTTTCACAAGCTTCGGGGACCAGACGAATCTTGCGCGCATTGAGTTCAAGCCCATAAAAGGCAGCACCATGAGCCCATGCGAAACCTGGCAATCGCTCAAGTGCATCGACCGCGTCAAATGCGCTTGCGTAAAGCGCAAGCGCATGCGGTGCGCTATAACATCCAGCACAAGCCGCTGCATGTTCCTTTAAGTGTGCTGCATGCGGCGCTGAGTCGGTTCCGAGAAAAAACTTAGGCGAACCCGAGGTGGCTGCTTGCATCAAAGCGAGTCGATGGCGTTCTTTTTTCAAGACCGGAAGACAATACCAATGGGGGCGCAAACCACCGCTAAAGATTGCATTACGGTTATAAAGTAAATGCTGGGGTGTAATCGTTGCAGCAATCGGACCCTCGGCATCACGCACAAAATGCGCAGCCTCCTCAGTCGTGATATGTTCAAAAACAAGTTTAAGCGCGGGAAATTTTCGCCTTAAATCGATCATGACCCGATCGATAAAGACCGCCTCACGGTCAAAGACATCGACATCACGGTCAGTAACTTCTCCGTGAACGAGTAAGGGCAAACCGCGCATCTCCATGCGCGCGAGCACATGATCGAGTTGATCGATCGACGTCACCCCGGCGTCCGAATGGGTTGTTGCCCCTGCTGGATATAGTTTCACCGCACGAACAAAACCCGAGTCCACAGCCTGGTCGATGTCCGAGGGCGCGGTTTGATCGGTGAGATAAAGTGTCATCAAGGGCTCAAAATGCGCAGCTTGATGAAGTTGCTCAAGCATCCAATCAGCATTTGCTGAAGGCCGATTGAAAAAGAGCTGCCTACCGAGTTGAGCAATCGTTTGGCAGGGCAAATCCTGTTCATTGTCGTCGACATTATTTATGGAATTTTTATCACTAAGCTTGCCATTTTTAGATTGATCTATGAGTTGCACCGTTTTCGTAATGACATGGTTTAGCGCATCGAGTATGCGCTGCCTGTACTCGAGCGCCATACTCACCGTTGTAACGGGTGGTTTCAAATTGGGCATCACAATGGCACGCCCAAATTGAAGCGCAGTGGCCAATACAACGCTTTGCAAGGCATCGCCATCTCGTAAATGTAAATGCCAATCATCGGGCAGACCACAGACGATCGCTTTGGTGTTGTTGGGTCTTGCGATTGAACGTTGTTCTTCGATCATGAGCCGCACTCCGTTCATGCAGTAACAAGAATGGCTCGAAAGTCATTCACATTCGTGCCCGTCGGTCCGGTATAAATTAAATCATCGCTTGCCTGAAAAAAACCAAAGGCATCATGAGCGAGCAAATAATCCTTTGTGCGCAAACCTTTGGTCTGCGCCCGGGCGAGGCTTTGAGGGTCAAAGCAAGCCCCGGCATTATCCTCTGAACCATCAATGCCATCGGTGTCGGCAGCCAAGGCATAAACACCAGACTGCTGGCCAAGTGCGTGCAGAAGGGCAAGCAAAAATTCGCTGCAGCGTCCTCCTCGAGGAGGATGGGCAGTACGACGCGCCGCACTCAGCCCGCTGAGGTTCACGGTACATTCCCCACCGCTCAAAAAAACAACCGGGGGTTTAAAGAGCTGGTTCTGACCACTCAAGGCCTCACGGACCATGGAAGCCATGACCAAGGCGACTTGTGATGCTTCGCCGGTCACTGTGTCGCCGAGCACAACGGTTTGCACGCCTTGCTCGCGCCAAAATGCGGCAGCAGCAGCCAAGCTCTGGCTTGGGGCAGCGATGATTCGCTGACGGACCCTTTGAAAAAATCCGGCATCAGCCTTTGGTGTTTCTGGCTTATCGCCACGAACACCCGCTTGCAAATGATCGAGTACCGAGGCGGGAGCCGCAATTTGCCACTGAGCAATGATGTCGAGCGCGTCCTGATAGGTGCTGGGATCGGGGCTACAAGGGCCCGAGGCAATTGCCGAAGGATCGTCGCCTGCAACATCGGAAATCATATAGGCGTTAACGTCAGCGCCGCGAGAGGCGGCAGCACTTGCAAGCCAGCCGCCTTGAATTTGGGAAAGATGCTTGCGAACCACATTCATCGCTTCAATGGGTGCACCGCTTGCAAGTAGTTGTGCGGTGAGTGCGCGTAAGTCATCAAGCGAAACAGCCTCAACCGGCAGACTCAAAAGCGCCGAGCCGCCACCTGAAATGAGTGCGATCAATTGATCGCCGGGCTCAAGGCTTGAGGCAAGCGCAAGCACCTGGCGCGCAGCATCAAGGCCTGCAGCGTCCGGAACAGGATGAGCTGCTTCGACAATTTCTATGCGCTCGCAAGCAGCGCTGTGCCCATAACGCGTTAACACAAGGCCGGCGAGTTGGCCGAGCGACTCCCTGGGCCAGGCTTGTTCGAGCGCATGCGCCATGTGGGCTGATGCTTTGCCTGCCCCGACTACGATGGTGCGTCCCCTGCCCGGCTTGAGTGCTAGCTTGGCAAAGGCATGCGCGGGATCAGCGGCAAGCAAGGCGCGCTTAAAACTCTCGAGCAAAGCCTCACGCGGCGCATACATCATGGTTTAAGCCTGAATCATGGTTTAAGCCTGGGCCAGCGCCTCACAAACCGCTTTACCAACATCGCTCGTGTTTGCCTTACCACCCATATCGGGTGTACGCGGGCCGTGCTCAGTCACCGTTTCAATAGCTTTCACCATAGCATCGTGCGCCTGCGGATAACCCAAATGATCGAGCATGAGCGCCGCAGACCAGATTTGACCGATCGGATTCGCGATCGCTTTACCGAAAATATCCGGGGCCGAACCATGCACTGGCTCAAAAAGTGAGGGGAAGAGGCGCTCCGGATTGATGTTGGCCGAGGGTGCAATGCCAATAGTCCCTGTGCAGGCGGGTCCAAGGTCTGACAATATATCGCCAAACAAATTGGATGCGACCACCACATCAAACCAATCCGGGTTGCGTACAAAATGTGCAGTTAGTATATCGATATGGAATTTATCGACCTGAACCTGGGGATAAGCGCTTTGCATCTCGGCGACACGCTCGTCCCAGTAAGGCATCGAAATGAAAATGCCATTACTTTTGGTCGCCGAAGTGAGCTTGCGGCGCGGGCGTTTGGACGCAAGTTCAAAGGCAAACCGAAGCACACGGTCAACGCCGTAGCGGGTGAATATCGCCTCTTGCAAGACAAACTCTCGATCGGTACCCGGAAAAGCTTTCCCACCTACAGATGAGTACTCGCCCTCTGTGTTTTCGCGAACCACATAAAAATCGATATCACCGGGTTTGCGATTTGCCAGCGGCGAAGGCACACCGGGCATCAGCCGCACTGGTCTCAGGTTGATATATTGATCAAACTCTCTGCGAAAAAGTAGCAATGAACCCCAAAGCGAAATATGGTCGGGCACCGTATCGGGCCAACCAACTGCGCCAAAGAGAATGGCATCGTGACCGCCAATTTGCGTCTTCCAGTCCTCGGGCATCATTCGCCCGTGCTTGGCATAGTAGTCACAACTGGCAAAGTCAAAATGATCCATGGCAAGTTTGATACCAAACCGCGATGCCGCCGCCTCAAGCACCAAAAGCGCCTCGGGCATGACTTCTTTACCAATACCATCGCCAGGTAGCACGGCAATCCGGTGGGACCTTTGCTGGGTGTTATGCCCCACTTGCTGCGGGACTGATCCTTGGTCGACGCTCATTAAACGGTCTCCTCAAATGGCTGCGATGTTAACCCGCCTGCGCTAGGCTCTTGCTGCTGCATGGTCCACAAGCTCGCATAAAGGCCCCCTTGCGCAAGCAATGCTTCATGCCGACCTGATTCAAGGATTCGCCCCTTATCAAGCACCAAGATTGCATCGGCATCTACAACCGTCGAGAGTCGATGTGCAATCACCACCGTGGTGCGTCCCTCAGCAGCACGCGCCAAAGCTTCCTGGACCGCTTGTTCATTGCGTGAATCAAGCGCCGAAGTCGCCTCATCGAGCAATAAGATCGGCGGATTTTTAAGCAGCATCCGCGCGATCGCAACCCTTTGCTTTTCCCCGCCGGAAAGTTTCAAACCTCGCTCTCCCACTGCAGTTTCAAGACCTTGTGGCAGCGAATCGATCAATGGCAACAATTGTGCGGCCCGAATTGCAGCGCGTAAATCCTCCTCGGAGGCCTCTGGTCGTCCGTACAGTATATTATACCGTATTGATTCGTTGAACAATACGGTATCCTGCGGTACAAGCCCAATCTGGGCCCGTAAGCTTTGCTGACTAAGGTCTCGAATATCCTCACCATCGACCTGCACGATCCCGCTTAGTGGATCGTAAAATCGAAACAACAAACGCATGATGGTCGATTTACCTGCGCCACTTGGGCCAACGATCGCGACTCGAGAGCCAGCCGGCACTTCAAAAGTGAGCGATTCAATGACATCGCGCTTGCCATCGTAAGAAAATCGAACGTCGCGAAATGCAATCGATAAGCCCTCAGCTGATGCTGGTCGACGCAGTGTTTTCGCATTAAAGCGATCAGCAACACTTTGCTTTTGATCCATAAGCGCAAACATGTTTTCAACATCGACACTTCCCTGCTTAAGCTCCCGGTATAAAACACCCAGAAAATTGAGCGGAATATAAAGCTGGATCATGAAAGCGTTGACCAACACCAGGTCTCCCAGCGTCATCGTGCCCGCGACAACGCCCTCTGTGGCCTGCCAAACCATCAAGCTAACCGCCAAAGCGATGATGCTGCTTTGCCCTAAATTGAGCAAAGATAACGATGTTCTCGACTGAAGCGAAGCTGCTTGGAGTTGTCGCAAGCCATGATCGTAGCGCTGTGCTTCGAATTGCTCGTTACCAAAAATCTTGACAGTCTCCACATTGATCAAGGCATCAACAGCAAAAGCGTTAGCTCGCGAGTCTTGTTCATTCATCCGGCGACGAAACGCCGTTCGCCACTCGGTGATCTTAATGGTCCAAATGGCATAAAGCACAACTGCCACAAGTGCAATCCAGGCAAAACTTGCCTGGTAATTCCACACGAGATAGCCAATCACCAGGCCCATTTCAACAAGCGTCGGCAATACGCTATAAACCGTGTAAGAGACAAGGCTGTGCAGGCCACGCGCGCCACGCTCCAAATCGCGTGACACTGCGCCCATGCGGCCTTGCAGGTGAAAAGGCATTGATAAATGAAGTAGATGCGTAAAGCTCTTTAGCGATAACGTTCTTGCCACACCCTCTGTCACTCTCGAGAAAACCCACTCCCGCAACTCAGTAAACAAGGTGATCGAGATCCTTAAGGCAGCATAAGCAACCAATAAGCCCACTGGCACAACCAAGAGGCTTTGCGGATCGCCAGGCTTTAAATCCAAGCCATCGACCATGGCTTTAAGCAGCATCGGCACGCCAATATTGGACAGTTTGGCGGCCACCAACAGGCACAGCGCAAGCAGAATACGCAGACGCCAGGGCGACAAGTAAGGCCAAAGCCGCTTGAGAGTGGCCCAATGCTGAGCTTTCAAATCGCTCGGATTCGTCTTGTTTTTTGCATCGGCGTCAATGGCCGGCGCACTCACTGACTGACTAGACACGCGGCGCATGGCATGATCGAACTTCAAGAATTCTAAAGACCGGAGGATACCCGCTTGCCTTCACCTCAAAGTCCCTTACCCGGTATTTACCCGGACCGAATACCGACATTACGGGTAGTCCCCATGCCGGCCGACTCAAATATGCATGGCGATGTCTTTGGAGGCTGGATCATGTCTCAAGTCGACATCGCAGGCGGCATTACGGCCAGCCGGCGTGCCAACGGCCGGGTCGCCACCGTTGCTGTGAACTCTTTTCTATTCAAGCAGCCTGTTTATGTGGGTGATGTTGTTACCTTTTATACCGAAGTCATCCGCGTTGGAAACAGCTCAATCACGGTGCGCGTAGAAGTCTTCGCTGAACGGGTCCGCCAACGTGGCGAAATCATCAAAGTGACCGAAGCCACGCTGAGTTTTGTTGCCATCGGTCCCGACAAGAAGCCTCGTCCGGTGCCACCTGAAGGCGAGTAAGCGCAAGAAACCCGATACCTAGACATTTATGACTGAAAAAAGAAAAGCACTGGTACTTTTTTCTGGTGGCCAGGATTCTTCAACCTGCCTGGCCTGGGCGCTTGAGCGTTACGAGCACGTTGAAACCATCGGCTTCGATTACGGACAACGACATGCGGTTGAACTTCAGTGCCGTGGCTTATTGCGCGACGGCATGAAGCGAATCAATCCCCATTGGTCGTACAAACTCGGACAGGATCATCTCATCGACGCAAAGGTCATTGGCGACATTGGTCAAACCGCGATGACAAGCGAAGCAGCGATCCGCATCCACGCTAATGGCCTGCCTAACACCTTTGTTCCTGGTCGCAACCTGCTCTTTTTAACACTGGCTGCAGCGATGGCCTACCGGCGCGGTTTGCAGGTGCTCGTCACCGGTGTTTGTGAAACCGATTACTCGGGTTATCCGGATTGTCGGGATGACACGATCAAGGCCCAGCAAGTTGCTTTGTCGCTAGGCATGGATCGAAGCATCGCCATCGAAACACCCCTGATGTGGATTGACAAAGCTAAAACCTGGCATATGAGCCTTGCGCTGGGTGGTGAAGCCTTGGTTGAACTCATTCGCGACCAAAGCCATAGCTGCTACTTAGGCGAGCGACACATCGCCCATCGCTGGGGACACGGTTGCGGACACTGTCCGGCCTGCGAACTTAGAGCCAAAGGCTGGGAGCGATTCAGCATGCAAGCCCCACTTGATTTCGGCAAAAAATCACAACGTTATTAAATCGCTTAATTTTAAATTCAGAGAAAAGCCTTGCTATCATGTCAATAACGATCCAACAAAACCCTCTCCAAAGCCGCTATGGGCAATCGCAAGGCTTCGAGCCACCTTCTGAAAGCAGCGTTGCGACGATTTTCGAACATTTACTGGCGCACCGAACGGTTAGAAGTCTTCAGTCAAAACCGCTTCAAGCCGGCGTACTCGAACAAATGATTGCGGCCGCGCAATCGGCAGCAAGCTCTTCGAACTTGCAGACCTGGAGTGTGGTCGCCATCGAAGACCCTGCGCGAAAGTCCAGACTTGCAAGCTATGCAGGCAATCAAGCTCATATTCATGACTGTCCCTTACTTTTGGTCTGGCTTGCTGATTTGTCAAGACTTGAACGTATTGGTCTTCATATCGGTCAAGCCACCGATGCCAATCAGTACTTGGAAATGTTTTTAATGGCTTGTATTGACGCAAGTCTGGCTGCACAAAATGCCGTGCTTTTTGCAGAGGCTCTCGGTCTTGGGACGGTTTACATTGGCGCGATGCGCAACAAGCCAGAGTCGGTCATTCTGGAACTAGGATTGCCGGCAAAGGTGTTCCCGATCTTCGGACTCTGTGTTGGCTATCCAAAACCCGACGTCGCCACAGCAGTAAAACCCCGACTCGCACAATCGGTGGTTTTACATCGTGAGCATTATGAACACCATCATGAACTGGACTCGGTTAGAGATTACGATCAAATCATGCGCCAGTTCCAGCGTGGCCAAGCCATGACTGAAGTCGACTGGTCCTTGCATTCAACCCAGCGCGTGGCCGATGCCCGTTCGCTTAATGGTCGGGATCGGCTTGCCGAAGCAATACGCGCTCAGGGATTTCCGATTCGCTGATCCCCAAAATTGCCAGTTGCGAATTTGGCTGAGCATTTAGGACTCGCTTTTCAAAGACTTCCTGCACGCCCTTTTTCAACATTTAAAGCAAGGAGCTAAAGAACCTATGGCAAGTGATCAAGTCATTGACAGAAAAGACAATAAGCAAGTGGCGCAAGCGCCATTCGGACAAGTAGCCCTTGAGGGCAAAGTCGTCTGGGTAACCGGTGCAGGCTCAGGCATCGGTGAGGCCTGCGCCCTCGCCTTTGGCGAGGCGGGCGCCAAAGTCATTCTTACGGGCAGGCGCGAGCAAACGCTTGACGCCGTTGCTCAGCGGATTCATGCCAAGGGCGGCCATGCCAAGGTGATCGCTGGCGACATGATGGATCGCGCTCGAGTCATGGCAATCGCTACAGAAATTGATGATCGCTATAAAGCCTTGCATATTCTGGTCAATAACGCAGGACTCAATGTGCTTGAACGCAATTGGTCGGCCTTAACAGCCGATCAAGCAAATTATGTCATTGAAGGCAATTTGTCATCAGCTTTTTACGGCGTGATTGCAGCACTTCCCATCATGCGCCGTCAGGGCGATGGCTTGCTCATCCACACCTCATCATGGGCTGGCCGGTTTGTGAGCAAAGTATCTGGGCCTGCGTATTCGGCTGCAAAACACGGTGTCGTTGCCATGAGCTATGCCATTAACCAAGAAGAGTTTCGTCATGGGATCCGCTCCACGGTGATTTGTCCCGCCGAAGTGGC
>Ga0129333_10006838_pt1 | contig 10794 bp, 3 predicted proteins | sample CPB6_08_DNA_FD_94474 | JGI IMG/M metagenome (GOLD analysis project Ga0129333, IMG submission 94474) | Freshwater to marine salinity gradient microbial communities from Chesapeake Bay, USA - CPBay_Sum_0.6_0.8_DNA | ecosystem: Environmental > Aquatic > Marine > Coastal | place: USA: Chesapeake Bay...
ATATGCTTTTACGCAAACGTAATAATCACCACTAGATTCATCATATAAATAGTCTTTTAGCGCATATGCAGTTTGTGGAGACCACTTTGTTTTATAGGTATAACCATTTCCACTAACAGTAGGGTCACTAGTTTGTGTTAAATTTTTAATGCCTTGACTAGTTTTAATTTCCCAGTATTCATAAGTTGGGTCACTAGGAAAGGTTATTTTATTATGTATAGTCGGACTATATGTGTTATAATATACTTTTACTCCGCCTATTTTTCCTTCATTAATTGCACTGGCACTGCTAGTATCTATCCACACTCTGCCAGTGTATGGACTTGCTGGAGCAAACGATCCTATATATGCCGGTTGTGCAACCCAAAACCTATCAGCACTAATTCCAAATTCACTGCTTGCCGTACTATCATTAGATCTAGTACTGGCTAATCCGAATCCAGATATATAACCGCCATCATCAATTTTAACTGTATATTGATTATTTAATTGCTCTATTTCTAAGGCTGGTCGATCATCGCTTCTATCTATTTTAGATAGCCTTGTTTGTAAGGCTTTGTACAGTGTACCTTCGGTAATAGATTCGGCCAACATATTAACTAACTGTTGAATACCATTTCCAGCTGTTATACTATAAGGTCCATCAGCTACTAAACTTAAATTACCTGCTTTGTTTCTATATTTAAAGAACAGTCCATAAGAGGTACCAGGTTCAGCAGGAAAGCTAAACGTTAATGTATCAGAAAATTCACCAATTATGCTAGTTTGTACATCAGTAAAGGTTATGGTATCTGCTAGAGAATTTAGTTTTTTACCATATATTACGGTTGATCCATGACTACTAGATGCATTATTGTATAAGGCTGTATTATTAGTATATGAACTAGTATTATAGTCTATGCTTTGACTATACAATAATTCAGCTGTGCCAGTACCAGTAGCATTACTAGCTAGTTTTAACTGTCCGGTAGTAAGCGGGTTCGCTTGAGTAGGAGTTGCTAGAGGTTTTTGTAAGATTGTAGTATTACTACCAAGAGCAGGTGTGCCGGTTAAAATATTTAATAATTTAACTGATTGTTGCTCAACTACATCATTAGTGCTACCTGTTAACAACGATATTATTTGACTACCACTGGTAATTGTAGCATTAAATTTTTTAGTTGTAGCTGGTAGTGTAACAGCTATAGTAGATAGTGCTCCTGCTGTAATATTTATACCATATGGAGTAGGTGGATAGTCAGAAGTACCAGCTACAATTGCTGCTTTAGGTATAAAACTATATTGGCTGCTTAAACTATATATACTGGCATCAAGGGCACTAACTAGTGCATATTTAAAATAGTGTGTTTTTTCTGGTTCTAAGTTTGGTATGGTTGCCTGTAATCCTTCTGCATCCCACAATAAGTTTACATCACAATTAATAGATAAACTACTACCATTAGTAAAACTAGCAGCAGTTGTTCCGGTAATAGTAGTTGCAACTGTAAATGTTGTGGTTGTAGGTACAGTCAATACATAATAATTTGTTGCAGCAGTAAAACCACTATTAGTTATTCGTGGTTTTACTATATCGCCTATTCTTAATTTATGTGCACTAGCGGTAGTTAGTGTACTGCCAGCAACGGTAATAATTTTAATTACTGGCTCAAATAGATCGGTTCTGCTTACCCATACTTTTAAATTTTTCTGGTCGTCACGTATTCTTGTGTTTGCTGTAATTATATCCTGACGATCAATTGCTAGTATAAGAGACCCTACTCCTGCTACATATTTACTTGGCATATTTAGCCTCCATCAACAAGAGTAGGTGGTTGAATAGTACGTAATTCTATAGATGCTAAGAGACTAGTTGTATTATAATTTCCTGCTTTATCTATAGATCTGCAAGCAATTCTATATTTTACACCAGGAGAAACTTCATCAAGTAATTTTACTAATACATTAATTGTATTACTAGCAAATGTTTGTGCTGTTGATATAGAATAAGTGCCTCGCAGACCTAACTTGCCGTCTGTTTCAGTACTAGTTAGCTGACTTATAATAGTTACGTCTTCCGAAATACCTATAGCATCTAGTATTCCACCCGCTACTAATCCGCCGGTAGAAATAGCGGTAACTGTTAATGTTGTACCACTAATTGAACCTGTTATAGTGCCCGCCTGCTTTGGTAAAGACAATAAATCAAAAATAGCTGTAGAAGTATTTCGTTTTTCAAGATAATTTACAGCTTTATCCACTGGATTAATATCAGTTGCCCAGAAATCGCCTGTTCCAGAATTTCTATATAGTCTAAACTCATAGCCTATATGATTCTTTGGGGGATATTCTCCTGTTGTATCTACTGGCCTTACTATAAGGTTGGTTCCTTCTAAGGTTAAAAGTATAGAGGAGGCATTAAATTCGTTCACTTGATATCCAGTATTGTAAAATAATATTTCTTCAGTCCAAGGACCAAATACACTATTATCGCTATTAGAATAGCGAGCTCTTATTTTATAGGTTATATTTGACTTTAAGCCAATAATATTTATTGTACCAGCTTCTTTTTCTACATATTGAGGATTTTTTGCTTTGTCTTGCTCGAATAAAGCATTCGCTTCAATAATATCAAATTGTATTTTAGTAGCTAATGATGTTAATTTAGCAGCATTTGAAAATGTTATAGTAGCATTATTAGCATTAATTCCTGGAGCAATTTCTTGACTATTAATACTTTGGGTACTAACTCTAACTATAATAGGCTGTTCAAATATTAGATTTTTTACAATATCTAGCTTTTCAAAACTGATTTTACTGTCAAATGCTATATTTAGATCATCTATAGGTATTGTGTAAATATCTTCTGCATAGTCAGCTAGTGTAAGCTTTGCTGTTAGATTTTGCCCTGGTTCTATACTTAATACAATTAGATCTTGAGTTACTTTATCAACTTCTCCTATCATTACTAGATTATCTGCAGTAATATCTGAAACATTGCCAGTAATAGTACTGGATATACGTACTTTATCGTAATATCCAGGACTTGTGGCAACTATCCAAGTAGATGTAACAGTATCCCAAACTAATGGTTGTATAGATCCTTTAAATGACGGGATTTGATTAAGTGCTGGATTAGCAGGGGTTAAAGGTGGGTTTAATCGTACTAATATTTGATATGAATTAGATGTATTAAACAATATTGATTCTGTTAAAAGAATATCGTTTGAAGAAATACTTTTAACTCTACCAGTGCCCGCTCCCCATAGAGGTAAGTCATGCGTTATTTTTATTTTGTCACCACGACTACAAATTAAATACTCAAAGTCAACGTTTAAAGTATACCGCTCAGGACGTTTATGTAACTGAGCAAAGTGCCATTTAGCAAAAAATCTTACTTGATCAGGATTAGTAACTCCTGGTAACTGAATACTTTCAAACTGACTAGCTACTTTAATTTGTTTAATAGTTGTACCATTTGGTGTATGTGCTGCTGTACTAAATGCTCTTCCTGTGCCTGTACCAGCACTGGTAGCAGTAAATATAGTGCCTAAGCCATAACTTTGATCAGACAGAAGCTCATATGATAAAAATGTGCTAGCATCATACTTTGTTATTCTATATTCTTGTCCAACTATAAAGTTTCCGGCTGTTACTTCGTACCCTGCCGTTTCCCCATATCCCCAATCATATACTATAGTTTCAGTTACTTGATAGGCTAAAGTCTCATTTGGAAAACTAACTCTAAAAGCATGGGGTATTCGCGCTAATATTTTTGTACTTTCAAAACCCCAACTATTATGCGGTGTAAAATGTTGTACAGTATAAGGCCTTACTGTATCAATAACAACACTCCATTTACCATTAATAAAAGTAGGGCTAGCCATTCCTGCCGCACAAATATCACGCAATACTTCCATTAAGTTTTGTGTATTAGTCAGTATATTATTATATGTTAACTTAGGCCTACCGTTAGCAGAATTAGAGCTATTACAAAAATCGTACCACTCTTGTAATTTTATTAAATCTAGCTCGCTATCGGATACTGGAAAAGCATTAGCTGTATGCTGAAGTACATATCTAAATAAACTTGCGGGATTATTAGTAGGTTCTTCTTTCCAACCAGTAGGCGTAGCAGTGCCTGTACCATTACTAGCACCATTATTTGTTGCAATAAATTTTGAACCTATAACGTTTGTGGTTGCTCCAATATTTATAAAATTTGTACCACTTACAGTAGTTATTACGTATTCTTGACCTAAAACAAAATTTCCTGTAGAAATAGCTGTAGTAGTATTTATAGCACTATCATAAACCAATGCAATAGTTTGAACTAATGCATTAACTCCTTCTATATTACCGTTTACTTTATTTGTGCTTTGAACAGTAATAGCAGTTCTGCACAAGTTTCTATGATCTTTAACTAATGTAGTATCATTATACCATTCTCTAGTAGGTAGTGGTATTAGTGGAGGTTTATTTTCACTATCATAAGCTGTTACTGTTTGCAGATAAGTTCTCCACAAACGTTGCCAATCCCCATTTCTAGGGTCACTTTGCGTTATGCGCTTTACTCCAATAGTATAGGTTGCGCGCGGCAAGTTTGTCCACTCAAATATTTCATTGAAACCGTCTTTTTCAAGTCTAGTAACAGTTTTTTCGTCATATTCGCCTGTATTTGCACGGTTTATATTTACAATACCGTCATACTCATATATTATTCGCAAGGCAAAACCCATGTCTGCATTACCATTACTATCAACTGTACTTGTAGCTTCATGATTTTTTGCCCATACTTTAACTATGTGAGCACCTTCTTCACCAGGTTTTACATGATACAATGCCCTTATAGGATTAATACTAGTTATTCTTTCAGCTAATTCGATTCCGCTATAATCACTACTTAAAACACGCTCATCTTTCCAACCACCATTATCGTCTTGACCACTTCCTACCACAATAACTCTAGACAAAGTTGTAGTGGTTTTTCCTATTTCTACAACGCCTTCATTGTCTGCACTAAAATCTACTGTATAGTAACCTGGTAACGGAAATATTACATTTGTTTTTTGTACTTCTACCGTTCTATCAGTAGTAGGTATACTTCCTGTAGATACTTTCCATACTCCGTTATCTTTTAAGAATACATTTTTCCAAGCGCTGCTTGTAACTGTAGTAGTATTAGAAAAGGTTTTATTTGCAGGAGTTCCAGAAGCAGTACTAAATATTAAATAACTTGTATCATATGGACTTATTATAAAATCGCCAATGGCTGCTGAACTAGGTTGAAAATATCCGCTTGCAATTGTTATTTTATTACCAGCATATAAGTTTCCTCCTGTTAATCCATTAGCAGAAATACCGGCATGGCTTGCTCGCAGATCGCTATAGGAGATAATTCCCGAAGAATCTTGCACATAGCTCCAAATAGCTACATTAGTTGATGGAACATTTGGTTCCCAACTAAAGCTAGAATCATAGGCTGGGTCTGTGACTGCATCTACTAATATAGGATCGCGAACATCATCGAAAATTGTAGGGTCAATAGATAAATCTTGCTGTCTATATCCAGGAGTATTTCTAACTTGTAAAGACGTGTAGCTGCTAGCATAAGTAATTGTTCTAGTTGCAAGATTTGGATTACCTTGAGTGGTACTTTGGTGTCCTTGATTTATTACTAATTCATTAGCATTTGGTGGTAAACTAATAACAGTTTTTCTATAATACCCTGCTGGAACTGGTGACAAAACTACGCTAGTTTCTTGTAACAATCTATACGTTGCACCTTGTATAGTACCAGATAAAGCAGGAGTTGCTGTAGTTAGCCAAATTCCTCTATCAGAATCCCAAGTATAGGTAACTCCTCCTAAAACTGCGGTTGCACCGTTTGAAGGATTTTCTGGAAATGTATGTGGTATAGGCTTTGTAAATGCAAATTTAACTGTAGCTTCTTTTTGTTCACCTTTACTAGCTTTAATATCTCGCAAACCTTCTGGAAAATTAATTGCTAATTTGATTGTAGTAGCAGGTTGCGTAAAACTAACCCAAGTCCAAGGTTGAGTACCTGTACCATCATTATAAAGCTCTAGTGGACTATTTGGTTTTTGTTGAACGTCTGTAGGATATAAACTGTTAAACTGTTTTCGTTCAAACTCAGTTTCGCTAGAAACTCCTAGTAGGGTTATCTTTTTGTCTGTGATACTATTTTCGCCTATCAATCTAGCTATACTAGTGCCGCCGACTGACAAACTATTAAGATCTACATATAATGGCCCAAATCCCCAAATAATTAATAGGTGCAACTTACTACTACGAAAAGTTGGTTCATTATATGGAACAGCTCCAAGTATTCCGGTTACTCTAGTTTTACCAAGTAATACAGGTATACCTCCAAATGGATTAGCTTGATTTTGTGCCCCAGTAAACGTACTAGTAGGAACTGCTTGACCTAAATCTTTTGGTGGACGAATAGGCATAAGTGCATTAGCTAATGACATGCCCGCGAACTGAACGGCCATAGTTCCAGCTGTTGCCCAGGCAGTAGGAACTGTTGCAGCAGTAGCTGAAAGTGCCATACCCTCCGCCAATCCAGCTGCTATAGCTTCGGCATAATATGCATTATATGCCATAGCACCTAGTTCTGGGCCCAATACTAATGCTGCAACAATTACGGCTGCAAATATTGCTAGGCGTTTTCCATCACGACCCTGAACTATTACTTTATAATTAACAACACTATCTTTTGTAAAATATGTGGTTTCCCACTGTTCTCGTGGAACTACTACACCATCAATAAAAAGTACCAGTCTTTTCTGGTATTCTTCACTAAATTTATACTTTGCACTTAGATAATGTGCAAATGCCAAAGCATTTGCACCTTCTTGAACAGCTTCTACTAATTGATTCCATTGCAGTGGGTTAGGACTACCTACTGCGGGTATTAAATTAAATTTTTCAGTATACTTATAAAAGCCCTCTAATCTACGAAACCACATTGGATTATCTAAGCGTTCTATTACACTGTCTTTGCCATCTCGACTATGTAAAAACTTATCTCCGCCTATGTATATGCCTACATGACTAGGCTCACCCATTATTTTAAATAGGCATAGGTCCCCTGTTTGAGGTGTATCAGTTCTAGTCCAGTTATCTTTATAGTGCTCAATTGTTTGTGGAACACGTACATCATAACTACCATCATATAATTCGGCATAGCTAGGTAAATCAATATCTAATTCGCGCTTGTAAAAAAGCCTTGCCAAACCCCAGCAATCTATACCACTTTCATCTCTACCATTTTCTTTATATGGTAATCCAATATAATTATCATAATTCATTAGAATAGTCCTGGAAAATAGCTGGGAGTAAAACTAAAACTTGGGAATGGTTCGCGACTAAAACTAATCATATCTAGTTGAAGTGTAATAGATTGAGCATTATATGTGGCGCTAGTAATCCAAAAATTGCTAAAACTAGCTTCTGTATTATTTGGATTGCTGCCAAATATTAAGTCAATAGTTACTTTAGTAGGTTGTGTTAAATACTTTCTAATTAGTGTAATTGCTTGTGGAGTAACGTAATTAATACTAATGCTCATTGTACCTACTCCGGTTTCTTGTTCCGGGGGTAAGTTAATTTGCATAGGTAAATATACAAATTCTTGTAACTCACTATTTACAGTTCTAGTTACTCCATAAATTACTTCTGCATCAGTAGTATAACCTTCTTTGGTTTCTAGCTCTTGATTTGTCCAACCTAACGTACTTCCAACTAGTCTACCAGTAAAACTATCTGCTAAACGAACAGGATAGTCTGATCCTGTAGGATCAGGATCGTGTATAGTTAACAGCATTATTACTTGTTCCTCTGTTTCTGAGGCAAACATAGCTCTAATAGCTGCAGCAGATAAATTATTAATTCTATTCATGGTAATACTTCAAATTGTAAACTAGCAGTATAATAATCTGGAGCTACATAACTAAGTGTAAAAAACTGGCCGTCGCCTTGCGGAACAATTCTACACTCTACACTAGCTTTAGTTCTAGGGTGTGTAAAAGTAAATCTTCTAACACCATAGAGTGTATTATTTATAAATGTTTGCAGTTGATCGACTTCAGTTTTTGTTAATAAAAACTGAAGCCCCATAGTACTAGGTCGTCGGCTACGAAATCTTTGTTTGGCTGGGCCAGCATCCATTGCTGAACGAATAATATTAGTTCCAATGGTTTCTTGATAGCCGCGCTGAGGAGTTTGTGGAAAAGGCGCTGCTGGCCATGTAGGTATTGTCATAATTATCTCCTTCCAACAGGCATAGCTAATCCATAGTTATTAGTAAAGGTTTGTTGTAGAGGACTACCTACCCTAGTCATTTCTCCTGCTACCATTTCTCCTACTACTACCTCAATGCGGCGATTGCCTCGTCCATCTGTACTCTCTTTAACTTCAGCACGCTCTTTACCGTAATTATTAACTACTACACTAACATCGTTACTTCCACCGCTGACACCTAATCTACCGCGACTATCTCGTTGTAATGGCATAATAGCTTCTGGACCTGCTTCACCCATTAGCCCTAAACCATTAGCGGCCTTAAATAGCGTGGGCTTATTAACTATTTGATTAGTAAACGTTCCGCCCATAGCATAGCTTTTAATTCCACCGCTATATGCTGCTCCCATGGCTGTAGGTGTAGGTGTGCCCGTAAATGCACTCATAACAGCTGTACCTATAGCCTTTGCACCGCCAAAAAGTAGAGGGCGTACAGTGGCGCTATACATTGCTGTCATTTGCAACTGTAGTTCATATTTTATCAGGCCTTCAATTAAACTAGTAATTAAACTCTTAAACTCTAGTTTACCAGTTTTGGCAAAATCAATAATTGATTGTGCCATACCTTGAAAGGCTTGATTAAATTGTGCTGCATAGGCTTTTTGTCGATCACTAACGTTTGCTTGCTCATCTAAAAAGCTTTTATTTGCACTGGCTGCAGCTCGTGCTGCTGAACCTGCTGCTTCTGAACGAAGTTTTGCGGCATCTAGCTCTCCTTTAGCTCGGTCAAGTTCTGGACTTGATACATAATCCCCAGTTTCACTTATTCCTGCTCTACCAGCTAATTCTTCAGATCTTTTAACTCGCTGATATACTAGTTCTGCTGCAGTAAGTTCGTTAGTAATATTGCGTAATTGTGTTTGTAAGTCTAAGTCAATTTTTGCTTTTTCTTGCAGCAGAGTTCTGTTTTGTATTTCTTGACCAGTTAATAAACCTAAACTTTGTTCAAATTGTAGTCTTTGTTGATTGCGCTGTAATTCCGAATTTAAGAAATTTTGATTAATATCAAAACGCTGCTGCTCCAATCCACGAGCTAAATTTTCTCTAGCTATTAGTTCATCATAAGATTTTAAGGCTTGATTTATGCCGGCCATGCGTTGCTCTGATATTTCACGTACGGCAGCGGCTCCTGTAGTCATTCCACGAATTTCTTCTTGTCCTGCTAGAGCTCTTTGTAATTTGCTTAGTTCTTGGCCTTGTTGTGATTGATCGAAGGCATACCCGCCAATTCCACCTTCTTGCATAGCTTTGGCCCTTTCGCCTGCTAATTCACTTATCCTACCACGCATATCAGCAGTTTGTATTTGAAAAACTCTATTTTCGGCCGCTAAGCGTTCTTGCACTATTCTTTGGCGCATTTCTTCAGCTTGTTGCATGCCAGCTGCTGTACTAGTATTTATCAGCCTCATTTGGGCTTCTATACCAGCAATAGATGCGTCTGATAATGCTTTAGTTTTATCTATATTTATTTGAATTTCAGCATTTCTATCTCTAATTATTTGATTGAGATTTTGTTCTGTAGTTAATCTTGTTTTTTGTGTGTTAAGCGTATCTATATATGCTTTTGCCGCAACTTTTGTAGATTCAGGTGCTGCACTTTCTAATATCTTTTGCTGCGCAGTTATTTGATCATCTATCTTTTTTAAATCTAAATTATCTTTTACCGTTGCTGCAAAATTATTGAGTGTTTGTCCAAAGCCCCCACCAATTGCTTGAGCAAACGCAGACATGTTAGTTGAAAGAAGCTTATAACTACTTTCAGCATTTTTATATTCTTCTGCTAGTGCGCGCTCTGTTTCTTTTACTATACCTTTAACGTCTTCGGCGGCTAACTGCATACCTGCACGACGTCTGTCTTCAGCAGTTTTCATTATCATAGGCAGCATAGATTGATAAGCAGTAGCACCGGTTCTATTAATAAACTCTTCTAGTCCACGAGCATCTCCGCGATTTGCAAAACCTGCTATTTGTTTTGCTACTTCTGAGCTGTCTACCATTTCAGTTCCGGCAATATCTATGCCACCAACTGTTTGTGCTGTTCTACCACCATAAGTTTGTAGTTTTTTATTTAATCCCGAAACTTGTTGCTCTATTAATTTTCGTTGATCATTATCTAACTTACTATCACGTAATTTTTCGTTATAATAAATTAATAGTTGAGCATCTTTTAACTGTTCGGTAGATATTCTATTTAACTCTAGTTGCATTATTAAATCACGATTAATATTTACAAGAGCTAATTCTGTTCTAATAATTTCTTTATTAATTTGAGTTTCTATTCTCGCACTGGTAACTGTTTGTCCGGTTAATGATAATAATCCTCGTTCTGCTTCTAGGGCAGTTTTTTTCATCATTAACTCATGAGCTTGCATCATTTTGCCCATAGTAATACTTACAGTACTTTGAGCAATATCAGCCGCTTGATTACTCAACTGCTGTATTTGAGCTTCAAAATCTTTTAATCTACTTTCTTGTGCTCTAATTGCCTCA
>Ga0129333_10006839_pt1 | contig 10791 bp, 8 predicted proteins | sample CPB6_08_DNA_FD_94474 | JGI IMG/M metagenome (GOLD analysis project Ga0129333, IMG submission 94474) | Freshwater to marine salinity gradient microbial communities from Chesapeake Bay, USA - CPBay_Sum_0.6_0.8_DNA | ecosystem: Environmental > Aquatic > Marine > Coastal | place: USA: Chesapeake Bay...
AACTGGAAATCGAGACACGCTCGTTGGGAGAACATCACTCTATGAAAACTGTACTTTTAAGGGCACCCACTCTCACACAATCTGGTTATGGGGTGCACAGTCGCCAAATTGCGAGATGGCTCCTTTCAAGACCAGACATCGATGTTAAGTTTCATGTCTTGCCATGGGGAACAACACCATGGTACGTAAACCCTAGCTCTTTAGATGGGCTCATCGGGAAAATCATGCACAAGACAGTCGACGGCAATTTTCGCGCCGACGTTTCTTTGCAGCTGCAACTCCCCAATGAGTGGAACGCCAGCGTCGCCAGGCATAACGTGGGTATCACGGCTGGCGTTGAGACTGACAAGTGCAATCCTACTTGGCTGTCCGCGATAAATTCGATGAATCATGTGATCGTGCCGTCGAAGCACGTCGCCGACTGTTTTAAGAACACTGGGAACATCGCCGCGCCACTCAGCGTCGTGCCAGAATCTTATATCGATGAAGTGAATGCCGAATCGCTGCCGGCCCTGCCAAGCTTCTCTACAGACTTTAATTTTCTAGTTTTTGGGCAAATCACAGGAAATAATCCCAATAACGACAGGAAAAACACTTTTTACACCATTAAATGGCTTTGCGAAACCTTCAAAGATAACAAAGATGTGGGTATTGTCATAAAGACAAACTCTGGACGACACACAAAGATTGATAGAAATCTTGTAAAGAATTTATTCAATAACCTGCTCGCCGAGTGCAGGGTCGGTCCATATCCAAAGGTTCACTTGCTACACGGAGACATGAACGACCAGGAGGTCGCAGCTCTTTATCGACATCCACAAATTAAAGCGTTGGTAGCAGCGACTCGTGGCGAGGGTTACGGGCTACCCATTCTTGAGGCTGCTGCGTCAGGTTTACCTGTGATAGCGACAGGGTGGTCAGGACACATGGACTTTTTGAATCACGGAAAGTTCATTTCATTAGATTACCAGCTTAGCGAAGTCCACCACACCCGAGTAGACGGGCAAATCTTTTTGAAGGGAATGAAGTGGGCAAATCCTCTAGAGGAAGATTTCAAGAGAAAGATTCTAAAGTTTAAGAATAATCCATCCATTCCAAAGGAATGGGCCCTTGAATTGGCAAAAAAAATCAAGCCTCTGTATAGTTTTGACAACATCACCAGACAATATGACAGTGTGCTGGGAGACGTGATCTAAATGACTGGAATCGCTGTGTTCTTCCTCATATTGGTAATATTGCTAGGCATTGGACTCGCGTTTAGCCTGAGACTCAATCTTCGTTATTCTGAAAAATTACAAGAAGTCAGCGATCAAATAGAAGATTCTTTGGACGTTTTAGACACATTATATCAGCGGGCGGCAACCCGTGCGCAGCTAGAAGTTTTTAGCGACGATGCTGTCGTAAAAGAACTAGTGAGTGACATCCAGACTACGCGAGATGCCATACTGCTCGTTGCAAATTTAATCGTCTCGCCCATGCAGGAAGACGATGAGGAGAACAAGAGCAGATGATAGTGCAAAAGAAAAAAAAGAAAGATGCGTCGGCTTCCGACGCTCTTTCTGAGGAAATGAAGCTTATTGATGAAGGTGTGAAAAAGGCTGCAAAGCTTTCTAGGATGTATTTCAATGCAAATACGCAAACAGCTATCGTAGCGTACCAGCAGGCTAAAGACTCAAAAGAAAGAAACAAGCTATATGAGCAAGAAATAATGCCAGCTTTTGAAAAACTGGCTGAAAACTTGATCAATATTCATAAGTTCACAAGTCTTCACGACACATACGAAGATTTAAAGAATGATTGCGTCAATTTCTTGTTTGAAACGATACACAAGTTTGACGGGTCGCGTGGGACAAATGCGTTTTCTTATTTCAACGTTGTCGCTAAGAACTGGCTCATCGTGCGGACGAAGCAAAAAGCGCAAAGAGTAAAACGCACAGTGTCTCTCGACGATCCAGATGCTCTAAATGCAAATGAGTTCAAGATTATTGATGAGCAAAACGTCATTCCATCGTTCGAGAGTCAGGCAAGGGGAGAAAACCAGCCTGAGGTTGTTTTAGAAATTTTGCACGAAATAAGAAGCAAGGCCAAATCCGAAAACGAGCTCGTGTGCATCAATTCCATCATTACCATCTTTGAAAATGTGGATCAAATTGATCTTCTCAATAAAAACGCTATTTTGCTCTACATGAGAGAGCTCTCTGGTTTAAGTCCAAAGCAGCTGACATCGACGATGCAAATGGTGAAGAAGCATTATCGAAAACTAAAGTTCGAATCAAAGTTCCAGCTGTTTTGAGGAAACGAACATGACAGATGACACGGACACGGTCGGCATCAGCGAAAGAACCGTAGAGGAAAGAATCAAAGATTTCAGCGGATTATTGAAACAAATCGAATCTTTGAGCGATAAAAAGCGCCAGCTGTGGACAGAGATCTACGAGAATGCGATTTCTGATCGACAAAACTCCTATGCCATGTTTGCGCGCCTAGTGAAGATTGTTCAGGAAAAAAGCTCTGAGCACGCTGTTCATGGAAAAACCATTTCTTCTTACATAGAAAGAATGAGTAAGGCAAATGATCAATTGATCAAGCTGGCCGAGCTGATCGCAAAGGCTGAGAAAAAAGACGATGAAATAGATCCAGATGAGATGTTCGAACGCATCAACAAAGGAAGATAATTTAGAAACTCGCTACGTACGTGGTAAAGGAAGATCATGAAGTACAACAATGCAGATTTTGCCAAACACTACGCAACAGGCGATGCGTCTAACACGCTGCTCACAAGGGCAATCAATCAACAAGGAATAAGTTCGACAGGAACGACGTTCTACAGGTTTGTAGTCGTAGACGTCATCTCAGACCCACAACTGATGAGCCTAGGTTCTGAGGATGAGATAAATCAAAAGTTGAATTATTGGAGATCTATTGGCGTTTTTAACACTGACGTCATTCCTGTCGCTCCTCGAAACACGATCATTGGACAAAGAATTAATGACGCATCGTCTTCCCAGAACGAAGAACCGATGGTGTTGTTTCCGTTTTTTCCTTCCCACATAGCATTGCCTTGCAAACCTGGCGAGCATGTTTGGGTAATGTTTGAATCCAACAATGCAAGAAACATAGGATATTGGTTTTGCAAAGTTGCTGAGGTTTCCTATGTTGACGATGTCAATCATACTCATCCGCCTCGATCAATAGACTCCACATTCTTTCCAGGTACGACAGCAATTGCAAATGGAAAATTAAACCCAGATTATTTTTTCAGACCAGGCGCTGCGATTTCTTCATTGGACGGAGAATCTTTCACAGCAGCAGACACAGCTGTCGTCAACACTGACGACGAAGAATTTTATGAAAAGCTGATCACCAACTCGGACGCGTCAAAAGTGATGGTGTATGAATCGATTCCGAGGTTCAGAAAGCGCCCTGGCGACGTCGCGATCGAGGGTAGCAATAACACACTCATAGTGCTTGGAACTGATAGGACGGGTCCCTACGCCAATACCTCTTTACCTGCCACATCGTCTCGAGGAAAACAACCTGAAAAATTGATTTCTGACATGGATAAAGAGGCAGGTGCAATAGACATCGTTGCCGGACGCGGACAAACGCCGAAGACATCAGGCAAAGAAGTAAAATCTAAGAGAATTTCTGACAAGTCAGAACTCTACAGCGAGATCGGAAAGGGCCAACAAGAATTAGTTGAAAATGAAGGTGATCCAGACTGGATAAACGACAAAAGTAGGGTACTTGTCTCACAGAGGACAAAGGTAGACACAAACCTAAAAATAAACGAAATAAACAAAGGTTTTGAGGTTACTGACTCCGAAAATGGTGATGCAGCTGTTTTGTTGAAGTCTGATAAAATCAGGGTGATCGGTAGGAAAGATGCTCAAATTCTGGTGAAGGACGATAACGGTCAGGACGTCACAACCATAGTCGCTAAATCAACAGGCGACTTGACGATAAAGGTCAAGAATACGTCCATAAAAATAGACAATAAAGGTAACATAACGATGGATGCCGAGGGCGATGTGACTGTGAACCCGAAAGGCATAGTCAAGCTCGGCAGCGACTCTGCGTCGCTTAAATGTGCAAGAGAGACCGACGACGTAAAAGCAAATCAATCTTTCAGCAAATGGATGTTAGACGTGAACTTAGCGCTTGCAGCTAAGATTCCAAATCCTTACGTGCCGCAAATCGTTCCATCCCCTCCCACAATCATAGGCGACATTTTCACCGGCAGCGATAAGGTTTTTGTAAAATAATCATATGGCAACAAAATTAAATTCAGCAATTCAACAAGTGGCTGGTGTTTTGGAAAAAATGCAAAAAGAGAAGCCTGAAGCTCTCGATGTTATGTTTAGGATGCTGATTGATCCGATTAGAGATGCTCTCATTGCCTCCAAAGAAGAGATCGAAAGCCTCAAAAAAGAAGTCGAGGATTTGAAGGCAAAAACTGCACGGACCAACACACAAGTCAGGTAAAGATGTATGGCCTAATCTGGCCATAAAAGCGTATTTACAAGGTGGCAACATATAGTTTTAAAAGTTCGGGAAAGACAGTCGAGCAGCGGCTCGTCGAGAAGATAGAGGCGACTCGTATTCCGATCGGAATAAAGACGCCCCTAGAGATTAACCAGGGAGAGGGTGCTGACATACTCGTCACGTACGACACGTTAGAAGAAACCGTCGGAGATAATTTGAGAAATTTGCTGCTCACGAACTGGGGTGAGAGATTGGGTCTTTACGACTTTGGAGCCAATCTTCGACCTCTAATGTCAGAATTGGTTTCTTTGGAAGACTTCGACAGCTCGGCGATTGAAAGAATTAGCTCCGCTGTCTCAAGGTGGATGCCGTACGTGTCTCTCGACAATTACACATCTTCAACGGTACGCGAAAATAATAGAAATCTTGCGCGCATAAACATTCGAATCACATACAACGTTCCCACATTGAACGTCACGAATAAATTGCTTGAAATAAATCTCAATGCTATGTGAGTAGGTCCTTGCGCGACAGGATACGATACTTACAAATGACGGTGAATCATGGCATTGAAAAGAGACGACATTGTTCCAGTAAGACAGCGTAAGTACTTCGCAAAAGACTTTGACGCCTTGCGTGCGCAAATTCTAGAATATGCGAGGCTATACTACCCAGATAGATTGCGCGATTTTTCTGAGTCATCCCTGGGTGGTCTGCTCCTCGACATGGCGGCATACGTTGGCGACAACATGTCGTTTTATCTCGATCATCAGTACGGGGAGCTAAACTCCGATACTGCAGTCGAGACGATAAACATTCAAAGGAATCTTCGAGCTGCTGGCGTCCCCATCGTCGGGGCGTCCCCTGCCCTTGTCGTCGTCAACATCTACTTACAGATACCAGCTGTCAGCTCTAATAACGTCATTGTTCCCTCAGCGGAAGCAATACCCGTTGTCAAAGCGGGAAGCATTTTTTCGGCAGACAACGGGACAAACTTTATTCTTTTGGAAGATGTCGATTTTTCAAAGAAAAAATCAGACGGTGGTCTCTCCGCGACACTCCAAGTTGGTCTTAGACAACCAGACGGTACACCTAGGACTTTCATTATGATAGCGAGCGGATTGTGTATTTCTGGAACTGACGCACGAGACAGCTTCAGCATCGGAAATACGTTCACACCTTTCAGAGAGTTAACGCTCACGAACGCCGACGTCACTGAAATAGTAAATGTGGTCGACGATTACGGCAACGTTTACGAGCAAGTTGGATCGCTCACTCATGATGTCGTCTATAAAAATGTGCTTAACACGTCCAGTGACAATGAGCTCGTCAAAGACACATTGAAGGTGATACCAGCACCTTACCGCTACATCTCAAACGTTAGCCTTGCCACAAGAAAAACAACGCTAACTTTCGGTGGAGGTTCGGCAGATACGCTTGAGGACGACGTCATACCTGACCCGTCTGACTTCGCGATATCGTTCCCGTACACAAAAACTTTTTCGCGGATTTCAATCAACCCGCAACAGCTCCTTCAAACAAAAACTTTAGGCGTCGCTAGTGTCAACACTTCGCTGACGGTAAATTACAGGTATGGAGGCGGGTTAAGTCATAACGTACCAGCCAGTTCCATCAGAACAATAAAACAGCTGGAAATGTTTTTCCCCTCTAATCCGGCGCCCAGCGTCGCGTCCGCAGTTAGAAGTTCTATCGAGGTTCTTAATCCATTACCTGCATCAGGTGGAGAAGACGCGCCGACAGCACAGGAGCTTTCTGCCTTGGTTCCTTCTGTGAAAAATTCTCAAGAAAGAATCGTATCGAAGGAAGACTTGCTTGCGCGAGTGTACGCAATTCCGTCCAATTTTGGAAGAGTGTTTAGGGCAGCAGTTCGTTCAAACCCAAACAATCCGCTCGCGACGCAATTGTATGTGATTTCCAGAAACTCAGAGCAAAAGTTGATAACCTCTCCTGACACGCTGAAACAAAATTTGCAAAGGTACCTAAACCCATATCGTTTGATATCAGACGCCATCGACATTTTGGACGCTCGGGTCGTAAATCTCACCCTGCAGTTTGAGGTGATGCTCGATCCTGCACTCAACAGAAATATTCTTCTGAAGCAAATCTTGACAAAACTTCAAGATTTATTCAACGTAAAGAATTTCCACATAGATCAACCCATCATAATCTCAGACGTCGTAAATTCTATATTCACAGTCCAAGGGGTAATGTCGGTAGACAGGGTAGAGTTTAGAAACATCAACAACACAGTCAATAACAGACAATACAGCACTTCAACGTTCGACGTGTCGTCGAACACTAAAAAAGGTGTGATCATTCCTCCACCAGGCGGAATCTTTGAGATTAAATATCCAGAAGTCGATATCATCGGAAGGGCAGTCTGATGTATAAAATACTAAAAGCTGACAAAGACACATACATCACCGATAGAGTGATCAATGGGGAAAGAGCCTATGATGCCAATGTTGGACTCGCAGGCTCTTTAGATCTTTTTAAGCTTTATGGGGCAACTTTGAGTGGCAGCACGCCAAATACAGAGTTATCAAGGTTGTTGATTCACTTTGATCTTGAACCGCTGCGAACATTGATCACAGATGGAAAACTAGATCCAGCGCATCCAAGCTTTTTTGCGAGGCTGAAACTTTTTGATGTCTACGGCGGACAACCCACACCGGAAAATTACACGGTGTCAGTTTGTCCTCTTTCAAAATCTTTTTCTGAGGGGAAAGGCCGAGACGTTGTGTATTACGCAGATCGAGATGCAACAAATTTTCTTACAGCGTCATACGATGCCGCGCTAATAAAATGGATAGATCCTGGATGCGGTTCATCAGGAGATCCCAGCGTAAGCTGTGATTACTACACGGGCTCCCTACAAAAAACTCAGGTTTTCAAGACAGGAGAGGAGGATCTCGACGTCGACGTCACAGGTATCATAACAGACGTTCTTAACGAAACGATACCAGATTCCGGCTTCAGGATCTCCTTCTCCGAGCAGGAAGAAACAAACCAAAAAACATACTTTGTGAAAAGGTTTGCGTCAAAAAATGCCTATAACGTCACAAAGCACCCGCGCATCGTCGTGGGCTTTGATGATTCGATAAGGGACACGTCGCAAGGGATGACGTTAGACTCAGACACGACTATCTTTTTTTACAATTATGACAAAGGCTCTCCTGCAAATTTAAGCACGCCGCTCGGCCCAGTCGTTGGTTCCGATTGCTTGATATTGAAATTGCAGCTTCCTGTATCTGGCGGAATACAAGAGTTTTTCTTCACAGGAAGCCAGCACAACGTCGGGTCAAATCCTGCGACAGGAATTTACTCTGCCTCTATCTACCTGTCCTCAAGCAATCAATACATCGCCGAAGCGCTGCAAACATCTGGGAGCATCTTAAAATTCAAACCAATATGGGGCTCTTTAGATGAAAGCACGACGTTCTTGACAGGATCAAATCTGACTGTCGTCGCCCCTGTCAGAGGAACCAACTACCTTCCTCCAAAAAAATTCGCAGTCTCTGTTTTTGGATTGAATGACGTCCACCGCCCCGACGAGGCGCCTGTCGTCAGAGTGAACATCTTCGACTACACTTCTCCGCTAATCAAAGTGGTAAAAACGCCTGTGAACTCTCCTGGTGCTTTACAAGGAATCGCGTCTGACGCTTTTTATAGCGTAAGAGAGTCAGTGACACAAGAAACTGTTGTTCCGTTTGATTTAGAAAAAGGTTCGACAAGAATATCGAGCGACTCTGAAGGCTTATATTTCAAGCTCGATATGTCCAATCTTTACCCGGAGAGAACTTATGTGATCGACGTGATGTTAAAAGTCGGAGGCGAGTACCAGAAATACCTCGCTGCCTCCCCTGTATTCAAAGTAAGCAACACACAGTGAACGAGACACTTTCATGGTAACAAAAGCTTCGCCATACATCCCGTCCTTTTTGAGATCCGCGCTTGAGGATAGTCGTCCTGTACAGATGACTTTCCAGGACGTGAAGCACACGAACATTTCCAGTACGTCATCGTTCATTTATGATCCATCGAACGCGCCTCTGAAAAGCACCCAGCAGCTCAACGTTGACTGGTCAAAATTCGAAAACCATACGTTTTTTTCATCTGCAGAGGCAAAAGTCAGCCTGACGCTTGACCAAATTATCAACGGATACCCGTTCGACGGAACAAGAGCAGAGGTGGAAGCTTTCTTCGAAAAGCTAACGGGCTTCGACAAATGGGTTTTTGATCAATTTCCTAAATTTAAAGGACATCTCGCATTTTCAGGAACGCAGATCGGGGAAGACCCATCGAATGGTTTCGCTGCCGAGCTGGGAACCTGGATAAAAGTAAAAGATCACGCAGGCTCGTTGTATCCTGACATCTCCAAAAACAAAAGCGGAGACTCCATAATAAACCCTAAAGACGGGAAATCATTCACGATAGAGGCACAGGTTTTTGTGCCTGAAATTTCGAACGGAAAGCAGGTAATATTTCAAAAATCTGCTAATGAAAGCAAAAACATAGGGCTTTACGTGGACGGATCTCTTTCCGTCGGCGAAAGCGAGGTAAAGTTCATAGTTGTCTCGGGTAGCAATTCATTGATGACGTCAGCGTCAATAGAAAAGGGGGTCTTCAACCACATCTGCGCGACGTGGAATCGAGAAACCAGTGTGGACTTCGCAGAAATTTATGTCAATGAGAGGCTCATCGCGACGTCGAGCAAGATGTATGCAATGGGAGACCTGGACATCGATACCGCTGACGTGACAATAGGCTCTGGAAGCCAAGTGCTGTTTGGAGGAGCATACTACACTCCGGTGCAGACTTTCAGCGGTAGCATTGATGAATTTCGAGTATTTCACTCGACAAGATCTGTCTATCAGCAGGAACAATACGCAAAAAAATCCATCTTCTCGACTCCGGAGCTCAAACTTTATTACAAATTTAATGAACCGCCCCCACTCCTTGCCACAGATCCAAATGACCAAGTCAATGCAATAGTGCTCGATAGCTCCAGCAACTCGCTGCATGCAATAATCCAGAATTTCGTAGGTACTCTTCGAAAAGACGCGTATTCGGATCCCTTGAATCCGATGGTATACGAGAAACCGTCCACATTACCTGTGTTATTTCCTGCTTATCCACCAACAATCGCGTTGGTGGAAGACCTAATGATGAGTGCCAGCGCGTACGATAAAGAAAATCCAAATCTCATCACTCGTTTGATCCCACAACACTACTTGCTTGAAGGGTCAGCAGCGGAGGGTCTACCAGACTCTTTTGATGCCGATCTTGTCGGGACGTATGGCGGAACAGGCATGCCTGGACAAGGGGAGATGACGCCTTCCCAAATCATCATGTCTTTTCTTTTTATCTGGGCGCGTCTGTTCGACGAAATGAAGCTTTACGTTGATACTTTCAGCACGCTGAGAAACCTCGATTATTCTGGTATGGATAACGTTCCCAATAATTTTCTTTACGATCTTGTGAAGATGTATGGGTTCCATCTTCCTCCTCTGTTCAACAACTCTACCATAGAGCAGTACGTCGACGGGGAAAACGTAGAATACCAGATATCGACTGAAGAGCTAACGCTGAAAGACATCCAGAATGAGCTCTTACGAAGGGTCCTCATAAACGTTCCTGACGTCATACGTTCGAAGGGCACGCAGCACTCCATAAAGTCTTTCTTGAGATCAGTCGGCGTGGATCCCAACAACACGATGAGGATTAGAGAGTATGGAGGACCGACGACAAGGGCTTTGACTTTTGCGAGAGAGAAAAAGACCGACGCGGGAGTGATGCTACAGTTTTCAGACACATCACTCGTCTTGAGTCCGTTTTTGTCAGGTTCGAGAATAGAGCCGGGGTTCCCAGAAATAGCTGGTACCCTGGTGGCAGGCATCTCAAATGATTCAAATGATGGACTTTTCACGTCAGGCTCTTGGTCAGCCGAGGGAATCTATAAGTTCACTAATGTTAATCTAGAGTCGCTGACGTCAGCGACCCAAAGCCTCATGAGGATCTGTAATTTCGACATTCCTTATGACTATCCTTGGGAGTATGAAACCTACGTTGGACCTCTGGACCCGTATCTCGTCGCGAACCTATTAGTGATGTCGTCATCTGTCGATCCCAAAGTTGTTCTCTACATGAGACCAGGGGACAACGTCGCCTCACCGTATCTTAAGCTTCAGGTCGATCTACCAAGGGGCGGCTTCTTCGACAACTCACGATGGAACGTTAGCTTTGGTTGCGAAAGAAACGATGCTATCGATTCCGCGGTCTCTT
>Ga0129333_10006840_pt1 | contig 10791 bp, 10 predicted proteins | sample CPB6_08_DNA_FD_94474 | JGI IMG/M metagenome (GOLD analysis project Ga0129333, IMG submission 94474) | Freshwater to marine salinity gradient microbial communities from Chesapeake Bay, USA - CPBay_Sum_0.6_0.8_DNA | ecosystem: Environmental > Aquatic > Marine > Coastal | place: USA: Chesapeake...
ATCGTAAATACCTACTGCACCACCACCAACAGAACCAGTATTCAACCATTGAAAATTCTGGGCTACTGTTTGAGCGTCTAGTTTAGTTTTAACTAATTTAGTAAGATCATCTTTAATTTTTTTATCATCAAACGATAATACACCATCATCTAATATTAATGGATGTATTACATTACTTATATGTGGTTGACCGGGTTCTCCTTTTGGACCACGAGGACCATCATTTCCTTTATCGCCTTTATCTCCCCTGTCTCCTTTAGATCCTTTAGGGCCAGCTGGTCCTGTTTCTCCTTTTGGACCACGAGGACCATCAGAACCATCGTTTCCGGGAATTCCTTGTTCGCCTTGTGGTCCAGGGGTACCTGGTTCTCCCCGTTCTCCCTTGTCGCCTTTATCTCCTTTAGGACCTCTTTCTCCTACTGGCCCTCTAGGACCCATAGGACCTATTTCTCCTTTATCCCCTTTGTCTCCTTTAGGACCTCGGTCTCCTATTGGGCCGGGAGGCCCGCCAAAGTCTCCTTTTTCTCCTCTTTCTCCTTGTGGCCCAACCGGTCCTTGTTCTCCTTGCGGTCCTGTAGGTCCGATGGAACCTTGTGGGCCTTGATCTCCTTTTGGTCCCTTTTCTCCTCTAGGTCCGGGTATTCCTTGTGGCCCCGGAGGTCCGGATTTTAACACTTCTATCTTTTTATTTTCTACAATTTGTTGTGTTTGCAGGGGCTCCCACCCAGAATTAAGATCTTCTGGCAATTTACAAAGAATTGGAGATTTTTTAGCAACATACATTTTACCGTCTTTATAGACAGTATCGCCAATAGAATATTGAACGCATATTCCATTTTCTTTTTGTTTGTATATTCCTTTAAAATTACCCATCTAAAATTTGTTTAAATTCCTCTAAAGTATTTAACAAAATTCTTATCTTCTTTTTACCTAAAAACGAAAATGCTTCTTTTAAATCTTCGTCTTTTCCAGAATATGCAATCTTTAACTCTTTTATGTATGACTTTAGCTCTTGTCCCAAACGTGACCAATGTACAGGTTTTATACCCTGATTTTTCAACCAAGATTCGTGATCTATATTTACTTTATTATCACGGCTAATTGAAGTAAAAATATCATCAATACGAGTATTTAAAACTGAAATATATTCTACAGTTTTTTTCTTTATACGTTCTTGTACATTAACCTTTTCTTTGACTGTTGTTTGGTTTGGTGTTATTGTTTTTCCAATAGTTATAATATTTTCAATAACCTTTTTAATCATGTCTACGGTGTCTTGACGCAATTTACCACCAAGGTTTGATATACGGCAGTAACCACCTATTCTTCTAAATTCCATAATATCGTCATTATTTACTGCTGCACGAACATCGGATTTTGAATATTTTTCTTTACCCATCCAATCAATAACCCATGGTTTATAGGTTTTATCATCACAAGAATAACTGTACCAATTTAAAGCTTTAAAAATTTTACTGTCTAGTTCTTCTGGTGTTAATTTATCGATATCTTTCCATATAGGTTCTCCACCCATAACCAAAGAATCAACAGAATCGCCTCGACTAATTCTACGAGATATTTTTTTCTTTTTCTTTTTCATACTATTCTGCTAAAGTTCTTTTTCTTTTCAAACTGAACAACGTGATTAAATCTATCTAGTAATTGATCTGTTTTATGGCTGATAACAAATATATTGGCTTTAGTTCCAAAACTAGATAAAAGCTTCATAAATTCGTCTACACCACCGCTATCTAAACTAGAATCAAACACTTCATCCAGAATCAATAAATTTGTGCTTACGCTATTTTTTAATTTAGCAATTTCTCTCCATGTTAACAGAAGAGCCAGATCTATACGCATCTTCTCTCCTTCGCTAAAAGACTCATATGAAAATTGATCACGGTGACGACTTTTAATTACTTCATTAAACCCCTCATCTAAATGAAAGTTCGCATCAAAATCCATGGAATTGAGATACTTGTTTACATGTTTGTTTATAAGTGGAATATAATATTTAATAATCTTTGCTTTAATTCCTGTATCTTTGAATAATACCAAAAGTTTATCATATCCACGAAGAGTATCGACTATTTTTTGTTTTTTCTTTAACAAATCTGATTGTTTGGAAAGAAGATCGGTTAATTTTTCTTGAGATTCTTGAATCTTAGATTGTGTGTTTGCTGTTTCTACAACCATAACCATCTCTTGATCTAATTTTTCGTTTAGTTTGATAAGAGATTCCATGGTTTGTTCTTTGGCAGAAGATTTAATTAACATGTCATTTATTTTATTTTGAACTCCTGTAATCTTATTCAGGTTGTTCTTTGACATGTTAATAGCTTCTTTTATGCGATCCAACGAACGCTGTTGTTCTTCTGCTTTTTGATTTTTTTCGTTGATAACCGACTCTTTGTGTTCTTTGGTGATGGCTTGCTTACAAGTTGGACAAGAATGATTCTCTCGGAAAAACTTCATATCTTCTTGTATGCTTTCTAAAGAGTTTTCTAATTTGAACAGGACTATCTGTTGTTTCTTGAGTTCCGCATTGATTTGATCGCCGGTTTCTAGTTCTGGTTCCAGATCTTTAATTGTTTTGTTTAATTGTTTAATTTCTTTAGAAAGAGTTTTAATAGTTTCTGTATTTTCTTCTAAAGAGCGTTTACGGTCTGCTACACGATCACTTGTATTTTTTTGATACGATTCTAACACTTCTTTGGTGGCAGATATCTTTTCATTTAATACCAGCAATTCCGAATCTACTGTTTGTAAGTTTCCACGAGCAACTCCTATTTTGGTTTTAAGAGTTGTGTTCATCTGAGAAAATATACCGATATCCAAAATAGTTTCAATAACAGCTCGTCGGTCTGCAGGAGTTAACTGCATAAATGGAATAAAAGAAGATGAACCCAGAACTACCACCTGAGAAAATGTTTTGTAGTTCATTCCTACAATCTGTTCTTCTAAAACTTTCTGATAATCTTTGCTTTTAGCGTCTTCATTTAATAATTGACCGTCTTTATAAATTTTAAATAGTTTAGGAGCAAGACCACGAACAATCTTATATTCTGTTTTACCTACTTGAAATTCTAACTCAACCTGACAGTTCTTTTTATTAATACTGTTTACAAGTTGAGGAATATTCATATTCCGAAACGGTTTACCAAACAGAGCAAAGCAGATAGAATCCAAAAAAGCAAAAGACTTTCCATTACCATTAGAACCACATACGAGAGTAGTGGCATTTTTGCTTAGATGAATTTCTGTATTCGTGTTTCCAAATGATCCAAAATTTTTAAAACGAACAGTTTTAAATGTGATCAATCAAGACTCTCCATATAAATTTCTCGTACCATATTTTTTAGTTCTTCTCGGCCATCTGTTTCCATGGTATCGATTTCTTTGTTAATAAGAGTTAGTGTGTCTTCTCCGATATCGATTTCAGCATCTTCTGTTGTGCGATCACTATAATCTTCAATAATACTAACTCCTGCTGGTTCGGCAGCATACAACATATCCAAGAACTTGTCAAATTCCGATTCACTCTTTTTTTCGTAAACTATTACTTTAACGTAAGTTCCTTTATATTTGTTAGGATCAAAATCTGAAATAACAACTTTGTTTCTCCATTCGATGTTTCGGAACATCTTGTTTGGATTAGCCACAAATTCTAATTCTCGTGTTTCGGTATGTAAAATATGAAATCCTTTAATTTCATTGGTATCTACACTGGTCATCTGATACTGTGTTCCCAGATAATGAACATTTCCTTTAGAGCTTTTTTTATGAAAATGTCCAGACAGAACCAAATCAAATTTTTCTAAAAATTGATCATCCATACCATCCGAAAACTTAACACCGGCCATTACTTCATAGCCATTAAGTTCTAGATGGCCTGCAAGTATGGTTGCTTTAGTGTCTTTGATCGTTTGCATGAATTGTTCTTGATTTTCTTCGTTGATCCAAGGAAGCATCAAGATAGTTGCTCCGTTAAAACACACTTCTGTTGGTTCTTCGTACAAATGAAAACTGCTATGACAATCAGATAGGATTTCTTTGGGAGAATTTAGTCGGTTTGTGTTTTTATAAAACACGTCATGATTGCCTAGAATACAATGCAGCTCTACGCCATTAGTTTCAAACCAATTAACAAATCGATTTCGGACATGGTGTAGAGTATTAAAATTGATAAATTTACGACGATCAAATAGATCGCCCAGATGAATCACTTTAGTTATTCCGTGTTCTTTAAGATACGGAAAAAATTGTTCTTCAAAAAACTTTAAGAAATGATTCAAGAATATTGGAGCATCACCACGAGCTCCAAAATGCGTATCACCAATAATTGCAATTTTCATGATTTCTTACGACGTTTCTTTCTCTTCTTTGGTTCGTATTTCTTTATATCATTTTCTGATATTTGAAATAATTCACTAAGAGCTTCGCGTTCATTATTCTTTTCAAAGTAATTTTCTTTAAACCACTTGTGTAGTGTACCATCATCCATCTCTTCTGTCAACTTATATTTTATATAACCCTGCTTTTTTTCTCTTTCTATTCGACGGAGAAATGCATAATATATTATTTGAGTAAAATAAGAGAATGGATTTTTTGATTTGCGTGGATTGAAATTATGAGCATACATCAAACAATTTTCAATTCCGTCTCCAATCATTTCTTCTTTATACGGATAATTCATGAAATTAGCTTTAGAAGATAAACGTTCTGCAATCTTCATAAAGCATTGACCAATATATTCCGACACTGGTGGAGTTTCGTCTCCGCTATCTTCCGCTTCTCGTATTTCTTTTTTCCATTTAATCATTTCCGCAAGGAAACGTTTATTATCAATATAATGTTCTTTAGTTAATTCTTTTGCTATTTTAGTATCTATTTTTTCTTCTGTTTTTATCTTTTTATTTTTTTTAAGTTTTCCACTTGACATGATATAAAATTCCTGCTATAATAGTTTGTCTGGGAAAAATAAAGAATTATTTATAATCCGAGGAGTTGGGGTCGGCTGGCCAATCAGTCCAGTCGTTTCCTAGATTCTTTTTATCTTTCTTATTACCAGTGTATTTTTGGGGATTCATCCCCTCGCCATTTTCATTGGTGATCTCATTAACCATCTCGCCAAACTCTTTACGGTCTAACATACCATTCTTTAACATTTCAATGAGTATGTTGGGAGAGAAAACCATATTCATAAATATCATTTTATCATCAAATTTTGGTTTATCAAGATCTTTTAAGTTCGAATCTTTTTCATCACTTTTCGCATCTTGATGTATCATATCTTCAAGCTGTTTGGTTAATGACTCAATAAAACCGTCATCAAGTTGTTGATCAGTTTTATTAATTGGAGGCATATTAGTTTTTACTTTTCGATTAGGAATGGCATCTTGTTTTAGCTTTTCCATATCGTATAATTCTGAAACATCTTTGGAAGCATTCACAATAGTGTTAACAGAATCTTTAGAAATTACGGCTACACGATCATCAGAAAGAGTTAACCAATTTTTAAGCATAAAAATCTCTTTCATATAACCAAAAAGATCTTGAGATACCATAGATTTCATTACCATAGGTCTATGAATTTTAATCATTCCGTCTTTGCTAGCTCTAACTAAACCAACCAAATCTTCACCCGATTTCAGTTTCAGTATTTTGTAATGTTTCATGAGACTCCTTTGGTAATTGTACCGACACTAATTTATACGGAAATCCTTCATTAGTATATATTTTTAAACGTTCATGCAAATGATTCATTCCGTGGTTGACATGTTTCTTATAACGAAGATCGTCTGCAATATCAATCAGTTTCATTTTTAATTTTGTTTCGCTTTTACGCAGCCCTCTACCAATTGATTGTAAAATTCGTATCACTGATTTAGATGGCGAAGCAAAAACAATATTGTGTATGTTTCTTATATTTATGCCTGTGGAACAAGTACCATAAGATGCTATAAGAGTAGCATCAGATCCTTTATCCATAACTTTTCGAATCTGTTCACGTTCATCCACTTCGGTTGCTCCGTGAATAAAATACACAGGCTTGGTAGAAGTAGATTTAATTAACTCGTAAAGTGGTTTGCCTTGTAACTCTACAAAATTAAAAAGAACCAGAGTATTACCGGACAACTTGTTGCAAAGATTTTTAATAAACTGATTACGTCTAGTATTGCTCACAACCCAACGAATCTCATCTGCGTATATCATCTTTTTGGTGGTTTGAATATCTTCTGGCGTGTACTGAAGTTGTAGACAATCAATATTAATACTGGACAGTAAATCTTGGTCTATTAGTTTTTTAGTTGTTGTGGTGTGATATGTTGGACCAAACAATCCTTCAATAACTAAACGATGAGTTTGGGTACCATCTAACGTACCTGTTGTTCCAATACGGTATTTGGTATTTTTTGCTTTAGTCATTATAGAGGTTAGGGACTTGGCTTTAAACAGATGGCACTCGTCTCCAAACACTCCAATAAATTCATTAAAGTATTCTTGTGGCTGGTTGTATATGCTTTGCCATGTGGAAATAACTAAACGCTTACTGGTATTCTTGTCTTTTCCAGACATGATGGTATGAATATTTCGGTCTGCCCGCCACGAGTCTCGTTTAGAGTAGTCTCGAAAATCTGCCAACATCTGAGCTACCAAACTAGTGGTAGGAACTATTATTAGCAATTTTCCGGTTGGATTTTGGTCCAGTATCCAGCGACACAACAGGTATATCATCAGGGACTTGCCAGAGCCTGTAGGAGACACCAGGAGGGCTCTGGATCGATTCAGGGCGTGTTGAACGGCTTCCACCTGGTATTCGTAAGGACGCACCTCTTTGCCTCCTGCGGTTATTGTTAAACCGTCTATAAATTCCTTGACTGTTTGTGGATCTGGGATAGAATATGGAAGTAAAGATTCCTCCCAAGTGTATCCACGATCTTTTGCAAATTTAACTAGTTGGCTTTCTAAACCAGCAAATATAGTCTGGGTATACAGATTAAATAATCGTATTTTACCGTCCCAAACTCGGTTTTTAAAGGCTGGTGTGTATTGAAAATTAGGAACGGTGAACGTAAAGTAGCTGTTCAGCTCTTTAGCCAAAGAGCGATCACAATCAATTTTAAGCATTACTGCATCAGATTGAGTGATCTTTAAGTCTGCCAATTACGCTCCTTGAGTAAATTTAATCCAATCTATCATGGCACGAATCTGCCATTGACGATTGTTGATAATCTTGACAACACCTTCAAGATAATTAACCTTTTCTTTTTGAAACGATACCTTTTCTTGAAGTTTAAGCCAGTCTGAATCGGATTCGATCAGATCATCGGCTTCAGTTTTAAGTACATTTAATTCGAATGGCTCCCAACCAAACTGCTCTAACTCTTCTTTGCTCATTCGACCTGTGTAATATAACCACTTATTTCTACGAAGAGCTGATGCTTCTCTTTCTAGTTTTTGGAGCTTTAGTCGCTCATCCATAAAAAATGTTAAATACTTGTTATGTAATTGAGGAGTGTTGGCAGATTCACGATCAAGTTCTGTTTGATCTATTTTGATATCATCACTTACCATTTTTTTAAGTTCATCTAAAGTCATACTTTAAATTATACATCAAAATAATAAAAATTCAAATATATTATGCTCCGGTTATTCCTATTACAGTATATCCAGTAAAAGCAAATTTAGCAATACATAATATTTCTTCTGATTTTGGTTTTGTTACGTTAAAATTAAGACTGCTTAAATATATTGGAAATATATTTTTAAAATCTATTGCAAATTTTGGTTTATATGAACTATTGGTTACTAAAAGTCTAGCACCAGTAGTTTTTTCATTATGCCTATCAGTGTTATTTGCATTTTCATAATTTCCGGCAAATCTCATCCAATCATATATTTCCAACCAATTTTCAATATTTTCGTCTACTCTGAAAACTATCTGTAAGTCTTCAAATCGATATGATCCTGTTGGAACTTTTACAGGATGTCCCAAAATGGTAGGTTGTGTTGCCATTCCAAACGCAATTCCGGGCAAATTTGCTGCTTGACAATAATAAACCATATTAGGAACACGATCCAATACAAATTGAAAATAATTTACTTGTAAAGCATTATGTGTTGGCATATTATTATTTAGGTAAACGAAAAGGGCTCCCTTTTTAGGGGGAGCCCTTAACGTTAGGTTTAGTTATGGTTTAGATCAGAGACCGAAACCAGTGTTACCGTGTAGATTGTTGACTGCGAAAATACGGTAGTATTGATTTCCACCGAGAGCATTGATGTCAGTGTTCTCAGCGAATGGATTGCTTACCATTCCGTAACGAGTCTTAAATCCAATCTTGGGTTGGAAAGTGCTTTGATCTACAGCTCTTACCATTTGTAGAGGAACGTATGGGCAGTAGAATACACCAGCATCGTATGGGCTGGCTCCACGATAGCCTACTAAGCAGAAGTTGGCACCTGAAGCAGCGTATGGATCGATGTATACTTTGAACTTGCCATTGAGGATACCAGCAAAGGTGTTGCCGGTGTCATCGACCTCTAGTTGAGGTTGTAGGGCAGGGGTGAGATTTAGGAATCCGCCCATAGCTAGAGCCGAAGCTACGTCGCTTGAGCAAACTACGAAGTTGCCCTTACCGCGACGAGTTTCCTTGGCGATTACGTTGGCTTCGCGTTCAATTTGGAACATGAGACCACGGAAACGCTCTGCACTCCAACGACCGTCAGAATCGGTGTTTAGATCGTAAACACTCTTCTCGGTGAGATCTGCTTGTTGGCAACCAGGCTTTGCAGTGCGGTATAGAGTGTACATTAGCTCGCGGTTGATTTCACTGAGAATTTCAGTGCTAAGAATGTTAGCAAGTTCACTTTCGGCGTCAAGACCATGAACAGCCTTAAGATCTTGAGCAAGCTCAGTGGTGTATTCGGCCTTTAGAGCACGAGTTTTGGCTTCTACAGCAATACGTTCAATGGTAAATGCCATTTCATTGAATGGGAAAGAAGCACTTTCTCCTAATCTTTCAGCTCTGCTTGTTAGAATACCACGGAAATCGTTGATATTAAACGAGCTTTCACGAATACCAAAATTGGCACCTTGAGCATAACCACCACTGTTACCACCCGAGACACCTATGGGATTGATGCCTTGATTGGCTGCGGTTGCTGCACCAGATGAGGTAGCACCTGAACCACCGAACTTAGCAAAAGCTTCTTGGAAGAGAGCTTCAGCACCGGCACCGTTTGCTGCACCAGAAGCACTTCCTAGAGTGCCTTGTTGAGTATAACGAGAACGCATGGCAAAGATTAAACCGGTTGGTGCACTCATTGGTTGTACGCCAGCTAGATCGTAAGCCATGAGGTTAGGCATGCTACGACGAACTAGGCTGATAAGGATGGGATCATAACCTGCGATACCACTGGATTGGGTAGTGGCAACAGCGGTGTTTGGTCCGCCACCCATTATGTTAGCTGGGGTTTCAGTTAGATATTGCTCACGAAGAGCCTTTTCTTGATTTTCTAGTAGAACAGCAGTAACTTTCTTTTTGTAAGAATCTTGAATTTCTGGAAGTGCCTCGTGACTTAGTAGAGGATTCCATTTTTCTACGAGAGTATCGTAGGGACTAGTGTTTGAAAAATCCATTGACATTTTTAGTTTCTCCTTGATTTAATGTTATTTATATTTTAAAATTGTTTAACTTGACGAGCAACGGCATCCACGTAAGCAGACATTGGGCCTTCTGATACTGTAGGAGCCCTTTGCTCTGTGAGTGGTTCTAGTTCTTGTGCTGCAACAGGAGCAGCTTTAAGATAATTTTCTTTAAGTATTGCTAATTTGTTTGCAAAATCTTCTGCACTATTAAAATCAATACTTTCTGCTAGAGAAGCCAGACGTTCGGCGTCTACTCTAGAAAGATCAGAAATTGCTTCTAAGAAAAGAGTGCGAGCTTGACCAGCAACAATTTCTTTCTTTAGATCGATATTAGCTTTTATTTGTTCATTTAAAGATTCTTCTAGTTTGGTGTTTTCACTGAAAAGATCTTCAAGAACATCATGCTTGTTTTCAGGAACTTCTACGTAGTGAGATTCAAACAGGCTCTTTAGACCATGTAAGAAACTTTCAGCAATTTCAGTTCTGATACCAGATTCTACTGCTAGTTTATTTTCTTTCATCCACTCTTCTACAACGTAGTTTAAATATTCGTCTAAACGAGTAGCTAATTCATTTACTGTTTTTTGAACTTCTTCTTGAATTAAAGAAGCACTTTCTTTTAGTACGTTTTCACGAATAGTAGAAACTTTCTCATTTACTGCAGCTTCAAAAACCACAGAAGCTTTATTCATAAATTCTTCAGAAAGCGATTCGCCAGTGAATAACCCTTGAAGATGTTCGCTCATTGGAACTTCTACAGTTTTACCTGTTTGTTTTGTTTGAGCTTCCATACGAGGATCGTCCACACCGCCAACTCCTGGCATAAGGGCTTGGTTTTTTGGAAGAGCCGCTAGTTGAGCAGATCCGTCCATAGTACCAAGGAAACTTCCTCGACCAGTAGCATCAAAATCTCCACGACCGGTTGCGTCCATTACAGGAGGCATTACTGATTGTTTTACTTGTTGTTTTTTGTCTTTCATGTTGTTTTTTCCTAATACTAATTTATTTATAAAAATAATAATTTTACGTTTATTAAGTGCTTTTTGATATGCTTCTAGGATCTAGGTATATGGCAGCAGATCCTAACCCTGCTTGTTGTGCTAAAGCTTGACCTATTCCCAGAGGAAGAATAGAGG
>Ga0129333_10006841_pt1 | contig 10791 bp, 11 predicted proteins | sample CPB6_08_DNA_FD_94474 | JGI IMG/M metagenome (GOLD analysis project Ga0129333, IMG submission 94474) | Freshwater to marine salinity gradient microbial communities from Chesapeake Bay, USA - CPBay_Sum_0.6_0.8_DNA | ecosystem: Environmental > Aquatic > Marine > Coastal | place: USA: Chesapeake...
AGTTCACGGCGCAGCACGGCCGCTTCCTTCTTGGGACGCATGGCGATGGCACCGGAAGCCTCCATGCGCTCCAGGTCCTTGAGGCGATCGATGCGGGCGCGCATCGTGGCCCAGTTGGTGAGCATGCCGCCCAACCAGCGCTGGTTCACGTAGGCGGCGCCGCAGCGGGCAGCTTCCTGGGCGATCACCTCGGAGGCCTGCTTCTTGGTGCCGACGAACAGGAAGCGCTTGCCGCTGCGTGCAGCACTGCGCACCCATTTGTAGGCGTTGTTCATGCAGACGGCGGTCTGCACGAGGTCGATGATGTGAACACCGTTGCGCGCGCAATAGATGTAGCGCGACATCTTCGGGTTCCAGCGGCGGGTCTGGTGCCCGAAGTGGGCACCCGCCTCCATCATTTCGGCGAGGGTGACAACAGCCATGTTGAGTTGAAGGGTTTCGGGTTCGCCTCCACCTGCCAGGGACATCGCGACCGGATCAAGCCGGAAGCCAGGTCACCCGAAACACGCAGGTGTGCGGAGTGAATGAACCCGAGCACCCTATCAAACGGGCTGCGGCGGCTCAGGGGAGCCCGCCTCAGGCGATGCCCTCAGCGCGGGCCTCGGCGTAGAGGGCGCGCACACCGATGCGATTCAGAGGCAGCCGCAGCAGCTCCATCGCCAGGCCGGGCTTGCCACGGCGGATCAACCAGGCCAGCAGCGGCCGCAGGCTGCGCTCATTGAGCAGGCCACCGAGGGTGAGCAGCTCCCACAGCAGCCGGTGCAGCACCGTGAACTGAATGATGAAGCGCACCCGCCGCGTCGGGTGCTTGCGGTAGAAGACAAGGCCCATCTTGGCCCGCTCGCCCTCCACGGCGATCAGGCGCGGCACCTGCTCCAGGCTGAGGGCCGGGTGCCAGTGGTAACCCACCGCCTCGGGACAGCGCACCAGCACCACACCCATGCGGCGCAGGCGCTCGCCCAGTTCGAGATCCTCCCAGCCGTAGAGGCGGAAGCGGGTGTCGAACAGACCGCTGGTTTCCAGGACCTGGCGATCGATCGCCACGTTGCCGGTGGCGAAATAGGCCCAGGAGAGGTCGCGCAGCTTGTGGGGTTCGCTGGTGGGATCCTCGAAATTGGCGGTGTTGATCACCGCGCCGTAGGTGAAGCAGAGGCGATCACCGCGCTCGCGCCAGGTCTGATCCAGGCGGCGGGCGTGGCTGATCAGGAAGTCCTCGGTCACCACCAGATCGCTGTCGATGAACACGATCACGTCGCCGCGGGCGTAGTCGACGCCGCGGTTCCGGCCCTCAGCGGGACCGCCATGGTCCTGCTGCACCAGGCGCACATGCGGCAGCTGGCCGCCGTGATGCAGCAACCACGGCACCGTTTCATCCGTGGAGCCGTCGTCGACGACCACCACCTCGTAGTTGCTGATCGGCGCCTCCAGCCGCTGCTGCTCAAGGGCCCGCAGGCACTTCTGCAGGATCGGCAGGCGGTTGTAGGTGGGGATGACGACGCTGAGGAACATGGCCCGTTGGGCGTGGCTGCGGGTCAAAAAAAGGGGATCCCTCAGGATCCCCGGAGCAAGGTGCGACGAGCTCAGCCGCCAGCTCAGTCGGCGGCGCCGCCGTTGTTGGCCGTGCCGGTCACGCCGTTGCCGGCGCCTTCACCACGACCGTCGTTGCGCATCTTGCGCTTCTTGAACTTGCGGGCGTAGGCGCGGTTGCGCTCTTGCTTTTCCTTCTTGAGGTTGCGGCGGCAGGCCATGGAGGCGATCAGGGATCTGGGAGATTCTTCACCTTACTGAATGGCGGAAGCATTCAGGCGTATACAGCGGCGGCACCGGGCCGGTGGCTGGGGTCTTCCTGCAGACGGCCATCCTCCATGCGCACCAGTCGATCGGCGATGTCGAGGATGCGCGGATCGTGGGTGACCATCAGCACCGCACACTCCTGCTCGCGGGCCAGGCGCTGGAGCAGCTCCACCACCTCGCGGCCGGTGCGCGAATCGAGGGCGGCGGTGGGTTCATCAGCCAGCAGCAACCGGGGTCTGGCGGCGAGGGCGCGGGCGATGGCCACACGCTGCTTCTGGCCGCCGGAGAGATCGTGGGGCAGCTTGTGCAGCTCATCGCCAAGGCCGACGGCACGCAGCCACTCGCGGGCCTGGTCGCGGCGAGCGCGATAGCCAAGGCCCGGCAGCAGATCGGCACCCATCTGCACGTTCTGCTCGGCGCTGAGGCAGCGCAGCAGATTGTGGCCCTGGAAGATCATGCCGATCGAGCGGCGCAGGCGCTGGCGGCTGCCACGACCGGCGCCGTTCAGCTGCTGGCCGAGGACCGCCACCGACCCCTCCTGCACCTGGCGCAGGGCACCGACCAGGGTGAGCAGGGTTGTCTTGCCGCAGCCGGAGGGACCGGTGAGCAGCACCACCTCGCCGGGGGCCACCTGCAGATCGACACCCTGGAGCACCTGGCGGCGGGTGGAGCCAGTGCCATACCAGTGGCTGAGGCCTTCGATGGCGATGGCGCGGGCAGCGGAAGGGGGCGACATGGCGGCGCTCAGAAGATCTCGGCCGGATCGGCATCGGCCAGGCGGCGCATCGCCAGGCCCGCCGAGGCCATGCACATCACCAGGATCATCAGGAACACGGTGGTGGAACGGCTGGGGTCCATCGACACCGGCAGCTGGGTGGCGGAGCGCACCAGGGCGTAGAGGCCCTGGCCGGCGGCGTAGGCGGGCAGGTAGCCGAAGCTGGCCAGCAACAGCCCCTCACGGGCCACCACGCCGAGCAGATCAGGCAGGCGATAGCCCATGGCCATCAGCGTGGCGTATTCGGGCAGGTGATCGCTGACATCGGAGTACAGCACCTGATAGACGATCACGCAGCCGACCACGAAGCCCATGGCGGCGCCGAGGGTGAAGATGAACCCGATCGAGGTGCTGGTGCGCCAGTAGTCCTGCTCGAAGTTGATGAAGCCCTGCTTGGTGAGCACGGTGACATCGTCCGGAAGCTGGGCGCGCAGGCGCTCGACCGCAGCGGCGGCATCGGCGCCGGGCCTGAGCCGGATCAGACCCACCTCGATGCTGCCGGGCGGGGTGTTGGGCATCAGTTCGAGAAAGGTCTCGCTGCTGGTCAGCAGATTTCCGTCCGCGCCGAAGGAGGTACCGAGGCTGACCAGACCGGCAACACGCACCCGTTTGCCGGCGATTTCACTGTCAACGGTTCGGCCCTGGCGGAACCACCGGGCCACCGGGCCGAACTCCGGACGCGACTGCTGATCGAACAGCACGCGCCCCTTCTGGGTGAGCAGCTGGGCCTTGGGGGCCAGCCCTGGATCGGTGAACAGGGGATCGCCCGGTTCAAAGCCGAGGGCCAGCACCGAGCGGGTGCCGCGGGTCTCGGGGTTGCGCCAGAGCAGCAGGTTCCAGTGCACCGGCGTGATGCCCTCGACCGCCGGGTCGGCCATGGCCTGCACCAGGCGCCGGCGGGGGAAGCCGGCCATGCTCACCGAACTGGTGGAGCGAGGACTGATCAGCACCAGATCGGCATCGAACAGCCGATGGATCGTGACGCTGGCGTCGAACAGCCCGTCGCGGAAGCCGAGCTGCATGAACATCAGGATGCCGGCGAAGCTGATACCGGCCAGGGCGACCGCCAGGCGGACGGGCTGCCGCGTCAGCAGCAGCCAGGCCAGGGGAATCCGCCGGGCCCGCCAGAGTCCGGTGAACCAGCGGCGCAGCATCACGGCTGGAAGCGAACGATCAGCTTGAGACCCACCAGATCGCGGACGCGGGCCGCATCGGCCGGATCAAGGGCAAGGCGTACCTCAACGACGCGGGCATCGGCGTCGCCGGTGGGATCGGTGGCAAGCACCTGACGCTGACGCACCTGCGGGGCGATGCGCACGACGCGGGCGCGCAGCTGGCCGCGGAAGCCACCGTTCTCACTGATCAGGGAGGCCGTCTGGCCGATGCGGACGCGGCTGATGTCGCTCTCGTAGACCTCCGCCACCGCTTCCATCCGATCGGTGGCGCCGAGCTCAAGGATGCCGTCGCTGTCCGGGCGTTCACCCGGGCGAGCATCGATCCGCAGAACGGTGCCGGCAATCGGGGCGCGCAGTTCGCTCTGCACCAGATCGGTGCTCAGGCGCGCCAGCTGGGCGCGGGCCTGGCTGAGCTGGCCGCGCAGGTCGAGCAGCTTGATCTCACGGTTGTCGAGATCGCCGCTGGTGGTGACACCGCGCTGGGCCAGGCCGCGATAGCGGCCGGTGTCGCGCTCCAGCAGGGCGAGCTGCTGCTGCAGGCTGGCGATGCGGGTCTGGAGCAACCGCTGATCGGCGAGCAGGGCAGGGCGGTTATCGAAGCTGGCCAGCAGCTGACCGCGCTGGACGCGATCACCCTCCTGCACCAGCAGGGAGGCGAGGCGGGGGCTGGCACCGGCCGCCCCCATCGGCGCCGCGAGGCGGCGCACATCACCGGCGGGCTCCAGCCGGCCCAGGGCGGACACGGCCTCGCTGGTGGCGACCGGTGCAGCCGGGGCGGCGGCAGGGGTCGGGCCGGCTGCGGGCCGCTGCAGACCACGCAGGCCGGCCAGGGCCAGCAGCAGCAACGCACCGGCGCCAGCCAGTCGCCAGGGATGCAGACGCAGCCAGTCAGCCATCAGGCCAGCGGCGCCGGATCGTCGAACAGGAGCTCCTCGATGTAGCGGTCGGCCCACTGGGGGTTGAAGGCCTTCTCGAGCACTCGCCGGGTCTTGTCGTTGCGTTTCTGCTGCTGGCAATAGGAGAGCTGACCCTGATGACGCAACACCGTATCGGGGTGGTCGATCGCTTGTGGTTCAGCTTCGCGACTGGCGGCCGCCAGCACCTCCAGAAAATCGACCACCACGGCGATGAACTGCTCCTCCTCCGCCGCATCGGCGGGGCGGACGAAGCGCACATAGGGAGAGAAGATCGTGCCCCACTCCGGCAGCTCACGCTCCTGGCTGAAGCTGCGCCGCGGCAGGGCCTCCAGGCGGCGCAGCACCGGCTCGGGCAGCTGGCCGGTCACGGGGGAGAGGTCGACGATCGCGGCAGACACCACCCCGCGGCCAGCGACGATGTCAGCCCCGAACACGGGCAGGTCGTAGCGGGGATCGGGGAAGAAGACGCAGTGCAGGATCTGCAGACCGGCCCCGAGGCGGGCGGTCTCGAGGTGGAGCTTGCGCAGGCCGCGGCTGCAGCGCAGCTCATTGCGGATGAACAGGTCTTCGCCATCGAGGCTGCCGCTGATCGCCTCCAGCTCCGGATCCACCGCCAGCGGCCCGAGCTCCGGCAGGGTCTGCCAGCAGCCGCGGATGCGCTCGGCCAGGGCGTCCACCAACGGATGGATGCCAAGGGCGGCGGTGCTCATGGGCGTTGCAGCGACAGCGCGCTGATCCTGCCAGCAGAATGCGGAAAGGACACGCCCACCGCCGCTTGCCGACCACGCCACGGTCTTCCCCCCAGCCCGCCGCCAGCCCCCTGCCCGAGCCGCGGCGGCAACAGCTGAGCAACGGGGTGCCGCTGGTGCAGCTGGAGCTGCCGGATGCCCCCCTGGTCTGCCTGGATTTCTGGTGCCGCGCCGGCAGCGCCAGCGAAACGGCCGCCGAATCGGGCATGGCCCACTTTCTGGAACACATGGTGTTCAAGGGCAGCGCCCAGCTGCCGGCCGGGGAGTTCGACCGGCGCATTGAGGCGCTGGGCGGCAGCAGCAACGCCGCCACCGGCTTCGACGACGTGCACTTCCACGTGCTGATCCCACCGGCGGCGGCGGCGCAGGCGCTGGAACTGCTGCTGGATCTGGTGCTGCAGCCGCGGCTCGATGGCGACGACTTCGCGATGGAGCGGCAGGTGGTGCTGGAGGAGCTGGCCCAGAGCGAGGACCAACCGGAGGAGGTGGCCTTCCAGGAGCTGCTGCGGCTGGCCTGCCCACAGCACGCCTACGGCCTGCCGATCCTGGGCCGGCGCGAGGCACTGGAGGCCCATCGACCCGAGGCGATGGCGGCCTTCCATCGGCGCCACTACCGCGCCGATCGCTGTTGCCTGGCCATGGCGGGGCCGCTGAGCGGGCTGGACCTGCGCAGCCGGCTGGAGGATTCAGCCCTGGCGGCGCTGGCAGCAGCCGACGACCCGGCGGCGATCACGCCGCTGCAGCTGAACCCTGGCAGCACCACCCTGGAGCTGCCGCGGCTGGAGGCGGCGCGGCTGCTGATGGCCTGGCGGCTGCCGGGTGCGGCGGATCAGGACAGTGTGGTGGGTGGTGATCTGCTGACGACGCTGCTGGCGGAGGGGCGCCGCAGTCGGTTGGTGGAGCGCCTGCGCGAGCAGCTGCGGCTGGTGGAAAGCATCGATCTCGACCTCAACGTGCTGGAGGCGGGTTGCCTGGTGCTGCTGGAGGCCGTCTGCGAGCCGGAGCAGCTCGATGCGGTGGAACGGGAGGTACGTCAGGTGTTGAACGCGCTGCTGGAGCAGCCGCCGAGCGCGGCGGAGGTGGAGCGGGCGCGGCGGCTGGTGGGCAACGGCTACCGCTTCAGCCTGGAGGCGCCGGGTTCCGTGGCGGCGATGGTGGGCAACAGCGCCCTGTGGGGCCGGCAACACAACCTGGAGGCGCCGCTGGCCTGGCTGCAGAACTGGGATGCCGAGCGGCTGCACGGGAGCCTGAGCAGCCAGCTCAATCCAGCGCGGGCGTTCAGCCTGCGGGCGGTGCCGGCATGAGCAGCCGCCTGGAACAACGCCAGCTGGCGGGCGGCTGCCCGCTGTGGCTGCTGCACCGCAGCGGGCCGGCCATCCTCTCGGCCAAGTTGTGGCTGCGGGGCGGCAGCAGCGCCGATCCGATCGGCCAGAGGGGCGCTGCCCAGCTGCTGGCGGGCGTGCTGAGCCGCGGCTGCGGGGCGCTCAGCGGTGAAGCGCTGGCGGATCTGGTGGAGGGCAGCGGCGCCGGGCTGCGCTGCGAAGCCGGCGAGGACGGCACGCTGCTGAGCCTGAAGTGCGCCAGTGATGACGCGCCGCAGCTGCTGCCGCTGCTGCTGCAGATGGTGCAGAGCCCCTGGCTGGTGGACGACCAGATCGCCCTGGAGCGCCAGCTGAACCTGCAGACGCTGCAGCGGCAGCGTGAGGACCCCTTCCAGGTGTGCCACGAGCAGCTGCGGCGGCAGCTCTACGGCGACGGCCCCTACGGCCACGACCCGCTGGGGGTGGATGACGAGCTGGAGCAGCTGGGGCGACCACAGCTGCAGCGGCTGGCCGCCGGCCTGGGGGGCGAGGGCAGCGTGCTGGTGCTGACCGGCGCGATCCCGGATGCAGTGGAACCGCTGCTGCTGGCCGGCGTGGAGGCGGGCAGCTGGCCGGCAGAGGCCCCGCAACGACGGGCGGGGCCCGACGGGAGCGGCACGGCCGGGTTGTGCAGCGCCCAGGACGACACCGAGCAGCTGGTGCTGATGCTGGGCTGCACCACCACACCGCTCGGCAGCCCGGAGGCGCTGGCGTTACGACTGCTGCACTGCCACCTGGGGGTGGGCATGTCGAGCCGGCTGTTCGTGAGCCTGCGGGAGGAGCACGGCCTGGCCTACGACGTGGGCGTGCATCACCCGGCGCGGCTGGGGGCGGCACCGTTCATGTTCCATCTCTCCAGCTCCAGCGAGCGGGCCGGCGAGGCCACGGCCGAGCTGCTGCAGGAATGGCAGCGGCTGCTGGACGAACCGCTGAGCCAGGCGGAGCTGGATCTGGCGCTGGCGAAGTTCCGCGGCCAGGAGGCGCTGGGTCGGCAGACCTGCAGCCAGCTGGCCGATCGCCTGGCGCTGGTGCTGGGCCATGGGTTGCCACCGGACTTCGCCGATCAATGCCTGGAGCAGGCGGCGCAGCTGACGCCGGCGGATCTGCAGCAGGCGGCGCAGGCGCTGCTGACGCGGCCGAGCCTGAGTCTGTGCGGGCCGGCGGAGGCGCTGCAGGCGGGCGAGCGCGTCTGGAACCGGCACCCCCTCAGCCGCTAGGCGGGCGGCAGCCGCTCGAGATCGCGGGCGTTGAGCAGGAAGGTGCCGCGGCGGAAGCGCACGGCCACCTGCTCCAGCGCCCGCAGACCCACCACCTGTCCCACCTCCTCGCTGTCCACCAGATCGGGCGGCCGCAGCATCGGCATGGCGTCGGCGGTCTTGAGGTAGGCGGGGGTGTGGCGCAGGCGCACCGCATCACCCACGGCCGGCAGGGGAGCAGCGGAGGGGGTATCCATCGGCGGGAGGGTTGCGCGGCGCCCACTCTCCTGCAGGATGGGGCCACCGACGGACGATCCGTGCGCGCCCTAGCCAACTGGAGCGGTGCCATCGCCGGGCTGCTGCTGATCCTCACCGGAGGCCTGATTCAGGCGGGACTTCCCAGCGTTGGCCCGGCGGGGCTGAGCGTGATTCCGCTGCCGATCACCCTTCAGGTGCCGGCGCTGCTGCTGACGGCCCTGGTGTGCGGGCCGCGCTCGGCGATGCTGGCGGGGGTGGCCTACCTGAGCCTGGGGTTGATCGAGCTGCCGGTGTTCCACGGGGGCGGCGGTGTGGCCTACCTGCAGGATCCGGGGTTCGGCTATCTGGCCGGCTTTCTGCCGGCGGCCTGGGTGAGCGGGAGGCTGGCGCGCCAACCGGGCATGGATCAGCTGCTCAACCTGACGGCGGCAGCCCTGGTGGGGTTGGGGGTGCTGCAGTTGTGCGGCCTGGCCAACCTGCTGCTCGGCGCCCTGGTGGGTCGCTGGGGCGGTGCGCTGCCCCAGCTGCTGGTGAGCTACAGCCTCGGGCCGCTGATCCCGCAGCTGCTGCTGTGCTGCGCCGTGGCAGTGCTGGCCCTGCCGCTGCGCCGCCTGCTGCTGGTGGAATCGTGAGCATCACCCCGACCTACCGCACCGCCGCCGTGGTGGTGGCGCTGGATCAACTGAGCAAGCTCTGGGCGCTGCAGCACCTGATCGGGCGCGGCCCCCAGCCGCTGCTGCCGGGGCTGCTGCAACAGCAACTGGTGTTCAACACCGGCGCCGCCTTCAGCATGCTCACCGGCAACACGCTGCTGCTGGGGCTGGTGAGCGCCGCGGTGGCGGTGGGGCTGGTGGTCTGGATCCAGACGGCCGGTCCGCTGCGACGGCTGCAGATGCTGGGGCTGGGACTGCTGCTGGGCGGCGCGATCGGCAACGGCATCGACCGCTTCCGCCTGGGGCAGGTGGTGGATTTCCTGGAGCTGGTGCCGATCCACTTCCCGATCTTCAACGTCGCCGATGTGGCGATCAACCTGGCGGTGGCCTGCCTGGTGCTCGATTGGTGGCGGCAGCATGGCGCGCCCAGGCGCTGAAGGGCCGGCGGCAGCGCAGCTGTCCTGGGGGGGCGGCGGCGAGCGGACGCGCCAGCTGCCGCTGCTGGGGGCCGTGTATCGGATCGGCCGCGACACCGCTGCCGAAATTCACTGGGGCGCGGCGGCTGTGAGCAAGACGCATGCGCGGCTGGAGCGTCGCGGGCATCGTTGGCTGCTGTGCGACCTGCGCTCGACCAATGGGCTGTGGTGGCGCGGCCGGCGGGTGCAGGAGCTGCTGCTGGTGGATGGCGACCGGGTGGAGCTGGCACCACCGGGCGGTGAGGGAGAAGCCCCCTGGCTGCGGTTTGAGCAGCGGGAGGGGCGGCGGCTGCGCGCCCTGGGCCGCGCCGGCAGCGCCCTGCTGGCGGGCGGCGCGGCGCTGGGGCTGGCGTTGCTCGGGCTGGCGAGTCTGCAACTGCCGATCGGTGATGCCCTGGCGGCGGTGCGCGGGCCGCTGCTGCTCTACGACCGCCAGAACCGGCCGATGAGCGGGGCTGAATCGAGCCAGCACCAGGAGCAAGGCAGCCTGGAGGGCTATCCGGCGGTGCTGATCGATGCGCTGCTGGCCAGTGAGGACAGCCGCTTCTGGTGGCATCCGGGCGTGGATCCGATCGGCACCGGCCGGGCGCTGCTGGTCAACCTGCTCGGGGGCCGTGTGCGGGAGGGGGGCAGCACGCTGACGCAGCAGCTGGCCCGCAGCCTCTACCCGCAGCAGGTGGGGCAGGGGGATTCGCTCGATCGCAAGTGGCGGGAGCTGCTGGTGGCGCTGCAGCTGGAGGCGCGCCACAGCAAGGGCGAGCTGCTGCTGAGCTACCTCAACCGGGTGTATCTGGGGGTGGGCTGGGGCTTTGAGGAGGCGAGCCGGCAGCTGTTCGCCAAACCCGCCAGCCAGCTGAGCGTGGCGGAAGCGGCGCTGCTGGTGGGGCTGCTGCCGTCGCCGAATGGCTACAACCCCTGCAGCAACCCGCAGGCGGCGCTGGAATCGCGCAATCAGGTGCTGCTGAAGATGGTGGACAGCGGCCGGCTGAGCAGCGAGGCGGCCCGCCAGGCCCGCCGCCAGCCGATCGCCCTGGCCCTCAACGCCTGCAGCGGCAGCAGCAGCGAGCGGCGACCGGCACCGTTCTACGGCGATCAGGTGCGCCGCGATCTGGCGGCGCTGATGGGGGCCGATGTGGCGGCAGAGGGCAACTTCCTGGTGAGCACCCACTTCGATCCGTTGCTGCAGGAGGTGGTGGAGCGCCGGCTGCAGGGGCTGTTGAACGTCAGCGGCCCGGCCGTGAGCGAGGGGGCGGTGGTGGTGCTCGACAGCCGCAGCGGCGGCATCCTGGCGATCGCCGGTGGGCGCGATTACAGCCGCAGCCAGTACAACCGGGCCAGCATGGCGCTGCGCCAGAGCGGCAGCACCTTCAAGCTGTTCCCCTACCTGGCGGCCCTGGAGCGGGGGGCCCAGCCCACGGATCTGGTGAACTGCGGGCC
>Ga0129333_10006842_pt1 | contig 10790 bp, 8 predicted proteins | sample CPB6_08_DNA_FD_94474 | JGI IMG/M metagenome (GOLD analysis project Ga0129333, IMG submission 94474) | Freshwater to marine salinity gradient microbial communities from Chesapeake Bay, USA - CPBay_Sum_0.6_0.8_DNA | ecosystem: Environmental > Aquatic > Marine > Coastal | place: USA: Chesapeake Bay...
CTACTGAAACCATTGATATGAAAAAAATATTTGGTCCAGAGAAGAGAGTCATCACACCAGATAACAACAATCTTGAAGCAACATTTATTACTGCTAAAAAGCTTGATGGTGGTGGAAGTGGAACTGCTGAAGTCAGTCTTAACTTTAAAGAACAATAATAAATAAAGAAAAAACAAATTATAATGGCAACTCGTAGACCTTTAATTGTTAATGCTGCTGCAAATCAGATACAGGAACTGACAGATTCTGATGGGCTAGTTGGAAATGGAACAATTCCTATAGGTGGAATTATTATGTGGTATGGAAGTGCAACAACTTCTCCTGTGACACTTGGTGGTATTACATATCCTGGAATTCCTACAGGATGGGCATTATGTGATGGTTCAACAGTAAATAGTCTCAAAACTCCAGACTTGAGAAGTCGTTTCATTGTAGGCGCCTCTAATAATACATCAACTGGAGTTACATTTAATGCTAATGATGGTACTGTAAGTGGAGCATATGCACCTGGAAATACTGGTGGAGAAGTTGCACACCAACTGACAGTTTTTGAGATGCCATCTCACTCTCACCAACTATACAATCAAATTGGCGGTAGTGGTACTTCAGTGGGGGGTAGTGGAAGTAATACGAGTAATCCTAACACAGGACCTGCTGGTTCAGACAACTACCACGAAAACAGACCCCCATACTATGCTCTTGCATTTATTATGAGAGTTTCATAAATAATCTTATAAACAGGGGGATAGTGGAACCCAATGTCTTCACAAGATACTTTTTTTAAAGTCAAAACTGGTTTAAGTGTAGGAACAGATACTCTTTATGCAGATGTTGCTAGTGGAGAAGTATCTATTGGAAAAACCGAAGCACAATATACATTAGATGTTGACGGAACAATAAGAGCAGAAACAAATGTTCTTGTAGACAATAAAGTTGGAGTAGGAACAGAAGATCCATTAGAAAGATTAGACGTAAGAGGAACAGGAATATTTTCTAACAGTGTTGGTATAGGAACAACCCTTCCAACTCAAACACTTCAAGTCAATTCAATAGATGCTAATCCAGTTGTTGTAACTGGTCTTGGATCAGTTGGTGTCAATGTAGCATCTCCAACACAAAGATTTCAGGTAGTTGGTTCAGCATCAACTGAAGTAGTTGTTGTTAGTGGATTTGGATCTTTTGGTGTAGGAATATTAAACCCAAAAGAAGATTTTCATTTACGTGCAAAGGACAATGAAAGAAACGTAGTTATATCAAAAAGTGGTAAATTAGGCGTTAATACAGAATCTCCTGAATATGATGTTGATATCATAGGTGATTTAAGAGTTACTGGATTAGCTACAATTAGTCAATTGTATGCTGGAATTGCCACTGTAGGTATTGCTTCCATTTCTCAAGAAAGAGTAGGAATTTCTACAATTGATCTTGCTATTATTGAAACTGAGATTGTAGAAACATCTACTATAGGTATTGCTTCCATTTCTCAAGAAAGAGTAGGAATTTCTACAATTGATCTTGCTATTATTGAAAATGAAATTGTAGGAATTGCCACTGTAGGTATTGCTTCCATTTCTCAAGAAAGAGTAGGAATTTCTACAATTGATCTTGCTATTATTGAAAATGAAATTGTAGAAACATCTACAATTACTGATCTTTTTGTAACAGGAATAACCACAACAGCATTATTGGATGTTGGTGTTGGTGGAACTATTGCAAAAGCAGGAAATTTTGGAATTAGCACCACAACCACTTCAAGTGGAAGTGTAAAAACTATTAAACCTCTTGTTGGAATTGGAACAGTTGTTCCAACAAGCACTTTAGATGTTGCTGGTGATATTAGAATTAGAGGAGAAGTTTTAGATGCTAATAATAATGTAGGATATGCTTATTCAGTTTTAGCATCTGATGGAAGTGGAAAGGCAGTTTGGAATCCTCCTGGTGCAAGAATTGGAAATGAATATTTTGTTAACAAACTTGGAAGCGATCAAAATTTTGGAAGGACTCCTGGTGATGCATTTTTAACTATCAAAAAAGCGTGTTCAGTAGCACAACCTGGAGATACTATTAGAGTATTTGCTGGGCTTTACAGTGAAGATGGTCCCATTCAAGTTCCAGAGAGAGTTGCTGTTGTTGGAGAAGATTTAAGAAGAACTCTTGTTACTACATCTGGATCAACTGACTTATATCACGTAAGAAGAGGTTGTTATATTGCACAACAATCATTTGTTGGACCAAGTAATCCTGGAAAAGCTATGGTATCTTTCCCAACACAGGGGAATGGATATGCTGATGGAACAGAGGCAAATTGGCAATCACCTTATGTTCAAAACTGCACAAACTTTGTTCCGGACAGTATTGGATTGAGAGTAGATGGAAATAGGGCAGGTGGATTTAAATCTATGGTTCTTGATGCCTATACTCAATATAATCAAAATGGAATTGGTGTTTCTATTACCAACTCTGGATATGCACAGTTGGTTTCACTTTTCACTATTTGCTGCGATACTGCAGTATTCTGTGATACTGGTGGAGTTTGTGATCTCAACAATTCAAACTCTTCATTTGGAAATTTTGGATTAGTATCTAATGGTGCTACACCACTTCAATACACTGGAACAGTAACAGTAGAACCAACAGATGAAAATGTATCAAGTTTAGTTATTAATGTTGGAGCTGGTGCATCACAAGCATTCAAAGATACTGTTGACTTGCTAAGATTAAATAAAGAATTCATTGCTACTGAAGCTGTAGGATTTTTAACTGCTTATTATGGATCAGATTTTGACTATGGTGGATCTCCTGTTGGTAGAGAAAAGTGTATTAGAGATGGTCAAATTATAATTGAATCTATTTGTTCTGACATTCTTACTCTTGGAAATGCTAATTCAATTAATGCTGGATTAGCATATAGAGATTCTTCTGATGGATCTTTGACTTATTTAAATGAGACATCTCCTCCACCATCAGGATTTTCAACTGGTTATGTAAAAGATGCTGAAGTCTTGATTATTAATCACATCGCGGAACTATCTGATTTAGTAGCACAAAATACAATCCTGCCAGCAAATTATCAGACTGATATTGTACAAATAACAGATGTTTCCAAAACTTATTCTCCTTTAGTTTCACCTCTAATCTATAATAGAGCAGGTATTATAACAAGTATTGTTGGTCTTGGAACAACAGCAGTACCAGAATTAATTCTCCCTTCAGGACAAAGACCTTATGATGGACAAATTGCAGTCATAGGAACTCAATATTATTTTGTAAGTAGAATTGAAATTGATAATCCTGGATTTGGTTACACTCCTGATATTCCAGTTGAAGTTACAATAGAACTTCCCTCTGATCCAAATTTATTCATTCCAGCACAAGCAACAATTTTTGAAACAGATGTCAATGCTGATGGAACTATAGCAAATATTAGTTTAATTGCTTCTGGAACTGGGTATACAGAAACAGCACCAATAGTAACTATAGCTCCTCCTCCAACAGTTGGTCCTGGAGTAGGAACAACTGCAACAGCTCATGCTGTTATGGACAAATTATTCTTCAACCCAAGTTCTTCAACTCAAGTTTCTGCTGGAGGAACTACAACTGTAATTTTTGATGAGTTTATTACTTATCCTGTTAGTGCTGGAACCACTGTTTATTTCTATCAATCTAGTAAAATTATTGCAAGTTCCATTACTTTTGAATATATAGGAACAGGAACCACTATAACTAATGCTGTTCCATCAAAAGGAGCAGTTCCTATTGATGAAAATCAAATAGTTGCTACAAATGGAGGTAAAGTTCCATTTACTAGCACTGATCAAAGTGGTGATTTTAGAATTAGTGAAGGAATCACCATCAATCAAACCACTGGAACTATTAGTGGTCAAGCATTTAGTAAGAGCTTACAAGCAGAGGTCACACCTTTAATTCTTGCCCTTCAATAACAATCAATCATGGCTCAATTACCATTAAATCAATACAAAACATTTACAGGAGTTGTTCCAGATTCAAATTCTGGTATTTACACCACTAGAACTGGATATACAACTGTAGTTCTTTATGCACAAGTTGCCAACACTGGGGCAGGAATTGGAACTGTAAGTTTTTATCACGAAAGAGATGTTAGATCATCTAGTGGTAGCATTTCTACAACCACCACAGAATTAATTTATAATGTTCAAATTCCCCCAAATGATTCTCTTGTTCTTTTAGATGGAAAATTAGTTTTAGAAAAAACTGCTACTAAAACTGATAGACTAAAAATATCTGGAATTTCTTCAACTAGTCCAAATCATATGAAATATACTGTCTCTGTTTTAGAGACACTTAATCAGTAATAAATATACTTATTAAGGGGGATAGTGGAACCCAATTATGGCAAGATACTTAAGTAGAAGAGTTGTAAATACTCCATTATCAAGATTAACCTCAGATAGGTATCAATTTCTGGGGTTAAATCAGTCTGAGCCTAATTTGGGTAATCCAGAGGCACAAGTACTGCCAATTGGGTCTCAATATTTTGTAGTAGGAATTCCAGGATATTCTCAAAGATTTTGGCGTCCCATTCCTCCAGGTCAGTTAGAACTTGGCATTACAGTTAGAGATGAAGGAAATGTAATTGGAGGTGCTGCAGGTTTAGGGTCTATTACGCAATTGAATTTTGTAGGTCCAGGTGTTTCAGTAACTGGTGTTGTAACTGATGGATTGGGAATTGCTACCATTACAGTTACATCTGCAAATTATGTTTCTGAACCTGTTGATTTTTCTCCAAGATTTATTGGATTTACTACAGAAAGAGCAGGTGGAATTACAACATCTTTTGATATTGCCCCCAACACTTTAGTTTTTATTCCTGGAACACAGAGATTAGGAATAGGTAGCACAGATCCTCAATATGGATTAGATATTGGTGTTTCTACTGTAAGAATTGGTGGAGATCTTGTTGATAGTTATGGTAGTGTTGGTCCAGAAACTCAAGATTACTTTTTAAGATCTCTTGGTCCAGGTCTTGGAGTTACTTGGTCTATCGCTTCTGGGCAAAGAGGTCCACAAGGATTTCAAGGTCCTCAAGGAATAGGACCTCAAGGTGCACAAGGTGCACAAGGTCCACAAGGTGCTCAAGGTGCTCAGGGTGCACAAGGTCCACAAGGACCTCAAGGTGCTCAAGGTGCAGCAGGACCTCAAGGTGCACAAGGTGCTCAAGGTGCACAAGGTTCAATAGGTCCACAAGGTGCTCAGGGTGCTCAAGGTGCAGCAGGACCTCAAGGTCCTCAGGGAGCTCAAGGTGCACAAGGTGCACAAGGTTCAATAGGTCCACAAGGCGCTCAGGGTGCATCAGGACCTCAAGGTGCTCAAGGTGCTCAAGGTGCTCAAGGTGCTCAGGGTGCTCAGGGTGGTGGACCTCAAGGTGCACAAGGTGCTCAGGGTGCACAAGGTGCTCAAGGTGCGCAAGGACCTCAAGGACCTCAAGGAGCACAAGGTGCAACAGGACCTCAAGGGGTTCAAGGTGCTCAGGGTGCACAAGGTGCAAGAGGACCTCAAGGACCTCAAGGAGCACAAGGTTCAAGAGGACCTCAAGGTGCTCAAGGAAATACAGGAGCACAAGGAGGATCTGGAATTTCTGGACCTCAGGGTCCACAAGGTCCTCAAGGTGCACAAGGTCCACAAGGTCCACAAGGTGCTCAGGGTGCTCAAGGTGCACAAGGTGCATCAGGACCTCAAGGTCCACAAGGTCCTATTGGACCTCAAGGTGCTCAAGGTTCAGCAGGAACATCAGTTACTATTGTAGGGTCAAAAGCATTAACTGTTGGGATAGAAACCTATCAATTGAATGAAGAAGACAATACCTGGTATCCAGCAATAAGTGGCAATGGTGTTATTGATACTAATATTGGTAATCTTTGGGTTGCTACAGTTGGAATTGCAACTACATCTTGGTCTAATGTTGGTCAAGTTAGAGGTCCTATAGGTCCTCAAGGTCCTCAAGGTCCTCAAGGTGCACAAGGTGCTACAGGTGCACAAGGTGCTACAGGTGCACAAGGTGCACAAGGTGCTACAGGTGCAGCCAGTACTGTTGTAGGACCTCAAGGTGCACAAGGTGCTACTGGTGCAAGAGGACCTCAAGGTGCACAAGGTGCACAAGGTGCTTCAGGATCAGCCAGTACTGTTCCAGGACCTCAAGGTGCACAAGGTGCTACAGGTGCTCAAGGTGCCACAGGAGGACCAGGTGCACAAGGTGCTCAAGGAGCTCAAGGAGCACAAGGTGCAAGAGGACCTCAAGGATTTCAAGGTCCTCAAGGAACTGGACCACAAGGTGCAGTAGGACCTCAAGGTCCTACTGGTGCTCAAGGTGCTCAAGGAGATGCAGGATCTGATAGCACTGTTCCAGGTCCTAGAGGACCTCAAGGACCTCAAGGTGTGAGAGGACCTCAAGGACCTCAAGGACCTCAAGGCGATACAGGTGCTCAAGGTGCAAAAGGACCTCAAGGTGCTCAAGGTGCTCAAGGCGCTCAAGGTGCCACAGGAAGTGCTGGTTCTATCACTAACGATTCAACCACTGCAGAAAACTTCTACCCCATAATGACTCAATCAACATCAGGAACTTTATCTGGTGTTACAGTATCTTCTACTAAATTATTCTTTAGACCTTCAACTGGACAAATTACAGCAGTTGATTTTAACTCAACTTCTGATCAAAATTCTAAAATTAATATTGAGTCATTAACCAATTCAATTGAAGTTTTAAATCAAATCAATCCAGTTAAATTTAATTGGAAAGATAATGGAATTCAAAGTTATGGTGTTATTGCACAAGAACTTGAAAATATTCTTCCAGAATTGGTTAAGGAAACTGATGGAGTTAAATCAGTTGCATATATCCCATTAATAGCACTTCTGATTGATGCTGTTAAAACACTTCAAAAAGAAGTTGATGACTTAAAAAATAAATAATTATAAAGGAATAAGAGAATGGCTGTTCCAGCAGTTAATATACTACTAGAAAAAGCAACTGATTTTTCAACTAGCTTTAAGTTGAAGCAAGATGGTGCTCCTATTGATTTGACTGGATATACTTTTACCTCAAAGATGAGAAGACACCCATCTTCTTCCACATCTTATACTTTTACAGTTACGCCTCTTTCTCCATATAGTGGTGGGATTATTAGAGTTAGTATGGCAAGCACAATTACATCTACAATTCCAACTGGACGATATGTCTATGATGTTTTGATTTCTATTTCAGGAACTACAACTAAAGTCATAGAAGGAAACGTTTTAGTAAAAGGAACTGCTTCCTGATGGAAATAGAAGTTGAAGTTATATCTTCTAGCTATCAAGTATCTTTAGATTCATCTCAATCAACAATAGAGGTAGGAACTAACGTGGCAGCAACAAGATTCGAAGATTTAGTAGATTTTGATGATACTAATAAAAATGACCAGTATGTTGTAGTTTATAATGCTACAAATCAAACTTATCAGTTAGTTAATCCTGATACAGTTTTATCATCTGCTGCTGTAACTGAACTAATTCAACCAGGACTTCCTGCTGACTTTGAAAATGTATTGGATGTTGACTTGGATAATAGAATAGATTTGGATGCAGGGACTTTTTGAATAACTAAATAATAAAAATATCATAGAAAAAGATGCCAGCACCAGTCGTACAGGTTAAAAGAGGTGCTTTATCAAATCTGCCAGGACTGCGTGCAGGTGAACCAGCCTTTACCACAGATTCATTTGATTTTTATGTAGGTATTGATAGTACAACAAATAATAATAAGTTTGTAGGTTCACATAGATATTGGACTAAAGAAACTGCTTCTAAAGGTAGTGGAATTAATCTTGTAGAATCCACAAGTGGATCTGACTTTATTACTCTTGCAGCACCAGCATCTGTAGGTGCTGCTGTTACTTATACTTTCCCAGAGTCTCCCACTGATGGGTATTTCTTAAAGACAAATTCTACTGGAACTTTGTCTTGGGCAGAAGTTGTTAGTACATTTGATATTGCAGCTGATAGTGGAACTCCAGATAATATAAGCACTGGTTCTACAATTACATTTACTGGTGGAACCAATGTCAATACTGCAGTTACAGACAATACAATAACTATTAATTTGGATAATGATATATCCATTAGTAATTTGTATGTTTCTGGTCTGTCCACATTTAATGGATTAGTAGTTGGTAATAATGGTGTAAATGTATCTGGATTTTCTACAATTTATGATTTACATGTTCTTAACGATCTCAATGTAAATGGAAAACTTGATGTAGATAATCATATTGATGTTTCTAATGGAGCAATTATTGCAGGAATTGTTTCCTTTACAGATACTACTAATGCCACTAATCCAGATAATGGTGCTGTAAGAATTGATGGTGGTGTTGGAATTAATAAGGATGTATATATTGGAGGAAATTTAAATGTTTCTAACAATGTAAGTATTGGTGGCACATTTGTTACCATTGGTTCAGTAGATGTTTACATTGAAAACAAAGACATTATTCTTGGATTTACTACAGCAACACCACCAAATGATGATAGTGCAAACCACGCTGGTGTTGCTATTGCTTCTACAGAAGGTTCTCCATTAGTCCCATTTGCTTCATCTGGAATCAATACACTTCCTGATACCTATAAGCAATTAATGTGGTTCAAGAGTGGAACTCTTGGATTTTCAACTGATACATTTGCTTTTAATTATGGATTGGCGATTGGAACTACATCAATGGCGAATGGAGTTCGTCTTGCTGTTGGTTCTGGCATCACAATGTCAGATACTGAAATTTCTGCAACTGATTTAAATCTTGCTGGCAATTTAACAGTTGATGGAAATACAACTCTTGGAGATTCTGGTTCTGATATCATCACCATTGTTGGTGTCACTACTTTTACTACTTCAAATGTGTTCATTGATAATCAACTTTATGTTGGAGGAATCAACATAGTTGATGGAGCTACTCTTGGAGAAGATATTTCAGCAAGACATTTACTTTTAACTGGAATTGCAACTGTTCCAACATTAGTTCTTTCAGGAACTCCTGGAATTGGAATTACTGGAATTTCTGCAAGCACATCTCTTGTAGAGGATAGTGATGATTATTTACCAACTCAAAAGGCAGTCAAAGCATATGTAGATGCTATTGACTTTGATGATAATCTTGGTATTGCTGGAGATACTGGAACTGGAACTGTAGATCTTGATTCTCAGTCACTTGGAATTTATGGAACTGCTAATGAAATTGAAACTGTAGGTTCAGGAACTTCAATCACTATTGGACTTCCAGATACAGTTAATGTCACAACTAAAATTGATGTTCCAACAATTGAAGTTACTGATGTAAAAGCAAGAGATGGATCATCTGCAATTACTATCACTGATTCAACTGGTGCAGTAGGATTTGCCAATAGTGTAACTATTAGTGGTGATTTGTATGTTCTTGGATCAACCACTGAGGTTAATACATCAACATTAAAGGTAGAAGATACTTTAATTGATTTGGGGTTAATAAATGATAGTGGATCTCTTGTTCCCCCATCTTCAGACTTAAATCTTGATATTGGTGTATTGTTTAACTGGTATAATGGTTCTGCCAAAAAAGCATCAGTTTTCTGGGATGATAGTGCTGGAAGAGTTGGAATTGCTTCAGATGTTACTGAAGCAGCAGGAGTTTTGACAGTCAATAATTGGGCAGCAATTGAAATTGGGGCTCTTTGGGTTAATGATTGTGCAGGACAATCACAAGTCATTTCCTGTACTGGTGCAGAAAGATTCCTTGAAAATATCACTATAGATGCTGGGACATTTTGATGAATGATATAGATTACCAAGCAATATTATCTGCATACCAAAAAAAAGTTTCTGAGTTGATTAATCAAGTGGTTGTTTATGAAGCTAAAATTAATTCTTTATCATCTACTAACAACGAGTTGATTTCTAAAATAGAAAATTTAGAAAATCAAAAACCAATTAAAAAGAAAACAGAGGATTTTTCATAAATAAGTAAAATTCCCAATATATATTGGGATTAGGGTATATACCAACTATGAGGTTGAATGAATACTAATCCAACGATAAAGGTAAAGCGTTCTCTTGTTTCTGGTAAAGTTCCAACAACTGATCAGTTGGGACTTGGCGAACTAGCTATTAACCATTACGATGGAAAGTTATTCATTAGGCAAGATACTCAGGGGGTTGGTGTAGGTACAACGGTCATATCTTTAGGATTGACAGGACCTCAAGGTGCACAAGGTGCCACAGGAGCACAAGGTTCTATTGGACCTCAAGGATCACAAGGTTCTCAAGGAGCACAAGGTTCTATTGGACCTCAAGGATCACAAGGTTCTACAGGAGCACAAGGTGCTCAAGGTGCTCAAGGAGCACAAGGTTCCACAGGAGCACAAGGTTCTCAAGGTTCTCAAGGTGCGCAAGGTTCTACAGGTGCTCAAGGAGCACAAGGTTCCACAGGAGCACAAGGTTCTATTGGACCTCAAGGATCACAAGGTTCTCAAGGAGCTCAAGGTTCCACAGGAGCACAAGGTGCTCAAGGTGCACAAGGTGCCACAGGAGCACAAGGTTCTCAAGGTGCGCAAGGTTCTACAGGTGCTCAAGGAGCACAAGGTTCCACAGGAGCACAAGGTTCTACAGGTGCTCAGGGTGCTCAAGGAGCACAAGGTTCTATTGGACCTCAAGGATCACAAGGTTCTACAGGAGCACAAGGTTCTACAGGTGCTCAGGGTGCTCAAGGTGCACAAGGTGCCACAGGAGCACAAGGTTCTATTGGACC
>Ga0129333_10006843_pt1 | contig 10790 bp, 13 predicted proteins | sample CPB6_08_DNA_FD_94474 | JGI IMG/M metagenome (GOLD analysis project Ga0129333, IMG submission 94474) | Freshwater to marine salinity gradient microbial communities from Chesapeake Bay, USA - CPBay_Sum_0.6_0.8_DNA | ecosystem: Environmental > Aquatic > Marine > Coastal | place: USA: Chesapeake...
AACTTGCAAAAGATTGATGATTCGAGACCATCAGTTCAAGAATCTGGATTTGATTTTGATGAAAATTTATTCAACAATTGTCCTGATTGGGTAAACTTAGTTGGATATTTTCAAACTGAAAAGTATTTCAAGCACATTGAAAAACAAATACGTGAAGATTTTACTTTTAAGGATGATATCTTGATTCCATGTCAGGAGATGATTTCGGAACTTAGTGAACCAGTTTCTCTCCATATTCGTAGGGGAGACTTCCTAAAGAACTCTGGTAATCATCACAACTTAGATCTTGATTATTATAAACAAGCACTAGATCGAATTGATTCTGATCTTCCTGTGGTAATTTTCTCTGATGATCCTAAGTGGTGTGAAGAGCAGGAGTTGTTTGAAAGTGATCGTTTTCTTGTAGCACAAGGAAATAGTAGTTATGTTGATCTGTGCCTCATGTCGTTATGCACCAGACACATTATTGCTAACTCTACCTTCTCTTGGTGGGGTGCCTGGTTGGCAGATAGTAAACAAGTCATTGCTCCAACTAAATGGTTTGGTCCTAATAACGCACATCTGAATACAAAAGATTTATATCCAGAATCTTGGGAACTGATATGAAACTGTCTGTAATTTTTATTGGTACTGGAAAGTATCTTAACTTTCTTCCAAAATGGTATGAATCTTGTGAAAAGTATCTTGTTCCCAACATCAGCAAACAATATTATGTTTTTACTGATGGTGAATTAAATGATCCACCAGAAAATATGATTCCTTACTATCAGGAGCATATGTCTTGGCCTTATATTACTCTTCTACGTTTCAAAACTATTTTGAAGGCAAGTGATTTTCTTTCAAAGTCTGATTGGGTTTTATTTCTTGATGCAGATATGCTTCCAGTGGCAGAAGTAAAGGAAGAGGATCTTTTTACTGATAAAAAATATATTGGAGTTCATCACCCTTGTCACTTCATGGGAATGAATCCTCATGATAAGTTGCCTGGAGCATTTGAAACTAATCAAGAGTCTTTGGCATGTATCACTGATAATGATGATACCTCTGTATATTTTCAGGGATGTCTTTGGGGAGGAAGAGTTCCTGATGTAATTGATATGATGAAAGAACTTGATAGAAGAACTCAAGACGATCTTTTGAGAGATGTGATTGCTGTGTGGCATGATGAAAGTCAAATGAATAAGTTCTTTTCAGAAAGACGTGAGGATGTTTATGTTCTTGGTCCAGAGTATGCTTATCCAGAAGTGTTTTCTGATTATTGTAATTTTGAACCAAAAATAGTACACTTAGCAAAAGACAATTCAAGTTATCAAACTACATAAAGAAATTAACATGAAAATTTTATTAAATCGTTATCTTACTCATGAAGATTTTGAGTATGCACAAACCAGACGTGATGAGCAAGATTTTGTTTCAAAATATCCACATCGAGACTTGTGGACTAAACCAGATGCAATTATAAAATGGTTTTCTATTATTAGAACTTTTGAGACTTTGATTCCTGAAAATGGAAAGAAAGTTGTGGACTTGGGAAGTGGAGAAGCCCCTGTTTGTCATTTTATTTCTGACCTTGGAAATACTGTTACTGCTGTAGATATTAAAGACATTAATCATCTTGTTAAGCAGAGTATTGTTAAAATGGTTTTGAAAAATGCTTGGTATTTCTTGGATGAGCAAGAGGATGAAAGTGTTGATGTTTTCTTAGATTCTTGTGCTGTAACTCACTTTGAAACTGATAAAAAGTTTTCTGATCATTGGGATAATGCTTTTGAAAAAGTTTATAGGTGCTTAAAGCCTGGTGGATACTTCATTATTTCAAGTGATGTTTATCCAAAAAATAGTGAAAAAACTTATTTGAACCACATGGGAGAGTTTTGGGATCCTCAAGATATTATTACTGCTGCAATTAAATCTGGATTGAAAGTTGTGGGAGATGTTGACTTTAATGACACTGATCCATATGTTCCAGATAGAGCTCCATATCCAGTTTCTCATTTGGTGTTTGTAAAATGAAAATCTTAATTACTGGAGCAGCAGGACAGATTGGATCTGGTCTTGCAAAACTTTTGATTGAAAAAGGTCACCAATTAGTGCTTTGTGATAATTTGAGAAATGGATATCTTTCTAATTTGAAAGTTAATGGAAAAACCATTGCACCATTTTATAAAGTTGATATTGCAACTCAAGAACTACAAGACGAATGTGGAGATCAATATGATGCAATTATTCATCTTGCTGCAATTACCTCTCTTCCAGATTGTGAAAGTAATCCATTAGAAACTCTTCGCATTAATGTCACAGGAACAGCAAATGTTTTAGAGTTTGCTAGAAAGTATGAAGTTCCACACGTTATTTTTGCGAGCACAAGTGCAGTGTATGAAAACACTGATTCTGAAGTATTTGTGGAAGACTTGGAAATTAATCCTAGACTTTATTATTCGTTATCCAAAAAAATGGCTGAAGAAGTTGTTCGGTCATATCAAGATAATTATGATCTTAAAATTACAACACTCCGTTTCTTTAACGTATTTGGTCCTGATGGGGACCAGACTAGACCCAATCCTCCTCTATTGAACTTTGTTGTTCGAGAACTTCAAAAGGGTGTTGCGCCTGTTTTGAGTGGTGATGGGGAACAAGTGAGAGATTTTATTTGGGTGAATGATGTGGTTTCTATGTTAGAACTTTGTTTGGAAAAACAACCCAATGATATCTTCAATGTTTGCACTGGAGTAACTGTAAGTGTAAATCAACTCTCTACTTGGGTTGCTGAAGCACTGGAATTAGAACATCTTGGTCTGGAGCATAAACCAGCACAAGATCTCTGGAATAGATATCCAGAAATGTTTTCAGGAAAGTATTCTTTGAATAAAGAAATCGTTGCCAAAGAAACAACTAGATATTCTAAAGGATCCTATCAAAAGGCAAAAGAAATTTTGGGGTGGGAACCAAATACTAATATTGAATCCCTAGTAAAAAAAGTCGCATTGCAATTAAAATGAAAACTATTTTTTGTGACATTGATGGTACTTTATGTGTTCATCATGAAGATATTGTAAAACAACACTCTATGGATTTAATTTTGCTTCCAGGAACTTTGGAAGTATTAAAAGAGTGGGAAAGAAACCAGTATAGAATTATTTTAGTAACTGGTAGAAAAGAATCTCATCGCAAAAATTTGGAAGAGCAACTAAAAAAGGCTGGTATTTTTTGGGACCAATTAATCATGGGATTGTCTAATGGACCTAGAGTTGTTATTAACGATGTGAAAAATGAAGGAGAACCAAGAGCTTTATGCTATAATGTTGCAAGAAACGGTGGTATTATAGACCTGAAAGAACTATGAACTGTATAACCAAACCTTGGGGTTCGTATACTAATCTTCTAGATGAAGAGTATACCAAAGTCAAAAAGATTGTAATCAAACCTGGAGAATCTCCCAGTTATCAATATCATTTTAAAAGAAGTGAGGTTTGGGTTTTAGTTAAAGGCACAGGTAAAGTTAAAATTGATGATGAGATTCATTATTATAGAGAAGGTGATATTGTCTTTATACCAAAGGAATCAAAACATCAAATGACAAATATTGGTGAAGATGATTTGGTATTCATTGAAGTTCAACTTGGTGAGTATTTCGGTGAAGATGATATTGTAAGATTGGAAGATAAGTATGGTAGAGTATAAAGTATTAATTACCACTAGTGGTCTAGGATCAAGACTTGGAAATTTAACTAAGTTTACTAGTAAGTCTTTGGTTAGGATTGGTAAGAAACCTGCAATCAGTTATATTATTGAATCATATCCTTGTGATACTGAATTCGTAATTACACTTGGTCACTATGGTGAACAGGTCAAAGAATTTTTGTCTTTGGCATATCCAGATAAAAAATTTAAATTTATTTGGATTGATAATTATGATGGACCTGGCAGCAGTTTGTTATACTCAATGAACCAGTGTCGTGATGAGTTGCAATGTCCTTTTATATTTCATGCGTGTGATACTGTAGTTGAAAAAGAAGAAATTAATTTTGACAAGAATTGGGTTGCTGGTTGTAAAAACGGAAGTAGTTTTCAATACAGAACTATAAATTCAAGAGATAATTCCTTATTAAAAATTAATGATAAGGGAGAAGAATTTTTTAATTATGTTTATATTGGACTTTGTGGAATCAAAGACTATGAATTATTCTGGAATTATACTGAAGAGATTTTAAATACAACAACAAAAAGTGATTTGTCCGATTGCCATGTAATATCAAAAATGATGGATCATGTAAATTTTTCAGTTGTTGATTATAAAACTTGGTATGATATTGGAAATGTTGATTCTTTAAAAGAAAGTAGAAATAGAATACCAGATAGATTTCATTTGCTCGATAAGGATGATGAAAGTATTTTTATATTTGAACCAGACTTTGTAATTAAGTTTTTCTATGATCAAACAGTATGTAAAAATCGTATCGCAAGATTATCACAACTATCAGGAGTAACTCCAGATCTTCTGGGTGTGGGAAAAAATTTTTATAAGTATAAGTATTCCAACGGACAAGTTTACTCTGAAACTGTTAACTCAGAAAACTTTAAAGACTTTCTTGACTGGTCTAAGAAGAATTTGTGGATTAAAACGGGAGTTGATATATCAGAGACTTGTCATGAGTTTTATTTCAGTAAGACTTACAAAAGAGTTGTTAAATATTTGACTGATAATAATATGGGAATTGATACTTCTTGTATTATCAATAATAAAAGTATTCCTTCTATATTTGAATTGCTTAATTGTATTGATAAATCTTTTTTGATTTCTCATGATGGATATAAGTTTCATGGAGATTTCATTCTTGAAAATGTCATTGAGAATCAAGGCACATATACTTTAATTGATTGGAGGCAAGACTTTGGTGGAGATATTGAGAATGGTGATATCTATTATGATCTTGCAAAATTAAAACATAATTTAACTGTAAATCATGATATAATAGATAAAAATCTATACTCTATTGATATTCAAGAGTCAAATGTTAAGGTTGATATTTTAAGAAGTAATGAACAATGTGAATGCGTTAGAGTGTTGGAAGACTTTATTAATAAAAATAATTTGAACAGTAAGAAAGTCGATATTATTAAATCTTTAATTTGGATTAATATGGCTCCACTTCATAAACAACCTATTAGTGATTTCTTATTTTATTTTGGTAAGTATAATTTATATCTAAATCTATGTTAAACCCAACTCTTTTTATAGGCCCAATGAGTAAAGAAATAGTTGATTCAGTAATCGACTATTCTAATACTAATAATATATCTCTTGGACTAATCCCATCTCGTCGTCAAGTTGATTATGATAGTGGGTATGTTAATGGATGGGTTACAGAAACTTTTTGTGATTATGTAAAAAGTAAAACACAAAATGTTTTATTAGTTCGTGATCATGGAGGTCCTAACCAAGGATATCATTCTGACAATGGTATTGAATCTTTTTTAATTGATTGTCAAAATTTTGATGTTATTCACATTGATCCATTTAAAAGATTTAAAGCAATTAAAGATGCTGCAAGTGAAACCGTAAAGTTTATTCGAATGGGGATGCAGGTTAATAAAAACATAAAATTTGAAATTGGAACTGAAGAGGCAATTAAATCACTCCCTCCAGAAAAACTTAAATCATTTTTAGAGAAAGTGTACTCTACATTACATTCTCAGGAAATAGAATCTATTTGTTATGCTGTAATTCAATCTGGAACTGCTTTAAAAGAGAATAAAAACATTGGTTTTTACAAAACTGATTGGTTAAAAAAATCAGTGGAAATTTCCAAAGAGTATGGATTGATTAATAAAGAACATAATGGTGATTATCTCCCCACAGAACTTATCAAAGAAAAATTTTCCTTAGGTCTAAACACAATTAATATTGCTCCAGAGTTTGGTCAAATTCAAACAAAAATATATTGGGATAATATGAATCAACATCAAAGATCTGAATTTTTTAAAATTTGTTTGGAGTCTGGTAGATGGAAAAAATGGGTTGATGAGGATTTTGATCCAGAGGAGAATGTTGAGAACCTAATAAATATCTGCGGACACTATGTTTTCTCTGAGTCTAAATTTATAAAAATAAAACCAAACAATTTAGAAGAAGAGATAAAGAATAAAGTACATAAAAGAATTTTTGAGATTTTAACATGAAGAAAAAGTTTGCTGTTTGTTTTTCTGGTTATCCTAGATTTGTCAAAGTTACTTTTGATAAGATTAAAGAAAACTTTTTAGATGGTTTGGGGAGTTATGATATTTACGCAAATCTTCAGTGGGACGAAAAAAATTGGATGAATACTAAAATTCATCATCAATTTAAAGATAAGTTTGAAATTAATGAACTCGAAGATTTTAAAGAATTATATACAGACTTAAATCTTAAAAAACTTCAAGTTAATGATCCCTTTGTCTTTGATGTTTCTTACTATGATAAATTGTCATTGGAACCTGATATGACTTTATCTTTAGAAGAAACCAAAGATATTCTCTATAGATTTAAATCTCAATATCAAGGCATTTCCGATTGTATTAAATTAATTGACAATCTGGACGACTATGAATATATTGTCAGAATGAGAACTGATTTGATTTTTGATTCTGAAATTATTATGAAAGACTTAGACACTGATTTTATTCTAAATCAAAATGGTCATGTTGCTGGTTGGGATAGACATTATTCTGATTGGTTTTTTGTAGTCCCTGTTAAACTTGTTAAATTTTTTGATGATCTTGCTAAAGTGGAAGAGCATTTTAAAGATGGAATTATTCATATGCACAGATTAATTGAAAATGTTGCAAGACCTTATGGGATAGAACATGAAGATCTATATGTAGGAACTCCAAGCACATCTCAAACTTTCGGAGAACTTTTGAGGAATAGGAAATGAAAATAGCATTATGCTTTTCTGGTCAACCCAGAGATATTGATTTTAATTATCAAATCTATAAAGAAAATGTCATTGACCAAAACGATGTGGACGTTTTTGTTCATACTTGGTGGGATCCAAATAATCTGAGTCATAACTCTATTATTCCTGACAGGGTTCATAAAACATTTTCTCCAGATGCAATAGAGAAAATAAAGGAACTTTATAAACCAAAGAGAATATTAGTCGAACAACCAAAGACTTGGAATAAAGTCTATGACATGAGTGAGAAGGGTTTTAAAGAATGTGTTGGTTGGGCACAACAAGCTGAAGGTGGAATTGAGGCAGTCAAGAAATACTATGGAAACGTAGCTAATAGTATGTTCTATAGCATTATGATGTCTAATTTGTTGAAGGAGCAGTACTCTGTTGAGACTGGCACTGATTATGACATTGTAATTAGAACCAGGTTTGATTTTGCACCTTATGGAAAAATTGATTTTAATTCTATCCGATTAAACCCTGAAGATATTGTTTGTCATCACACGCCTGGACTTCCATATGGAATTGCACATGACTGGTTTGCTTTTGGAACAACGGTGTCTATGAATGTTTATTGTGGTGTTTATAATCACATTCATTCTTTAGTTAAACAGTCTCTTGAGGTTGATGGATTGTGGACACAAGAATTTTTGGTTAAACATCATTTATTAAATAACAAGATCAATATTCATCACGCAAACTTATCAGTGTTTGGTCACCGTGGATGAATATTACAAATGGGTTGTCTGGTTGTAAATTAGAACTTGTTAGTTCTAATGTTCTGAGAAAATATTCTTCTTCTAAATCTTACAACGAAAGACTGTATTGTCAGTTTAATAAACAGCAACTTTTTTCTAACTTTGTTTTAAAAAATATAGAGACTCCCAAAACTTTTGGTATGCAAAAAGAGTCTCTATATTATTTTGATATGGAGTATATTAAGGGACATTTATTTGAAGAACATTTTGCTGTTTCAAATATTCATGACATTCATTTTGTGATACAGTCTTTATTTGGATATTTTGATTTTCTCATATCAAATAAAAGATATTATAAACCAGAAGTATCGAAAACTATTATTACAAACAAAATCATAGATTTGGAATCAAAAACAAATTATCCAGGAATCTTAAATGAGTTAAAGTCTTTTGTATTAGATGAAGAACTATATGTTCCTAAAACTTTTTGCCATGGAGATTTGACTTTTACCAATATTATTTTTCACAAAAATAGACTTTACTTTATTGATTTTTTGGATTGTTTTATAGATTCTTTCTATTGTGATTTAGTAAAACTAAAACAAGATTTATACTATGGTTGGAGCTTTAAGATTCAAAAAATATCTAGTTTAAGATTGCAAAGAATTTATTCTTTCATATGGAATGAAATTGAAAAGAGATATCTTGAATACATTGATACAACAGAATTTAAAATACTTGACTTATTAAACACTTTAAGATTGGATCCTTACTTGACTGATCCAAGACAAAAGATTATAATAAATGAAATGATACAGAAGTCTGATTTATATGAGAACTTTAATTGTCCCAATGGCGGGGCGATCAAGTAGATTTCCAAATTTAAGACCAAAGTGGATGTTGTCGCATCCAATGACAAATTCTTTTATGGCAATCTCTTCAATCCAAGGACTTAATTTGGATTATTTTGATAAAATTTATTTTGTTGCTCTGGAAGAACATCAGAATAAGTATATGTTCATTGATGGATTTTTAAGTGGTTTGAATGAGATTGGTATTGCTGAAAAGTCTGAAGTTGTTTTACTCCCACATTCCACATCATCTCAGGCAGAGACTGTCTATCAATTAATTCAGAATAAAAACATTCAAGGATTTATTTTCATTAAAGACTCTGATGGTTATTACGAATGTCAACTTAATTCTGACATAAATCAAGTTGCATATTTTGATCTCAATGATATGGATGATATCAATGCTAGATCAAAAAGTTATGTTGAACTTGATGAAAATGGAGTTCTCTTAAATATCGTAGAAAAAAAAGTCATTAGTTCTACATTTTCTTCTGGTGGGTATGGATTTGCGGATGCTCAAGTATTTGCAAAAACTTATGAAAAGATGGGGGAGAGTGATGGAGAATGTTATATTAGTCACATTGTTTTTGAGTTAATATTGTCTGGACACAAATTTGAGGGATTAAAAACTTCTAACTTTAAAGATTGGGGAACTTTAGAATCTTGGAACAAATATAGGTCTCAGTATAAAACTTTATTTGTAGACATAGACGGAACACTCATTACCAATACGTCGGTTCACTTTTCCCCATACATTGGTGAAGGTAATTCTCTGCAAAGCAATATAGATACATTGAACTTACTTTACTCTCAAGGCAAAGTTAAAATTATTCTAACAACCAGTAGACCAGAAAGTTGTAGAGAAAAAACTATAAAAGAACTTCAAGATAAAAACATATCATATGATCAGTTGATTATGGGATTGCCACACTGTCAAAGAGTTTTAATTAATGATTTCTCAAAAAGTAATCCATATCCAACTGCTGTTGCTATCAACATACCTAGAAATAATGATAACCTCTTAGAATTTTTTAATTAATGAATATCCTTATACCAATGGCAGGTGAGGGAACAAGATTTCCTAGAGACACCTATAAAATTCCAAAACCATTAATTGAAATTGATGGGGTTCCAATGATTCAGAGAGCAGTCAATTCTTTGGGTTTGAACGGAACTTATCATTTCATTATACGTAAAGACAGTTACTATGATCAGGTCTGTACTTTGCTTCATAATATTCTTCCCTCATCTAAGATCATTAGTGTAGAAGAAACAACACAGGGACCAGCTTCTAGTTGTTTATTATTCAAGGACTATATTAATAATGAAGATGAATTGGTGATTGCCAATTGCGATCAAATCATGTGGTGGGATCCTCAATTATTTTTGACAACCGCAAGATATTATAGGTATGATGGTTTGGTTGTAACTTATACAACAAGCACACCAAAAAATAGTTATGCCAAAATTGACAGACATGGATTTGTTCAACAAATCAAAGAAAAAGAAGTTATTAGTGATGTATCTTTGAATGGAATTCATTATTGGAGAAAAGGAAAGTACTTTGTGCAAAGTGCAGAGAGTATGATAGAATGTAAAGACACTGCGCCAAATGGTGAATTTTATGTTGGACCGACTTATAATTATATGATTGGTGATGGATTGAAAGTTGGAATTCACCATATTCCAAATTATCAACACAATCCAGTTGGAGTTCCTGAAGATTTAAATTCTTTCCTAGAAAAAATATGCGTATAACTAAATTAACCGACTATGTTAGAGGTTGGTTTATTGGTAACTTTAGTCCAACTGTATTGAACACAAAAGACTTTGAAGTTGGAGTTCTTACTCATCTCAAAGATGAAAAATGGCCAGCTCACTACCATAAAGAATCTGTTGAATATAATGTTTTGGTGACAGGAAAAATGATAGTTCACGGAAAGGAGTTAAATAGTGGAGATGTATTTGTCTTTGAAAAAGGAGAAATTGCAGATCCTATTTTTCTTGAAGACTGTACTGTAGTTTGTGTAAAAGTTCCCTCCATTCCTTCTGATAAATTTGAGGTTTAAAATGAAATTCTTTAGAGATCTGACAGAGTATGAAAAGAATCGTTGTGTAGTTGCAACGTATTATATTGAATCTTATCCTGAAGTAGGCAATCTAAGAGATGCCGCATGGAATCTTGCTATCGGACAAAGTGTTGGAAATCCCAAAGTTCGTAATCGTTGGGAAAGTGATGAATTGTTTGAACTTGCTTCTTGTGTTGTTTATGCTGATGAGAATGAACTCTCACAATTAAATGAGGG
>Ga0129333_10006844_pt1 | contig 10787 bp, 11 predicted proteins | sample CPB6_08_DNA_FD_94474 | JGI IMG/M metagenome (GOLD analysis project Ga0129333, IMG submission 94474) | Freshwater to marine salinity gradient microbial communities from Chesapeake Bay, USA - CPBay_Sum_0.6_0.8_DNA | ecosystem: Environmental > Aquatic > Marine > Coastal | place: USA: Chesapeake...
AGAAACTTCCGAAGCACAACATGGGCGGCAGTCGCGGCCGGCGCCGTTGACCAGAGTGGCAGGAGACAACATCATGACCATCAAGCATCTTGCCCGCGCCGCCTTGCTCAGCCTCGCAGTCGGCATCACGTCTGTCGCGGTCGCGCTGCCGGCCTCGGCAAGCGATGACCAGCTTTCAGCCTTTGTCGGCGCGGAGCCCGAGCTCTTCGGCACGCCGGAGGAGGCGGCTGCCGCCTTCACGAATGTCGTTGCAAAGGATGATCTCGCGGCGATCGCGAAGCTTCTCGGTCTCAATCCCGAGAAACTGGCCTCTGCCGAGAACATCCGCGATACGCTGGAACAGGTTCGCGCCGCAGCGGCCGCGAAGGTTGTCGTGCGTGACGATGGCGAACAGCGTATTCTCGTTCTCGGTCCGGAACTCTGGCCTTTTCCGTTCCCGCTTGTGCGTGACCAGAACGGAAAGTGGGGCTTCGACACGATCGCGGGGCTTGAGGAAATCGTGAACCGCCGGATCGGCCAGAACGAACTCCACGCCATTGACACGGTGCGCCTCTTTGTCGAGGCACAGAGAGACTATGCTGCCGAAGACCGCGATGCCGACGGCGTGCTCGAATTTGCCCAGAAGCTGGTGAGCAGCGAGGGATTGACCGATGGGCTCTACTGGCCTGTCGAGCAGGGAGATGGCGACAGTCCTGCCGGCGCCATCGATCAGGCGGCACTCGACAAGGCAAAGGCCGGCGATGGCTATTTCGGCTACAGGTTCCGGATCCTGAAACGGCAGGGCGATAATGTGGCCGGTGGTGCCTATGACTATGTCATCAACGGCAACATGATCGGTGGCTTCGCGCTCATTGCCTGGCCGGCAAGCTACGCCAGGACAGGCGTCAGCACTTTCGCCGTGAACCAGGCGGGGATTGTCTATGAGCGCGACTTCGGCCCCGACACGGAAAACATCGTCGCCAAGATCAAGACCTTCAACCCGGGCGATGGCTGGCAGGTCGTGGAAGACTGACGGCGGCGGTGCGGGGCTCAGGTGATGCAAGTCATCTCCGCATCCTGCAGTCGCAGAGCAGCGGCAGTTGTCCTGCTCCTCGCCTGCGCTGTCCTGTCGGGTGGTGGCGCTTTGGCAGCCGATCCGCTGCCCTCATGGACTGAGGGTCCCGCCAAGTCCGCCATCATCGCCTTTGTCGAGAAGGTGACCACCGAGGGTCCGGGATTCGTGCCCGAGCCAGAGCGTATCGCCGTCTTCGACAATGATGGCACGCTGTGGCCGGAGAACCCCGTGCCGTTTCAGGCAGCCTATGTTGTTGACGAGCTCCGCCGCCGCGTGCCGGATGAACCGGGCCTTCAGTCCGACCCGATGGTACAGGCGCTGCTGGCCGGAAACATGGCTCCGCTGATGGCGGGAGAGGCACATGATGGGCTCATGCATGTCATCAGTCTCACGCATGCGGGCATGACCACGCAGGAGTTCGAGCAATCCGTCACAGACTGGATTGCCGTCGCGAAGCACCCCCGCTTTCAGCGCCGTTATGATGATCTGAGCTATCAGCCGATGCAGGAGGTGCTGCGCTATCTTGCCGCCAATGGGTTCAAGAACTTCATCGTGTCCGGAGGCGGGGCCGACTTCATGCGGGTGTGGAGCGAACGCGTCTACGGCATTCCACCCGAACGGGTGGTGGGCACGACGGCACGGGTCATCTACGAGCTGCGCCCCGACGGTCCGGTTCTGGTGAAGACCATGGACCAGTTGCTTGTCGACGACAAGGCCGGCAAGCCTGCAGGCATCCATCAATTCATCGGCCGCCGACCGATCGCCGTTTTTGGGAACAGCGACGGTGACAAGGAGATGCTCGAATACGGCACCATCAGCAATCCCCATCCCAGCCTTGGAGTCCTCATTCATCACACGGATGGCGAGCGGGAATATGCCTATGATCTCAATCCGAAGAGCAGCGGATCCCTGAAGACGGCACTGGCCGATGCGCCACTGCGCGGCTGGATCGTCGTGAGCATGAAGGACGATTGGAAACGGATCTTCAACGATCCCTGACGCCCGCCTCATACCAGGTCCGCGACCGGTTCACGACCCATACCAGTGACAGCATCACAGGAACCTCGATGAGGACGCCAACAACGGTTGCCAGCGCGGCGCCCGAATTAAGGCCGAAAAGACTGATGGCCGCCGCAACGGCAAGTTCGAAGAAATTGGAAGCGCCGATCAACGCCGAGGGGCCTGCCACGCAATGCGACTCGCCAGCCCAGCGGTTCAGAAGATAGGCGAGACCGGAGTTGAAATAGACCTGAATGAGGATGGGGACCGCAAGCATGGCGATCACTGTCGGCTGGTCGAGGATCTGCTGCCCCTGAAAGGCGAACAGCAGCACCAGTGTTGCCAGTAGCGCCACGAGTGAAATGGGCTGCAGACGGCTCAGCATCTTATGGAGTGCGTGCTCTCCACCTGAACCGAGAACCGCCCGGCGTATGACCTGCGCTGCGATGACCGGCACCACGATATAGAGTCCGACCGACAGGATCAGCGTGTTCCACGGTATGGTGATGGCAGAAAGGCCAAGCAGCAATGCGACGATCGGCGCGAACGCTGCCACCATGATCAGATCATTGAGGGCCACCTGGCTCAATGTGAAATGCGGTTCACCCCTGGTGAGGTTGCTCCAGACAAAGACCATGGCTGTGCACGGTGCTGCGGCAAGCAGAATCAGGCCGGCGATGTAGCTGTCGATCTGATCAGCGGGCAACAGGGGGCGAAACAGATAGCCTATGAAGAACCAGCCAAGAACCGCCATCGAGAAAGGCTTTACGGCCCAGTTGATGAACAATGTGACGCTGATACCACGCCAGTGCCGCGTCACGTCTCCCAAGGCGCGAAAATCAATCTTGATCAGCATCGGAATGATCATCAGCCATATCAGAATGGCGACCGGCAGATTGACTCTGGCGACCTCCATGCCGCTCACGGTGCCGAACAGGCCAGGCAGGAAGTGCCCAAGCGCAATGCCCGCGATGATGCACAGCAGGACCCAGACGGTGAGATAGCGTTCGAAAAGCGACATGAGCGTTCAATCCGTGTTCGGCTCAGAGTGCACCATTGAAGGCGTCGACGCCACTTGTCAGAATGTCTGACCCCTCAGTGACGAAAAGGACGAGTGCCTGCGGCAGGAACTTATAGGCGCGGCATGGACCGATTCCGCAGCCCATGAACAGCATACCAGCCGTCAAATTGCCTGTTCTCAGGCGCCAAGCACGCGCGTCGTCACCGGATCAAAGAGCTTGATTGCGCTCATGTCAAAATGCAGGGTGAGGCTGTAGCCGGGATTGGCGCGGAAGTCTCTCGGCATGCGGATATGAAGCTCTCTGCCGTCTTCGCTCCCGGCATCTGCGACCAGAATGACCTCAGGTCCAAGAACTTCAGTTGTAATGACCTCTACGGTGAGGGACGACGTGGGCTGTCCTGCAAGCGGTGTCAGGTGAAAGTCTTCTGGCCGCAGTCCGATAATGACCGGCTTGCCGGAATGGCTCCCAAACATCGCGCCGAGGCTCTCGGGCACCGAAAGCGAGAGTTTGCCTGATAGGGCGGTCAGGCGACCGCCACCCACACTCTCCAGCCGTCCGCTCAGGAGGTTCATTGGCGGACTGGCAAGGAACCCGGCCACGAATGTATTTACCGGATTGCGGTAGACGTCCATGGGCCGCCCCACCTGCACGATCTCACCATCTTTCATTATGCAGATCCGCTCGCCCATTGTCATCGCTTCAACCTGGTCATGCGTGACATGCACGATGGTTGTGCCAAGGCTTCGATGCAATTTGATGAGTTCCGTGCGCATGGCGGCACGCAATGTTGCATCGAGGTTCGACAGGGGCTCGTCGAGAAGAAACGCCTGTGGTTCGCGTACGAGCGCACGGCCCAGAGCAACGCGCTGGCGCTGTCCGCCTGACAGCTGGGACGGCTTTCGTCCAGTGAGATGCTGGATCCCAAGCATTTCCGAGGTGCGTGTCACGCGGCGCTCAATCTCGTCCGCGCTGACGCCCCTCAGGCGGAGCCCGAAGGCCTGATTGTCGAGAACCGTCATGTGCGGATAGAGCGCATAATTCTGAAACACGATTGCAATGTCCCGCTGCGCTGGATCGACATCATTGACACGCTTGTCACCAATCAGAAGGTCTCCTGATGTCACCGATTCGAGACCAGCGATCATCCGCAGGGTCGTTGACTTTCCACAACCCGACGGTCCCAAGAGGATCATGAACTCGCCATCGGCGATGTCGAGTGACACCCCGCGTACCGCCATCACCCCGTTGGGGTAGGCCTTGTTGATGTTTCGGAGTGTGATTGAGGCCATGTGGGCTGTCCGATGTCCGGATGTATCAGTTGAACTGGCGAATGTAACGGTAGAGGTAGACCGTCAGGAAGAGGATGAGACACAGGAGAATGACGGCCATCGCCGAGGCCTCTCCGACGTGCAGACTGACGAAAGCCTGGCGGTATATGAAGTAGCTGGCGAGGTCAGTCGCCGTGCCCGGCCCGCCGCGCGTCATGATGTAGACGAGGTCATAGGTCTTGACGGCAAAGATCATGCGAATGAGCAGGGTGACGATGATGACCGGCCACATCAGGGGAAGCGTGATGTGCCAGAACGCCTTCAGCGTCCCCGCGCCATCGACGCGTGCGGCCTCGTAGGGCTCCTTCGGAAGCGCCGAGAGCCCGGCCAGCAGAAGCACGATCATGAAGGAGACCTGATGCCAGATGTCGACCATGATGATTGTCCACATCGCCACCTTTGTGCTGCCCAGCCAGTTCACTGGTTCAAGCCCGGCAACGCTCAGCAGATAGTTCACGATGCCGAGCGACGGATGGAGGAACATGCGCCAGATGAGTCCGACGATCACGGGATTCATCAGCAGTGGGCATAGGAGAATGCCATAGTAGACAGGTTTGAAACGCTCAACGCTGTTGAGCATCAGCGCCACGGTGAAGCCCACAATGAATTCGAGCACGACGACGAAGAAGACGAAGAAGGCGGTGATTCCCAGACTGTGCCGGAATTCATCATTCTGAAGGGCGGAGACGTAGTTCCCGGTTCCCGTGAAGGTGTCGAAATTCGGTGCGATCAGTGTGTAGTCATGCACACTTGTATAGAGCGCCCAGAAGACCGGGAACAGGATGACGGCGAGCAGAAGCGCAAGCGCCGGCGCCGACATGAACCAGCCGAACCTGCGGTCGGCAGAGTCAATTGCAGTGTTCTGGTTCATGCCGGCTGATCCGGAGGGCTTACTTCAGCTTGCCATCCTTTTTTGCAAGCTCTGTCATCTCTGTTTCAACCGTCGCCAGTGCGTCGGCGGGTGCTTTCTCCCCCGAAACAGCGAGGCTCAGTTCGCGGCCCAGCACTTCCACGAGTTGGGGTGTGTAGGTGAAGACCGGGAAGTTGTGGCTGGTGAGCAGCATCTGCTTCAGAGCCTTCGCATAGGGATACTTCGCGTTCACATCTGGGTCGTCGAAGACGTCAACACGGGTGGGTGATCCACCCTGCAGCGCGCGCTTCTTGGCGATCTCGTGAGACTCAACCCACTTGAGGAAGGTCCACGCCGCATCCGGGTTCGGACTCGACTTCGGAATGGCCCAGCCCCAGGCGCCGTTGAGACTGCCACCCTGGTCCGGCGTGGGACCAGGTACAGGAATGATCTCAACCTTGCCAGCGACAGCCGACTTCGAGGGATCGTCGATTGCGGCGCGGAAGAAGTTGTAGGTGATGTAGCTGTAGGCTTTGCCCTGCGCCATCACATTGAATGCCTCGTCGAAGGAGAAGCTGGCAGCACCCAGCGGACCATACTTGTCGATGTTGGTCTTGTACTCTTCGAGCGCCTTGACGCCGGCCGCATTGTTGAGCGTCGGCTTCCAGTTGGCATCATGGTATTCGCCACCATTGGCAAACAGGTAGTTCGACCATTCCATGGCGATCGGATCCGGCCGGAGGCCCTGGTTGACGACGCCGTGCATGCCGTCCTTGGTGAAGAACTCCACCTGCTTCAGGTATTCGTCCCATGTCTTAGGAACGCCGAGATCCATGCCGTGCTTGGCCTTGAAGGCCTCCTGGTTCTTCGGATCGGACAACAGGTCGGTACGATAAAGCAATCCCATCGCGTAGTTGTAGAACGGCAGCATGTAGGTCACGCCGTCAACCTTGCCGACGAGGTCCATCATCTTCGGTACATAGACCGAGGTATCGAACTTATCCGCCGCAATGCGCTCGTCGAGCGGCTGGAGCCAGCCCGCCTTGGTGAATTCGCCGACCCAGTAGAAGTCGACGACGAGAGCCGAATAGCTGCCCTTCGGCGCCACCAGCTGAGGCACAAGCTTTGTGTGCATCTCGGCATAGTTGACGACTTCAAGTTGAACATCGATGCCCGTCTCCTTGGTGAATTCAGGCAGCAGGGTCTTCACATATTCGGTGTCCGGCACGCCCTCCATCAGGATTGTGACGGTTTCCGCCGACGCGGATGTCGAAAGCGCGGCTGCAACGGCCACACCCATCATTAGCCTTCTTAGCATTGTCGTCTCCCTCACTAGCCCAGTTGGTTGTTGCTGTTCACTTGAGGGCTCCAAGTGACAGTCCCTTGATGAGATGTTTGCGCAGAAATGGCAGCAATACGAAAACCGGGAGCAGCGACACGACTGTCGCTGCGGCCAGAGGCGCGATTTCAACACCGGCATGAGTTTCGAGGCTTGCTAGCCCTACGGGCAGTGTCTGGGACGCGGGGCCTGACAGGACGAGTGCAAAGAGGAACTCGTTCCAGCTCAGGATGAAGCCAAGAAGACCCGCCGCGAGAATGCCTGGCGCAGCAACCGGAACCGCAATGTAGCGGAACGCCTGCCATCGCGTTGCGCCATCCACCCGTGCCGCCTCCTCGAGACGAGCAACATCGCCCTCGAAGAAAGAAACCAGAATCCATGTCAGGAAGGGCAGGGCGATCGTGAGATGCGAAATCACCAGAGCAGCATGACTCTGGAGAAGCCCTGCGAAGAGGAAGACGCCGAACAGCGGCAGCACGATGACGATGGGCGGAAGCATCTGGCTGGCGAGAACGCCAAGCCTGAGCGCCGAGCCACCGGTATTGAACCGCGCAAAGGCATAGGCCATGGCAGTTGCCAGCGGCAAGGCGATGGCGGTGCTGATCAGGGCGACCAGCAGACTGTTCAGGAACCATGCAACAAATGAATAGCGCTCGAATATTTCGTAGAAATTCATCAGGCCGAGCGTGCCCACCTCTGGCGGGATCTTGTAGGCTGTCAGCCGGTCCGTCAGGCTCACGCGCACAAGCCACAGCAGTGGCAGAAGAATTGCCAGCGAGAATATGGTCAGGATGACATGCGGAATGACGGCGCGTGCAAGCCTCTTCATGGGTTTCAGTCCATTCTGACGCCGCCGGTGACATTCACGCCCTGACCGGTCATGAAGCGGGCGCTGTCGGAACAGAGAAACACGACGACGCCCGCTACATCCTCGGGTGTCTCGATCCGGCCCAGTGGTGTCTGGGCCACATATTCGTTGAACACCTGTTCAGGGGTCATTCCACGCAGCCGCGCTTCCCATTCGATCTCGCGCGACTGCATGCCCGTTTTCACGAAGCCGGGACAGACGGCATTGACGCGAATGCCATGCGGCGCCAGTTCGCGGGCGAGACTCTGTGTCCATCCCAGAACGGCAAATTTGCTGGCGGCATAATGGGCCAGGAGGGGTGCGCCAACCTTTCCCGCAAGCGAAGCGGTGTTGACGATGACACCTGTGCCCGTGGCGATAAAGCGTCTGGCTGCGATCTGGTTGGTGAGGAATACGCCCCGTGCATTGACTGCAAAATTGAAATCCCACTCCTCATCGGTGAGGTCGACGGCGTGCTGCATCGTTGAGACGCCGGCATTGGCAATGAGGATCTCGTAGCCCCCGAGCCTGCTTGCCACCTCGTCAAAACAGGAGGCGACGCTGCTCCTCTGTGTGACATCGACACGGACGGCCACCGAGCCCGAGAGTCCCTCCGCAGTCTCGGCGGCGGCATCTGAGTTGATGTCACAGATGGCGGTCCGGACCCCTTGCTGCGACAGGGCCGTCGCAATCGCGCGACCGATGCCGGTCGCGGCACCGGTTACGATTGCACGCTTGCCGGCAAGCTCAGGGAAAATCGGCGAACTGGGCACAGACAAAACCCTTATCGGATTGATGGGATCCGATCTAACTACACAGAAACGCACATTACAAGTTCCAAAATGTTTGAATTTGTGCGAAAAATAGGTCATATGAACAGGCTGGCCCGTTCGTCCGGGCGTCGGAGGGAGACTGGGTATGATCGACAGCCAGGGCATTCAGGGTGAGGGGCCGCGACGGCAAACAGCCGTCGGATTGCGTCCTCTGGCCCGGCAGCGCCATATCCACATCCTCAGCCGTCTTGCCCTCGCCGGGACCGTTCAGGTCGCGGCTCTTGCCCGTGACCTCGGTGTGTCCGAGATGACCATTCGTCGCGACCTTCTTGATCTCGAGTCCGAGGGACGCCTGACCCGTATTCATGGCGGTGCCATTGACACCGGCAAGAACCGCCGCACGGTGATCGACCGGGATGAGCCGCTCTTCGAGTCCCGCATGCAGCGCAACAACGCCGCCAAGCAGCGCATCGCATCCGCCGCCGCACGACTTGCGACCGGCGCCAAGACGATTGCGCTTGATGTGGGCACCACCACGCTCCTGCTGGGCATGCGGCTGCATGGTGAGTCCGCCGCGAAGATTTTCACGAACAGTGTACGTATTGCTGCGGATCTCGCGACGCATGCCGCCGATGTCTATCTGCCGGGTGGCCGGATGCGACCGGATGAAATGTCCATCGGCGGGCTCACTGCCGTGAGGCAGTTCGAGGACTTGTGGTTTGATGTCGCCTTTGTCGGTGTCTCCGGCGTGACCGCTGCGGGACTCTACGACTATTCTTTCGAGGACGCCGACATGAAGCGGGTCTATCTCCGTCGGTCGAGCCTCAAGGTGGTGCTCTGTGACAGCTCAAAGTTTGAGCGCATGTCACTTGTTCACATTGCGCCGCTCGGCGATTTCGACGTGCTGATCACCGAACGGGCTCCGCCTTCACTGATCGCCAGGGCCCTGGCGGATGCGGGCGTGCGGGTCGACATCGCCCCCGAGACTGAATGAAAGCTTCACAACCGACTGCTGAAAAGGACGCCGTTGATGGTGTTTGATTTCTTTGGATCAAAGAAGAAAGTCGTGATTGCCATGGCTCACATCGGGGCCTTGCCGGGTACGCCGCTCTATGATGCGAAAGGCGGCATGTCTGCCCTGATCGATGCCGTCTCCCGCGACGTGGCTGCGCTTCAGGCAGGCGGCGTCGATGCGATCATGTTCGGCAATGAGAACGACCGGCCTTATGCCTTCAGGGCGTCTCCCGAGTCCATAGCCGCGATGACGGCCGTCGTGCAGGCTGTGAAGCCGATTCTGGAAGTACCCTTCGGCGTCAACTTTCTCTGGGATCCCAGCGCCAGCGTCGCCATCGGCGCAGCTACGGGAGCAAGCTTCGTGCGTGAAATCTTCACGGGCGTCTTTGCATCCGACATGGGCATGTGGATGCCCGACTGCGGCTTGGCGATGCGGCTCCGGCGCAATCTCGGTCGGAGCGACATGAAACTGCTCTTCAACATCAATGCCGAGTTTGCCCATTCACTCGATGCACGCCCGATTGAGCTCCGCGCCAGGAGTGCCGTGTTTTCCTCGCTCGCGGATGCCATTCTGGTCTCTGGCCCCGTGACTGGCGAGCCGGCCGAACAGTCGCAATTGCGGAAAGTCTGCAAGGCCGTCGGTGATGTGCCAGTCTTTGCCAATACGGGCGTCAACATCGACAATGTCGAGGCGACGCTGGCACTTGCCAGCGGCATCATCATCGGCACGCATTTCAAAGTCGACGGCATCACCTGGAACCCTGTCGATGGTGCCCGCGTGAGCCGCTTCATGGAGCGTGTCGAGGCGATCCGCAGATGACGAGTCCGAATGCGAGCCCGACCACGGAATGCCGGACATGACGTCGGGCACCCCCGGAAAGGCGAATGCGATCGCCGCAGTTGCATGGGATATCGACGGGACGCTCGTTGACAGCGAACCGCTGCATCACCGCGCGCTGGTGGAAGTCAGCAGATCCCATGGGGTTGATCTCTCCGATCTGCCGGATCAGGCGTTTCGTGGCGTTCACATGGCCGATGTCTGGTTGGCCCTGTTGCGCCGCATGCCGGCCGGCCTCGAAGAACGCATGTGGCTTAAGGATATCGAGACGCACTATGCCATGCATGGGCACGAACTGCGGGCCATGCCGCATGCCGTAGAAACGGTCAACGCGCTTGCGGCGCGCGGCATTCGGCAGGTCTGCGTATCAAATTCCGCGCGCATGATCGTGGACGCCAATCTCGAAGCTCTGGGACTGACCGGGCTCATGGAGTTTTCGATCAGTCTCGACGATGTGCCTGCCGGAAAGCCGGATCCGCTGCCCTACGCCATGGCCTGCCGGAGGCTCGGCATCGATGCCTGCCAGGTTCTTGCGGTAGAAGACAGCGCGACGGGCCTGCGGTCGGCGCGCGCGGCTGGACTCGTGGTTGCGGCCTACTTGGACCTCGGTGGCTATGTGGACGATGCTGACCACATCATCACGGATCTTTCCGATGTTGTGGGATTGCTGATCCAGGCGGAGAGGCCCCGGGGATAGGGATCTTACGGTGGACGGGGAGTTTG
>Ga0129333_10006845_pt1 | contig 10787 bp, 12 predicted proteins | sample CPB6_08_DNA_FD_94474 | JGI IMG/M metagenome (GOLD analysis project Ga0129333, IMG submission 94474) | Freshwater to marine salinity gradient microbial communities from Chesapeake Bay, USA - CPBay_Sum_0.6_0.8_DNA | ecosystem: Environmental > Aquatic > Marine > Coastal | place: USA: Chesapeake...
AAGACAAAGAAAAAAATCCATCTGGTTATCATAGATGTTGGGCGTCGTTACACAATTCAGACGATGAACTTTGGAAAATTTCTAAAGAGTTATTTGAATCAGATTGTGTTGTATTTTTTTCATCAGTCAGATGGGGAAGTGCAAATATGTTTTATCAAAACTTAATTGAAAGATTAAATTGGATTAATAATCGTTACGTACCTTTAGGTGAAAGTAATCTTTTGAAAAAAATTGGTTCTGGATTTATTTGTATTGGTCAACACGATGATGCTGAAAAAGTTTGTGCGGTACAAAAAGATTGTCATGATTATTATGGGTTTGACGTAAATGGAAAACTTTATTGGTATTGGATGGCCGAAGACATTGATTTTGATGACGAAACTTTAAAAGGTTATTTGGAAAGTTATCCTGAGTTTTATAAAGAATTCAGAATTATAAAAAAATAATTAGTATTTCATTTCTCAACATAAATGTTTAAATTTTTATTATGAGAAAATTATCAATATTTGTTGCAGGGTTTGTTACAATATTATTAGCATTTTTAGTTTTACCACCATTTGTAATTTACTTAATCGGATGTTATCAAATCGGTTCTTGGGTTGGAGATTTTATTTCCAATAAAGTGAATGAAGACTTTTGATTTCACATTTATGTAATATTTATAAAATAAAAAATATGAAAAATTTAATATCATACCTTAAAGGTCTTTTATGTAAAAAAGAACTGACCGTAGACCCCAACAGTATTGAAACTGTAATACTTACAACTTTAAATACAATAATTCAGTCACCAGAAATTCAAGGATTAACATTCAAAACCTCATCATCTTGTGATAAAACATCTGTAATAAATGATATTGAATTTTGTAATGAAGTTTATGTTCATGACAAATATACATGGAGTGTTGTGGATGATGCTTGTATTGAGGCTTGTGATATCGCTTATGATTTATGTCATGGAGGGTGTTCAACAATAGATTGGACGTGTAATAATTGTTGTACCAAAGAATGTAAAAAAGGAAGAGATGGGTGTAAAAGTCTTTGTGGTTACTTAGATATGACAGGAGGATATGAATTTAGACTTATGAATATTAAAGGAGTTGGTGGTATACAAGTAACAAACGTTTATAATGTTGTTGCAAAACCTGACCAAGAAAATGTATTTAGTGTTTCTATGGATTTAAATATCCCAAAAGTAACTGCACAAGCATACTATAAAATTTGGCAAGACCCAATTCCTGCAATGTCAGGAACTATTCCTGTAATCGCATCAAATGTAAAAGGAAGTGCTACAGGTACACTTATTAGTTATTGTAGTGAAACAAATCCTGATGAGTCAGGATATTTTTTACAAATAGATAGTCTTTCTATAGAAATACCTAAAAACGTATTTGACTCAAATATTTTGTTTACGGCGGTTTCTATTTTTGGAATGGATATATCTTATCTAACAGGTGGGGTTGTTGATTTAAATCAGATGTTATTAGATTTGGCAGATGGAAAATTAGCTAACGTTGTTGTTGATGTTTTAAACGATATACTTGACGACTATAAACTTATGGATGCTAATTGTGAAAGATAAACCACACAAGTTATCAGAAAAACAACTTAGATTAATTCTAAATTTGTTAAAAGATGCGTTTGAGGAAAATGGTGATGCTCCAAGCGATGGTGCAGATTTTTTTGAGAATTATTTAAATATTGTTGACGATGCGTTGAAGTATGTTAATATAACACCCAATGATATTAAAGATTATAGTTTTATTGGTGAATTATATTTTTTAAATAAAGATAACAATAGTTCAAATATTATTATACCAACACCAAAGGTATTTAATGTTTACCACAAAGAAACAAGGTCAGAAACCGTAGTAAATTATTATAAACAATCAATTTCATCTTATATGGATTTAGATGAATCAATTTTATACGAATGTCAATCTAATAATATGTATGAGTATTGGGACGGAAATCATTATGACACAGATTATTTAGACACTGACTATATTGAGGATGAGATAAGTGAAATAATAAAAATGAAAAATACTTGATAAAGTAGGTTATTTTAATATTTTTATTTAAAATAAACACTTTAAAAAAAATCAAAAACTTATGGAAACACAATCATTTGTTTTGGGTATGCTTGCAACATATGGTGTCACAATGACTGCCTTTGTTATTACAGGTATGGTCAAGATTAGTCGGTTGGTAAAACAACAAAAGTCACTTGAAGATTATATATCTAATGTAAGATTAGATATGGATTCAAAAGACAAAGAAATTCGTAGAATTTTAACTGAAACAAACAGAGAAATTACAATGGTAGAAAGAACCATTATGCAACGAATTGATAATGTAGAAGAGGGAGCTCATCGTCATATTAATGAAGAAGTAAAAAATATTCACGAACATGAACATCAAATAGAACAAGAGTTGAATAGAAAAATTTCTGACGCTTTTTCATACACCGATTCTAGAATTGACAAAGTCGTTTTATCAGGAACCATGAAATCTGGTAAAAAACAACTTGTATAATTTTATCTAAATGTATTTTTCTTTCTCTTCATATATTTATTTATGAATAAAATTCAAATTACAACACAATGAGAAAAAAAATAAGATTAACCGAAAGAGAGTTATTAAACCTTGTAAATAAAATCATTAAGGAACAAGAAGAAAATCCTGACGATGTTCCTGTTGGTTATAAACCTGGTCCTGACTCTGAAATTATGGCAAAAGATAATTTTATATTTTCTGTTGAAAATGCCCTTAGAAGTTTAAAAAGTCAAAAAGTTAATAAATATAGAATTACTGGAGAAAAACCATTTAGTGGGACAGACGGTCAATTAGAAATGTTTATGGAACTTGTAGAACGGGCAGCCGAAGAAGCAAGGACTGTTGCGAGATAAAAAACATAAAAAGTTTTAGCCCCGTATTAATACGGGGTTTTTTGTTTTATAAGATATTTAATAATATATGGCATTACCACCTAATAGATTATTTAATTTGGCCAAATCATTGGCACAATTTGCGTCAAGTAATGAATATATTTCAAAAGCAAAGTTATGGAATCTAAAATCATCTGACCATTTAGTTAGTTTATTATTATCAAAAGCTCCTGACGAAGCAGATAAAATCAAAGTTGTTTACATCGCGTGGTTTCTAATAAACAGACCCAAAATAAAAAGTTCTGATATAATGAATATTATTAATAACTTATACGTTGTTACGGTCGATTTTTATGATGAAACAGGAACTATTAAAGTGGATTGTGATAATTGTGATTATGGTTCAGTCGACTGTAGTACTTGTGAAGGAGAAGGAACTGAAGATTGTAGATACTGCGATGGTGAAGGTAGTATAGAGTGTGATGACTGTGGTGGGGAAGGTACTCAAGATTGTAGATATTGTGATGGTAAAGGAACAGAAACCGAAGAAGATGATGAAGGTGATGAAATAGAAGTTGAATGTGTCATTTGCGATGGAGAAGGAAAAGAAAGATGTCGAAGTTGTGGGGGTTCAGGTAATTTTGAATGTCCTGAATGTGAAGGGTCAGGTGATGAAACATGTAGTCAATGTGATGGAAGTAGAGCTGAGGAATGTGATGTTTGTTATGGTTATGGTGAAATTGATTCTGAAGAAGAATATTATAGTGTCACAAGAAAAACTTATGTTGTTCTTGGTTCCAAAATTAAAAACTATGATGGTGAAATTATGTCTGAAGAAGATTTTAGTGAGCTTGTATATAATAATAAAATGTTTTCACATGAATTAGTAATTGGAACAAGACATTATACTGACGATACAGAAAAAGAGGATAGATTGGCATATGCAAATATGGATGACGATTTTGTTGAAATCGTTCAGGTTCGTAAATTAGAAGACAATCGGTAATATTTATTTAATGAATGAAAAGGAGTGTAAATGAAAATATAGATAGGTTGAGGTCTTTAATGGGTCTATTAAATGAAGATTTAGAAGATACCAAAACAGGCGAGGAAAATGGTGAAGAAAAAACTCCTTATTATGGACCTAATGCAATATTTGCAAAAATACCTTGTAATTATAAAAATGGCAGAAATGCATTTCAACTACAATCCAATGAAGATTATAGTTTTGACGATGGTTACACATATTATTTATTACCTTCAAAATTCGAAAGTGGTGGTGACCCACAAATGAATGCAGATACATTTAATTATGGTGAATCTACTAATGATGGACGTACAGTTGTTGCTGGCACGTATACTTTACTAAAAGTTAAAGATAATAGTGAAATTTTTGAGGGTAAACCTTTTAACGCCAAAAGACCTCCAACAGGAGGACCTTTAAAACCTGAAACAGGTTCATGGACTGAATTAATAAATGACGCCAAATCTTGGACAATCGATTTATTTTTTGAAGGTAAAGACTCTACATTAAAATCTATTTACTCTGATACTTCTAATTTTTTAAATCCAACAATAAAAACATTAACCCATCAAGGAGTCGAACCCACAGGTTGGGGATTAAATGATGTTGGAAATATTTCAAGTGTCGATAGATTTAAAGATATTTCTGAAGTAACAACCGCAACCGAATATATGTTAGATATAAATTCAGACGGTAAAATAACTTTTTTTATTAGAACTCCAAGACTTACAAGATTAATTCCAATATGGGACGGAAATCAACTAACATTCAAAAAAGCAACAGGTTCTGAAAAACATGGAGAAATAATAATCACCACTCCAAAAGTTGAAGAATCTAAATTTAGATATAAAAAAAATTTACTAAATGAAGATACAAAAACTGGTTGTATAGAAGGGGATTGTCAAAACGGGCAAGGAACTATGATATACTCTAATGGAGCTAAATACGTTGGTGAATGGAAAGATGGTAAATGTAATGGGCAAGGAACTGAGACATACTCTGATGGTGGTAATTACGTTGGTGAATGGAAAGATGGTGACTATAACGGGCAAGGAACTATGACATACTCTGATGGAGTTAAATACGTTGGTGAATGGAAATATGGTTTCTATAACGGGCAAGGAACTATGACATTCCCTAATGGTAATGAATACGTTGGTGAATGGAAAGATGGTGACTATCACGGACAAGGAACTTATACATACTCTAATGGAGCTAAATACGTTGGTGAATTTAAAGATAGTAGGTATGAAGGACAAGGAACTTATACAAATAGCAAAGGTGAAGAATTTACAGGTATATGGGTATATGGTAAACTAAACGGTAAAGACGTTAGTTTTGATGATATTTCTAATTTAGAAACGGATTTTGGACCTATTGCTAATGACGTTTATTCAAATTTAGTAAAAGGTAAAATACCAAATGTAGAAATAACATGGAGGCAATCGGAACCAAATATCAATAAAGATAATATTATTACATCTTTTGTTTTTTCAATTAAAATCGGTTCAATCGAGTATGCGGCGTATTTTACATACGATGGTTTGAAATTACTAAGAAGAGATAATAATAATCATGTAAAAGCAGTTTGGAACAACAGAAATTTAACAACAAGACCATTTACTGCTGCTGAAAAAAAGGATATGAAAGAAGATGAAAGTTTAGAATACCACATACAACTTCTCGGTGGAGACAAATTTATTATGCAAGAAACATTAAAAAGATTTAAACAACTTATAAAATAGTTTGATATTTATCGATATGGCAAAGGCAAAAAAAGAAGGTAAGAAAAAAAAATCAAGAAAAAGTATTTTGAAAACTTTAAAAATGGTTCAAAATAACGATATTCTTATAAAGAAATACAAAAAAGAAAATGAGAAGAAATCTATTTGAAATGTCAAATTCTGAAAAATTCAGAATTTTGGAAATGCATTATAAAGCATCAGGTAAATCATTATTAAAAGAACAAGGTGAAACAACAACTTCAACACCTGCGGCTCAAACACAACAAACACCAAAAGTAGATTGGAGTGAAGGTGGAAAAAAAACTTGGGAAACTGCAGACATCGATAAACTAATACAATTTATCAGAAGTGAAGACAGTTCATTTGCATTCTCAAGGTCACCTATATATAATGCGATGCTTGAGTGGTTTCAAGCACATCCTGACGAATTAACAAGACAGTCATTAAAGGCTTGGGCGGGAAGCACTGCAGTTACGTCAGTTGGTGAAACTCAAGGTAAAGATTTTGAAACTCTTGCTGGAACAGTAATTGGTAACACCAATCCAAAGTCACAGTCGATAAGAAATAGATTAAATAACTATGTGACTAAATATCCAGACAAAAAAGCAGAAGTAGACCTCTTAATAAAACAACTAGATAGGATTTATACTCAATATAGTGGTTTTAGAAAAAAAGGGATTTATCCTGACGTTGATACTTCAAAAGAAATTATATCAAACTTAAATTTGATATCTCAAGGAATCAATCCTAAAGGTGAACCATCAAAATTTGGAGACGACAATGACGAAACATTGAATATACCGGAAGTTACAACTACACTATCAGGTATTGATATTATAACAGCAGCTAAAGACTCAGGAAATGTTGTAAATAAACAAAATGATGAAACGTCTAAAACTCAAATTATAACACAACTAAATGTTGAAGCGGCTGAAAAGTTGAAAGATAGGGATTTCTTGGATGGATTTTTTAGAGGTGTAAGTCCTACTGTAGAAGGAATGATTTTAAAGGCTAAGTCTATAAGTATCACACCAGGAGACACTCAGATTATTGCAGACTATAAGTCTAACATAAAAAAAGAATCGGGAGTTGTAAAACAACTTGCATCAATGACTTTCACGTATCCAAGTGAAGACTTAGACCAAACCCAAAGAAATGAACAAGCTAAAAACATGTTCCCTGATGATGGTGACGTATTAGGTGAAGATGGTCTTCAAGGTCTTCAGAACATTGTTAATGAGGCTTTGAAAGTATATCAAGATGCAGAGGCTGAAGGGGCTGAGTTAAAAAATATAAACATCAAGGTTTATTCATCTACAAGTAAAGTTAGAACACAATATAAATCTGACAAATATAGTGAAAGTAACAATGAAAAGTTGGCGTTAGCAAGAGCTAACGTAATTGAGGCAAAATTAAAAGAGTTAATTGCTGAAACAGATTTAAGTAATGCTGAAAATATAGTTACACTTTTAAAGGTTGTAGATGCTAATAGAGGTCCTGGTTGGAATGACCAATTAAGTGTAAATTTGGCAGGACAACCAATGGATTTTAAAACAGCATTTGCAGAAGCTCCATTATATGTTTATGCACACTCAAAAAATCCAAAATTAAACCCAAGATTTTTCTATTTAGGTCGAAATGAGAAGGCAGCTGCTAACGCAAGTCGTTTAATTGGTAGACCCGTATCTGTTGAAGAATTAGAAAATGAGTACGAAAACGTTTATGCTAAATGGAGATATTGTATGGCAGGTTTAGAATTAAATATGTTAGTAGATAAAAATATTATTGAACCTGATGATGAACAAGAGTTTGTTGTTGCGGTTTCAGGCTCTTTGAGTGCATCAATTGAATGGAGAGGTGAAGAAAAAACAAGGGGCGGTAAAAAGAAAAAAAGAAAAAACAAAAGTAAGTTTTGGAGAAGAGTTTATTTAAGATTGACAGGACAAAGAGGAGGTAGAGCTCAAGTTTTCAAAAGGATAATAGATTGCCCTAAATGGTAAAAATGGTGGTCATCTGACCACCATTACAATATTCAAACGAAAATTATTTGTACTTGAAATATAAGTTCCAATACCAATTCTTGTTACCTCAGAAATCAACATATTTTTGTTGTGACCATCCGAACCTTTCCAACCTGTAACACATTCACTTGGAACCTTACTTAATTCTTCGTAAGTAAGAATATACATACCAAATGTTGATTTATTATATAAATTTTCAGCCTTAATATTTGTTTGTTCAATTGAGGAGTGTAACAATTTATTATTTGTTGACAAATATTTTGAATATTCTTTTGCGTAAGACATCAAGCTAGTATCGACAACTAAAGAAGATAAACCTTTAGATTTACGATATTTGTTAACTAACTTAATTGTTTCTAATGAAGAACTATCACAATTAAAAGATTTAATTGCTAAACTATTTTGTTCTTTTACCATTGCGACTAAATCATTACCAGGGTCACTTTTTTGTGGTTGACAAAAACTAAAAGAAAATAAAAAGACGAATAAAACAAAAATTAAATTTTTCATGATGTTGGTTTTAAATATTAAAGACATATACAAATATAATGCAAATAAATGATTTACCAAAAAATAATTGAGCTTTATTATATATTTATAAATAAAAAAAATGAATAGACAACTTTTAGAAGAAATTAGAAGATTTAAACTTCTTACAAATTACGATAATGAAATCACTTTGACTGAAAATTATTCGAAAATCATATTAACAGAAAAAAAGAAACGTACACAATATTGTTATCGAGCTGAGGACGGTACTCAGTATCCGATAGTTATATTCGAAAAAGGTAATTTTCAAGTACTAGAAGCTGGTAAAAAATTGGGTATTACAACTGCGGAAGACTTTGGGAATTTATTTAGAGAAAGGCACCCTGACGGTTCAGAAAAGGTTGTTGGATGTGATGGATATATTGCCGTGGACCAAACAAAAGTTGAAAAAAATAAAGAAAATGAAAATAATTTGTCTAGAAGAGATGTACGACGGAATAAACGTGCAAATGAAAGAGAAATAAAACAAAATTTGGAGGGGGCAAATTGGTTAGGTGGTAATTCAGGAACATTATTTTTAGGAACATCTAGTCAACCTAACGCATACAATGTTGGAAAAAATGTTGGTTATATATTTGTTGGTGTTTCCGAAAAGTTTGATGTAAAAAAATCAACACCACAAAAAGATGAGCCAATCACACCACCAGACAACATACCTACTTTAAACCCTTTCGAGGTAAATTCAGACTACAAGGCTTTTCCTGATAACATAGTTAATGTTGATTTTGCAAAATTTCCAAATGCTAACGAAGAGTTCATAAAAATTGTAGATGCTTTTGTTGATTATATTAATGCTGGTGGTGCCGATAAACTAACAAACGTAACAATACAAGGTCAAGCCGACTCAGCAAACCCAACATGGAAAGCCCCTGCTGGGTATACTGTAATCGACCACAATTATGGTGGAGTGAGAAGACCAAAGAAAAATAAACCACAAACTGAAGAAGAACTCAAAGAAATGAACTTGTATTTAGCAAAATCAAGAGCTCATAATTATGCGGTATTATTAATAGAAGAAATTAAAAAACAAACTGGAGTTGAAATAGAAATTAAAGAACTAGAACCTATAAGTTACTTAGGTCAGGGCGAATCAAAAAGAGGTGCAAAATATAGAAGTTTATTAATAACTCCAAACGCTCCAAAATTGGAAAAAGTAGACCCGGAATTTGAAACAGAGTTCCAACAAAAACAAAAAGAAAAATTTGACAGAAAAAAAGTTTACCAATCAAAATTTAATCCTATTGATATAAACATAGGTGTTGATGGTGTTTTAAAATTATTCTCACAAACTGACAAAACTTTAGGCCCTATTGCTCTTAGTGCAGAAATTCCAAATGCAAATTTAACTATCACAAATAAAGGGGTTTATATGAGAAGTGATTATATTGATTACTTTAAAATTCCTGAAGACTTCGGTGATTTTGTTTCTAATGCGACTGTAGATGGTAGTACCCTTACAATTACAGATGAAGGTGGTAAAGTTAATAAATTTAATATGGTGTCATTTGACGAAAGTGCTAATTATGGTAATGTTGTTGCTTTGATGAACGTAAACAATGACTTTATGGACCCTTTTATGGGAGCTAGTAGAGGGAGAGGTGGACAAGATTGTGGAGGAGCTTACGGAACTAAGGTGCCTCTAACAACACATACTAATGAAGTTATATCCTATAATGGTAAAAATTATTTCAGGTTAAAAAATTATTGGTTCGCATCAATAGCCAAATATTGTGGTAAATTTCCACCAAAAGTGAATTACTATAAAGAACCAAGATTCGAAGATTATGCAGACGAGGATTTAAATAGTACATTCTACCGATAAAACTAAAAAATTAATTAGTCAAAGTAATAATTACTTTCTTTACTTTTTTTGTATTCTTTGGTGCTAGATGACAAATAAATCGATTTGTCAAATACACCAACACAATAAAAAAGATATAGCTCTTGTCCATTTATAATTTCTTTTCGATAATCTACAGAAAGATATCCCCGATAAACGTTATAATTATTTATATTTTTTGTCATGAAGTAATAGTGTGAACTGGAATGTTTAAATTTATTGAACAGTTTTTTAGCAATAATTTTGTTAATGTTTTCCACATTAATATCATTCACATAACAACCTGTAATAACCTCAGTTTCTAAATTCCATTTTGCAGCCTTTTTATAATAATCATCACTGATTTGTACTATAATTGAATCTTTATTAAAAAGTGCATATCTATCAGATGGATATGTCAACACATAGTTTTTATAAAATGGTATTGATTCATTATGGGACAAAGTAGACCCATTTAAATATTTCAAAGTATAGGCGAGGTGTACCTCAGATGTTTTTTTGCATTTATCTGAAGTATAAAGGTAAGACGTACCCAACGAGTCTCTATCATGTCTTGTTAATTGTATCATCTCCATTTCGATAGAATCTAAATTCAATTGAGAAAAAGTTACATCACAAATTAGAAATAAAATAAAAGTTAGTTTTTTCATGTTTTATTAATATAATACAAATATAATACTCAAATTTCAAACCACAAAATTTTTATTAAAAAAAATGATAT